>Ga0137306_102717_pt1 | contig 14351 bp, 13 predicted proteins | sample Inofroosms_March_FD_97187 | JGI IMG/M metagenome (GOLD analysis project Ga0137306, IMG submission 97187) | Mouse cecal microbial communities from Vienna, Austria - N-Acetylneuraminic and N-Acetylglucosamine D2O microcosms_March | ecosystem: Host-associated > Mammals > Digestive system > Large...
TTCCTGCATATCACCTATTAACATTTCTTTCCTCCATTTCCGCCGGAACGGCTCTGTATTTCTGTCTTTCATTTCGGATAAATTTCGCCTCAGCTTAATACCTTTGGCACGAAATGAGGCTTTTTGGCCATAAACTGTAGCTTTGTCTTCACATTATTTCCGGGACGAAAAAACGCCGGCCTCCCTCACCCATCCCATCAGCTCCTCATCGATCTCATCCGGATCGGAAATCAGAACATGGTGCGTCCAGCGGTTCGGATAGGGTTCCACAGCCGCATCGATCCGGGGCGACTCTACGCGGCGCCCCAGACCGAATGTGATGACGATATATGTTTCCGGCCGCTCCTTCGCTTTGCGCACAGGAAGAAAAGAGACAAAAGCAAAGTTGTGCTTATTGGAAAAAGCGATCTGGGTTTTCTGTACTTTTATGTTTACACTGCCGAGTTCGGAAAGAAGCTTTTGCTCAAAAAGTTCGTATAGCGGCAGGGCTTGTGGGCGGCTGTTGAAAAAAAGCAGGGTATCCTGGGTCATTTTTTGGCATTCCTTTCTGAATTTGAAAATATTGTATCCATCGTATGCTTGAATAAATCTTGGATAAATCTTGAATAAACCTTGAATAAATTTACTCAAAATTATTCAAGCGGCTGTTTCAATATCCAATGTGACCGTTGCTGATTGGATGAACTTGTATCAATAACATTATTTTTCTTTAATGCCGCCAACAGATTGCTTATTTTATGTTCCTTTTGTGCATCTGATAACGCATCCGGCAGCTTATCCCACAGCAGTTCACGAATATCTTTCTTTTTCGCTTTTTCATACTTTTTCAAATACTCAACAATCAAATCCTTATAATATTTATCATCGAATCCTTTATTTTTAATATAATTTGTACTCTCATCCATACTTTTAGCCGCTGATGCCGATAGATATAAACTCGTTATCCTGCCTTCCACCAATTTCAAAGCCCGCAATCTTTCAACATCCTCTTTTTCTAATGACAGCCCTTTCTGAACCCTATCAAGTAAAAATACAGTCTGTAAATCCAAATCCTGATGATCATATAATATATACATATAATTATTGTTCAAAATTTTGCCATAAATGGTTACTTCAACCTGTGTTCCAGAAGATACATTATAATCCGGCATAGGAAAATACTTTGCCTTTTGAATATTATATGCCCGTCGGATTCCCAATGCCGCTGTATCAATCATATGAAACGCTGCCATTGATTCTGCTAAAAGCTGATTTCTATAGAATGGCGGACTATAGCTTGCCTCCAGAACCTTCTCAATCTTCTGCGGTATAAAATCTCCTGGATTTGTGAACTTAATTTTGTCCTCAAATTCATTTACATAAATTCTTCCGCCCAACTGATAGTTCGTATGGGCAATACAGTTGTTAAGCAGCTCACGCATTAACCAGCTATTATACTGTTCTGTTTCCATCGGAAACAGTGTCATCTGATTTGGCATATATCTGTATGTCAGATTTCTCACCTTTGCAAACACTTTGTCTACCACATTGATAAACGGAATTTTAAAAATCGAATAATCTTTGTCCATTCCATCTGCACCATACAGTCTCCACATAATACTCGGCGCAGACTGAAACATATAGTCAAAATCCGAATTACCCAAAAGAAGCATTCCTGCATGTGTAATTTTACCGTCTATCATAAGCTTCATCTTTGTGAGAAACTGCTCATCACTCATATGATCCACTTCTGCCGAAATATGCTCCTGATTCATTTTTTCTTTATATTTCTCTCGTGCCAAATCTATTGCAGTTTTATCTAAATGCTCTATCGCCGCCTTTTCTAATACCTGCTTTGACCAATCTTTTCGTTCTTGTGAACGGATCGCATCTATTTTATACTGCTTCAATGTAACAAGGCTTTCCCCTGCCCGTTCATAATAATTTGTTTTCCAGTCTGTTGGAATCCCTGTTGCGGCTGCCGGAATCTTAAACATTAGCACTCGATATTCTCTGCCATCCACAATAGGAAATATTTCTACAATATCATAAAATGTCATTCCATTGGCAGTATATTTGGAAATCTCATATTTAAAGCGTTCAAGCAGGCTTTTATCACCCTTTTTATATGAAGTGCCGACCACCTGCTTTATCTTGTTTTTCTCTCCGACTCCAAAAATCAGCCATCCATATTGCTGCTGGCGCAAATTTGCCTCATTACTTATTGCAGAAAAATATCTTCCGATTTTATCTGTGTCAAAACCACCCTTAGCTTCCTTAAATTCAACAATTTCATATTCCCAACGCTCCATGAGCATTTCAAGGATCTCATAATATTCAATGTCTTTTGCAGATTTGCTATATTCAAAATAAGACATAACTTACCATATACTGTTTCCGGAACCCCAAAAGGTTGTGAACAGTACCCCCTTTACTTCAAAATCTCCCCCAGCACCTCCAGCAATTTCGGAACATCAATGGGCTTCGCAATATGTCCGTTCATACCTGCATCCAGCGCCGCCTTCCTGTCCTCGTCAAAGGCATTCGCCGTCATGGCGATGATCGGTATCCGGGCAAGGTTCGGATTTTCAAGCTTCCGGATCTGTCCCGTGGCTTCATATCCATCCATAATCGGCATCTGGATATCCATCAGGATCAGGTCGTATTGGCCGGGTTCGGCCGCTTTCATTTTTTCTACGGCGACCGCGCCGTCGTCGGCCATATCCAGGACGAAGCCGGCTTCCTGCAGGATTTCCACGGCAATCTCCTGGTTCAGTTCGTTGTCCTCTACCAGCAGGATCTTCTTTCCTTCGAAGGAGCCGTTCTCTTCCTGTTCATCCGGTTCGCTGTCAGGACTCGCGAAAGGCGACTCCAGAACTTCGCGGAGCTCGGACAGAAAGATTGGCTTTGAGCAAAATCCGGTGACGCCTGCGTTTCTTGCCTCTTCCTCGATATCCGACCAGTCGTAAGCGGTGAGAATGATGATCGGCGTCTCCTCACCGATGATTCCGCGAATCCGCCTTACGACCTCAATGCCGTTCATATCCGGCATCAGCCAGTCAATAATGTAGGCTGCATAAGAATCATTCTGCTCCTCCGCCAGCTTGGTCCGAAGCACCGCTTCCTTGCCGGAGGTGGTCCAGTCGGGACGCATGCCGATGGTGGAGAGCATCTTGGTCACGCTGGAGCAGGTGTTGAAGTCATCGTCCGCCACAAGCGCCCGGAGCCCGTTCAGCTCCGGAATGACTTCCTGTCTGACGGAACCGGAGCAGGTCTTGAACTGCAGCGACACGGTAAATGTAGAGCCCTTTCCCACCTCGCTGTCTGCGGAAATGGTGCCGCCCATCATATCCACGATATTTTTGGTGATGGCCATGCCAAGTCCGGTTCCCTGGATTCCGCTGACCGTACTTGTCTGCTCCCGCTCAAACGGCTCAAATACATGCTCCAGAAATTCTTTGCTCATTCCGATCCCGGTATCCTTGACCTGGAAATCGTAGGACGCGCATCCCTCCGCCGCATTCCCTTTCTGCAGGATGCGGACGCTCACGATGCCGCCGGGCTTGGTAAATTTCATCGCGTTGCTCAGAAGGTTGAGCAGAACCTGATTCAAACGGAGTTTGTCACAGAGGACATGCTCGTTGACCACATCCGCAGTATCAATGAAAAATTCCAGCTGCTTAGATGAAATATCTGCCTGGACAATCGTTTTCAGATCATGCATGATCTCGGGAAGGGACGTTTCCTTTTCCTCAATCTTGACTTTCCCGCTCTCAATGCGGCTCATATCCAGGACGTCATTGATCAGGCTCAGCAAATGGTTGCTGGATGTGGTGATCTTGGCCAGATAATCCTGAACCTGTTCCGTATTGTCAATATGGGTCGCGGCAAGCGACGTAAATCCGATGATCGCATTCATCGGCGTCCTTATATCGTGGGACATATTGTTGAGAAATGTGGTCTTTGCCCGGTTGGCATGCTGCGCCGCCGCAAGCGCGTCCTGAAGGTCGATGGTCTGCTTCTCCAAACGCTCTTCCATCTTTTTCTCATCATCTATATCCATAAATAACCCGACAAATGTGATCGGTGAGCCGTCCTCCCGCCTTGACAGCCGGCCCGCCGTGTGAAACCACCTCCACCCGGCATGTTTGGTCTGCAGGCGGTACTCTACGTCGAATGTTTTTACACCGGTATAATCCTTGACCGTTTCCCAGTATTCCCCGAGCACCTTATCCCGTTCCTCTGCATGGAGCAGATCCGACCAGGATTCCAGCCGGTTTGGAAAATCTGCTTCATTGTGATACCCCAGCATATTCCGAAATGTATCCGACCAGTTGCAGGAAATGATCTCTGCCTTTTCATTGAACTCCATGCTCCAAAGGCCGGAACCCATCGCAGCCTGGATATTTCTCATCGCGGCCTGCTCCTTCTCGATCTGTGCATAGGCGGCCCGAATCCTGTTTCCGTCCTCCTTTTCCTGTTCCAAAAGGATTCTTGAATGCTTCTTGGACTGATTGGTCAGCACATGAAATACAAGGAGCATGGCAAGCACTGTAATGATGATCTGGATAATTCCGCGGGTCATCATTCCGGAACTGATGGAGCTGATCTGCTCACTGATTACATTGTCCCGGATCAGGATTGCCAGCATCCAGTTCGTCCCCTCCACCGGAACATAGCAGAGATCCTCCTGAAAGCCCTGGTAGTTAAATGTAATCTGACCGGGATTCCCGTTTTCAAAATCCTGGATCAGCTGCTGGTGGTCGGTACTGTCTGCGTTGTCCGCGTCCCTGACGGCAGAAAAAAGGTTGCTTCCCGGTTCCATATTTCCAAATTTGTCATTTGTCAGGCTTTCTCCGCTTCGGTGGTATATATTGCAGTAAGTCTCGTTATTGCTGGCCTGCAATGTCAGGGAGCTGAGCATTTCGTCTATATTGATCTGAATAAAGCTGGCCGTCACCCGGGAGCCCTGGAAGGAAATCCCCTCCACCGGAATTGCGAGAACGACCTGCTTCCTTGCCCCGTAAAGATTTGCCGTACTGGTCACCGGCCCTGTCATTTCCTCCGAAAGAAAGCTGTACCTGCTGAGTCCGGAGGTGGTGCTGTGCTCCGTGTAGACGATTCCATTTTCATCAACCAGGGCAATTTTATCCAGCCCGTAAAGTCGTTTGACCCTTCCCAGAAAACGGCGCAGCGACTCCTGGGATGCCAGATCGGACTCTTCCATTATGGCCAGCGCATTTTCCATATAAGCAATGTTGCTTTTCAGTTCTTCGGAGACCACCTGTGCCCTCCGGCCTGCCAGCTCTTCCAGATAAAATTCACTGACCCGGTTTACGGCCTGGCTTGTTCCTACTCTCGCGCCGTTGGACACCCAGAGCGTCGTTATAAGAAGAATCGACGCAATGAGCAGTCCGCCCCACACGGCGGATGTGATCGTCTTTTTTTTCTCATTATCTCTGATTTTAACCTGTTGTCCCATTTTATGCTCCTCAGTCCATTCCCCCGTACAGTGTCTGCAGCATTGACCGGGCACTGTCCTGGTAAATGATTGTTGTGATCTCTTCTGTTTTTTCGGGATAGGCATCCCCCGGGAGACAGCCGTCCGCAATCTTGACAGCCACCTGAATGGTGTCAAAACCGATGGAATAACAGTCCTGAACCCCCAGCGCGTAAATAATCCCGTCTCTGAGGTATTCCAGCGCTTCCTGGTCGTGATCCATTCCCACGATCACCACCTCATCCTCCTGGCCGGCTTCGATGACCGCCCTCGCGGCCCCCACCGGATTGCTCATATTGCAGCAGATCAGCCCGGCAATGTCCTCGTGTCCTGCAAGAATTTTCTGTGTAAGCTGGTACGATTTTTCCACAGAATCCTCGTCATATACTATTTCTACGATCTCCATATCCTGATATTTGGCCAGCACATTCTGCGCGCCCAGAGCACGGTCCTCATGGCAGGGCGCACCCTTGGTTCCCACCAGAACGGCAACCTTGCCGCGGTATCCCAGCTTTTCGCAGAGCGCTTCGGTCAGATCGGCGCCGTCTTCGTAGTTGTGGGTGTTTCCCACGTATGCGATCCGTTCGCAGCCGTCCTCCTTTGCCGCGTCCGAGCTGGAAAATGTCATGACTTTCCGTCCGTCCCTGATCAAATCGTTGATGGCCGGCGTGACCATATCCACATCCGCCACGTCCACGCCGATCACGTCAAAATCCCGGTTGGAAGCGTCGGACAAACGCCGGATCTGCTCCTGGGCGGAAGCAGCGTTCGGCGCCAGGTATTCATAATCAATGATGATCCCCTTTTCCTCAAATTGCTTCGCCGCGTCCTCAATCCCGATGGCCACCGCGTCCCACCATGGATGATCCACTTTATATGTAAAATAAAAATTGTATTTTCCTTTTGAAGGCTTGTAGTCGTCCAGCTTGTCATCAAAGCGGACGATCTCCGTGATATTGTCGTCTTTCTTGTTGTTTTCATCCTCCAAAGCAGAGACTTCATCCGGCGCGTTCAGCGCTTCCGTATTCGCCTTCCGCCCGCAGCCCGGCATCCCCAGACAGCAAATGCTGAAAAAAGCTGCCAGTTCCAGCATATTCCTGACCTTATGCCGCAATTTTTTTGGTTCGTTCTCCCCTTCAAGTATCTTCCTAAACATGGATCTATCGACTCCTCTCATAAATAGGGGTGTTGTTAAAATCTGCCGTTGATTTTCGTCAGAAAATTCATAACATTTTTCGTATTAGCGCAATACATTATACTTTGTCACCAATTTTCGTCAGAAAATTGGTGACATCCTGTGCATCAGCGCATTATATTATACCACAAGGATCACAAAATCTCTACTTCTTATTACAGAAAAAAGAGCCGGCAGGGGCGGAATTGCTTCCGCCTCTGCCGGTCTTTTTTTCTTTTCATGTGATCATTTTTTCCTGCTCTGCCATACCTTTGCAAGAATGTCTTTGAGCACCAGGAAGGCGTCCAGATCTGAGTAATTATATTCCTCTTTCAGCTCGTCCACCATTGCACCTAATCTCACGGCGTAGTTTGGGGTGTTTACCTCTTTCTGGTATCTGACCAGGATGGGATATTTTTTTCCCCACGCCTTTGTCCAGTCGATCTTTTCTTCTGTCTCCTCGCTTGTCCGGTCGATGATATCCTGGATTTCCTTTACGTCCATGTCAAATTCGATCAGTTCATCCAGAGACACATGGTACAGCAGCGACATCTGCTTCGACTGACGGATATCGGGAAGCGTCTCTCCTGTTTCCCATTTTGAGATCGTCTGCCTGCTGACACCCAATTTTTCCGCCACATCCTCCTGTGACAGTCCGCATTTTTTCCTCGCATGAAATAAACTGTTTCCTAAATTCATAGAATCCGCCTTTTCTGTTGAGAATCTGATTTTCGTTGCTGCGGGTACTTCGCGGTTTTGTGGAAACCGCCTGGATACAGCGTATGGAACTCCGCAGGGGGCTTGCATGTCCGCTGTTTTCCATAAGACAAGTATAGAATCCTACGTGGGAAATATCTACCAGTTTTCGTTGGCAAATATGCACGTTTTCTTAACACCAGTTACTGTTCACACCCTACGGGTGCTACAGTAACAGTAACTAACACCACGTACGGAATTCAGGTTTCGCGCTTCTTTTACATCACATCCCCGGATATGCATACAACCTGATATAATTCCTCCTGCATTTTTTCCTCAAAATATTCTTTTAACCGGAGATTCATGTCCCATTTTTTCTGCGGATAATAGCCGTGCCTGCTTTTTACGTCGTTCATTCTTTCTTCAACAGAAACAATCCCGTCGGCCTTTGCGAGGGAATCACACAACTGGATCAGGCAGTCATAATCATTGTATTCCATCCCTGCCAAAAGAGCCTGGATCTCATCCTGTACGGATTCGGTGACGTCAAATTTTCCGATATAATCATGGATGTCTTTCATATTGAATGAATGGGTCAGGGCAATTCTGGCCGCATTGGCATATCCCATCTCCGACAAATATCGATATCCGTCATAGACATGGGCCAGGCCGGTGATTCCGAATTTTCGCCCGATATCATGCAGCAGGCCGTAGACGTATGCCCGTTCCGGGTCAAGACCGGGACAGCGCGCTGCAATCTTTTCGGCACATTCTGCGGCGTTCCTGCTGTGCTGCTCCCACGGCCCCGGATTGAACTGCACCGCATTTCTGAGCAAAAATTCCGCCATTTCAACGGAGGGTTCCGGGATCGTGCCGCCAAGAATCTCCAATACTGCCGTGTCTCTTGCAATCATAACCAGGTCGAAATCGTTCCTGAGCGGGTACGCCCGTGACTCGGAAAAGTGCGAGCCGGACGAACTTGCCCGGGGCTTGCCGGGCAGCCGAGAGGATGGACTTGCCTGTATACACATTTGGCGGCCGCCGGAAGTTCTTTTATTTTCTGCTGCCGCATCCTTTGCAAATACATACCGCAGCTCGAATCCGGCTTCCTTTTCATAATCATCCAGGATCTGCTCTCCAGCCGTTTCCTCAGCTGAACAGGTATAATAAAAATTTTCCTGCTCGAATACGGTGTTCTGCTGCGCGCTGCTTTTCTGCAGGCGAAGCACACTGCCGTATTCCCGGATGGAATCCTTCTTTATAAGCAGCCCCGTCTCCTCACGCACTTCCCTTGCCAGCGCGTCCGCCGGATTCTCGCCGGCCCGGATTCCACCGCCGGGAAATTTATAATATTGGCCGTTTCTGCTGTAAACCATCGCCAGACGGCCGCCCTCTGTTCGGATAATCGCCCGGGCAGACGGCCTTCGGATGCGGGCATCGGACTCTGCATAGTTTTTGATATCCATTTTAAAAAGCGGCTTCATCTTCAAATTTCCCCTCCCTATATTGTTTTTGGCATGTATACCACTTTTATTCAACCATATTATAATCCTGACTCTTCTGAAAAGCAACGAAACACTGTGAGCTCCCAGTCAGGATTTGCACAATAGGTCACTGTTCACACCCTGCCGGACGCTCACAGTAACGATGTCAGCCTTAGTTGACAAATTGCCAACCATCGTTGGTTGCCCTCAAATGCGAAAGAAGGTATACTCATGACATCAAACCATTTCCCACAAATTTGCTGAATCTTCATATAAATTAATCGGGGAAACGGCCAAACTGAACATGGAGGAGGATTTTAATGAAATTTAATGAAAAGCTGTTGGATTTAAGGAAAAAGCAGGGGCTCTCCCAGGAGGAGCTTGGTCTGGAGCTGCAGGTTTCACGGCAGACAATTTCGAAATGGGAAGCAGGACAGTCGTACCCGGATTTTCAAAAGCTGGTTCTGTTAAGCGACTATTTCGGCATGTCATTGGATGAGCTGGTAAAGGACATTGACGTCCAGGATGTGCGTGAGAAAAAACTGACTGATGAAAAGGTTGCCTCTATTTATTCCGATCTGGAAACCGTAAAAACGTTTTTAAGTAAATGCTGCATAGCCATTTGCTGGGGTGTTGGAGCTTTTATCGTCTTTGCGGCAGTCACCTTTATCGCCCATCTGATATTTCCGGAAATAGATTGGCTTTGGCGAACCTATTAAAGAAAGCCCCCGGAGCGTCAGCAAAAAGGAGTTGATGCTCCGGGGAAAATCAAAGGGCATTGGATACTGGCTGTATGGAAACGGCTGTGCCGGGACAGCCCTTCTTTATTCCGGATAGTCTTTATCTTTCCAGTACCACCATTTTAATTTTTCCGAATCATGCTGCTCATGCTCTGCAAAATACACTGCGCACCGGAATACATACAGGACGCACTTGTCATCCTGAAATCCTTTTTTCACGCTGTCCAGATGGTACAGCTCTTCCGGTTTTCTCCCTTTGAGATCGGCAATGCACCGAATCCCGATGTTGTGCAGGTGGCGTTCCATATTGGCCCCCACCCCCGGGATCTTCTGCAGATCGCTGTCCAAAGGCTTCTCCCGCATCTTCATCTTTGATTTCTCCTTCACTCTTGGATTGTCTTTCCTGCCGCAAAATGCATTCGCCGGCAGATCCCGCCTGATACAGTCTCACAAATGCACCGATGTATACTCGTGACGAACCGCCGGCAGAAATTTTTGCAGCAGGTCATCCATCTTCATGCGAATGCTGGACGTATTGATGCAGGGATGGCAGCCCACATATTCCTCCCGGATCACATCCTCGTCTATCAGAAGCGTCACCTGGTTACCACGGTCGTTCATCAGCCCCATCACGCTGGCAGAACCTGCCGCGGTTCCAAGGTATTTTTCCATAAATTCCTCCGGCGCGAAGGAAAGACGTGAGCTGTTGATCTGATGCGAAAGATCCTTTGTCTTGAATTTTTTGTCCCCCAGGATCATCAGCAGATAGAATTTTGTTTTCTGCGCGTTGCATAGAAAAAGGTTTTTGCAGATTGCGGCAGGTTCCAATACGCGGTCAATGGCCGCACATGCTTCCATGGTAAATGCGGCTTCATGGTCCACTCTGTCATACCCGATCTGTAGAGAATCCAGCAGGTCGTATACCGCCCTCTCCGTTTCCTTCCTGTCCTCCCAGTCTGCAGGACGGCCTTTTTGTAAAATCAATTCTGTTTCCATGGTTCCTCCTAGTTTTTGATCTGTCAGCTTACGAGCAGCCAATGTATTTTGCTGCTCCTGCCAAAATGTATTTCCTGATTCGTCAGTCGTTTTTATAGAGTGCGTAAAAATCTGAATCCAGGTTATCCATCATCTGGGTAAACCATGCCTTCGCGTCGTCAAGCGCCCTGTTGTAGATGATCGGCGCCATGTTCTGCTCGAATAATTCCAGCATCTGCATCTGCTCGATCATTCCGATCTCTTCGCCCCGCACATCCAGATAAAATGCCCTGATCTCGGCTTTTAATTTTTCCTTCTGGGAATCTGATAATCTGATCTGGGACAGCGGTTCCCTCTTATTTCTGCCTCTGCGTGATTCCATGATGCACCTCCGTCAAATTTGCTTTTCTCTGCATTTATCATAACAGAAAAGACGGGGCTTATCAATCAGAGCTTTGCAGGGGCCGGCACTAATACTGTATTGCCGTTACTGGTCAAGGATCAGCCCGCAGCTATTGACCTGTTGCCGTGCAGCATCGTGCATGGCACGGGAGTTCTCGGCAATGGCACGGAGTCTGGCGGATTCCTCACTGCGTTTCTGATACATCCTCTTTCTTCTTGCCTTTTCCTCGCTCTCGGCTTTTATCCGGGCCTCAATCCTGGCCCTCACCTCCGGCTTTAAGTCGCCGCTGATATAATGGGTTACGGTGCCGTCTGGGTGGATCACAATACCGGAAGAGTGGATTTCGTGGCCCAGGAGAGAAAGCTGTGCGCTGCACTGCGGCAGCGTGTCAAAATAATGCCGGATCTGTCCCTCATAATAAGATGCCTTTTTCGGGTCATTTGCCATCTGCTCCAGAATGTTCGGCGCGATTACTACGTTATTCGTTCCTGCCGTTCCTGCGCCGATCTTGTCTATGCTTTTCTGATTATTTTCCACATTTTGGATCATCACATTGCCGTATTTCTGTTTCAAATACTGCCGGTAAATGTCGGACTTTGACATTTCCGCAGACACTCCTGGATTGGCTTCTGCCCCGGACGGGTTCTCTGCCTTCCCCATTTTTTCCAGCAGCTTCAAAAAACCACTCCCGACGTCTGCCGTTTCCCGCGATTTGCGGGCATACCGTGAAACTGCCGTCAGCTCCCTGCCTACACCTGAAAAGTTCATTACCACCTGTCTCCTCCTCTTTTTTATACCTTGTGAAATGGCCGCATGGCCATAATGGGATGCCCTTGGGTATTACACCCTGGAAATCTTCTCCTGCGTTTGCTTGATCTTAAGAGGCAGGCGCGGGAGAGATCCCGGGCATACAGTTCATTCCATATATCGGCAGAATTTTTCCGTTTTTCAGGGAAACGGAACGAAATGCATGGTTTTCAGGAACAAACGGAAAAGCTTCCGTTTTCAGGGGCATTATTTCAGAGGTATTGTTTCAAAGGCGCTCCAAGGATTTCAGATTTCTGCGGTATTCGGCCATTTCCTCCTCGCTCACCGTATCCATGATATACTGCAGTTCGCTGATCACGGACTCCCGTTCCTTCGGCAAATACGCCGTGACCGGATAAAAATTTGAAACGGAATCGGCAAACAGGTGGGTTCGAAGCTGCAGCTTCTGAATGAATACCTGCAGCTCCTCCATACGTTCCTTCTCCCCGGCCGGAAAAAACCTGCCCTCCTGCGCCATACGGTACAGCCCTGTGCCCGGAAACAGGGTGAGGGAATCCACGGAAATGAAATACGGGTTGAGGCTGCCGAACAGCTCCGCGCTGTTTACGGCGTTGCGGTATCCATTTCCCCGTCCCGCCAGCCCGGTCATGTAGACAAAATAATATTCAATCCCCGCCTCGTCCAGCTTCCTGCACTGCTCTGCGATATCTTTTGCCGTGTACCCCTTGCCCGCCAGTGCAAGCGTATCGTCATCCCCGCTCTCCGTTCCGATGCTCAATCCGTTAATCCCCATGGCACGGAGTTTTTTCAGCTGCCGCAGGTCCTTGTCCATGATGTCCCGGATGCTGGCAAACATGGCCATGGTCCGGCATTTGATCAGATAATCCCGCACCGTGAGCGCCCGGAGTTTCAGATTTTCATAGCTCATGGCAAATGGATTCGCCCCGGTCCAGAAAATGCGCCGTGCATTGGGCTGGCAGCGTTTGATCTCCGCCAGGTCTTCCTCAAATTCATCCATCGGGGACATGCGGAAACATTCGTCCCTGTAAAGATAGCAGAAACGGCATTTTCCCCAGGTGCATCCGGAGGACGCCTGTATGATGACAGAATGCGCCTCATAGTGGGGACGCCATGTCCTTCCTGTAAAATGCATCTCAGGCACCTCCTCACAGATGATGAACGCTCTCGCGGTAGCGCCGCAGCTCGTCCTCGCCCACATTTTCTATCACATGATCCAGAAAATCCAGCAGCTTCTGCCTGTCCCTTGGAAGCTCGGCCTGCATCTGAAATGCGTTGGAGGCGCCGAGCGCGGCAAACACTGTAGGGATGTTCAGATTTTCCACCAGCGTCCTGACCTCCTTGTATTTCTCCGTTTCGCTCTCCTCCGCCCAGGCGCCCCGCTGAATCTCCTGGTACAGCTCGGAATCGGGATAAATCGTCATCATATTTGCCCCGATCAATGTGGGATGAAGCTGGCTGCAGACGGCGGCGGTGGATTTTGCCCCGGCCTCCCCGCGTCCCGCGCCGGATATGCCCGTCAGGTAAAAAAAGCTGTAGCGGATGCCTGCCCGATCCAGCCGCCCGCACTGCTCCAATATGTCCGCCGCAAGATACCCTTTATTCATAAAACGCAGGGCTTCATCGTCCGCTGTCTCGATGCCGATGGTCAGACCGTCATATCCCGCTTTGCGCAGTCCGGCAAGTTCCGCGTCCGATTTTGTGGAAATGTCCGTAATTCTTGCGAAACTGCCGATGGTCTCCATTTCCGGAAAGCCTGCGCGGATCAGGTTCGCGATCTCCGTCAGCCTGTCGTATCGGAGCACAAACGGATTTGCCCCTGTGAGAAAGGTCCGGGTTATTTGATGCCCCTGCAGACGGCGGTACATCTCGCTTGCTTCCTTGATGTCCGCAGCGATATCTTCCAGCGGCGACATCCGGAATGAAAACGGCAGATCCGCATAAAGCGTACAGAATTTGCACTTGTGATGCGTGCAGCCTGCGGTCACTTCTAAAAGTAATGAGGATGCCTCGTAAGGCGGCCTCCAGATGGTTCCTGTATAATGCATGATTTGTTCCTCCTCGTAGTTCTGCGGATATCCGTTTACGAATATAAGATACTGCTGAAAATTTGTTTCGGCAAGTACTGACTTTTTTTGGTGGTAGTATGATTTTGGATAGTATTGGCTGTGAATAGTAATAAATAGGTTGCAGTTCCCGGATGGGCAGGCCGTAAACTGTAACCTAAATAGTAATGACTCGGCAGCGTACTTCCATAATTCCGCTTGACATTTTCCATCCATGCCTGCAAAATAAGGATAGTTCATAGCCTTTATGTTTGATTTGGAAAGAAGTGAAAATGATATGGCTGAAAATAAATTTAGCAAAACCGATGTGATCGCCCGCTGCGTCCCTATGAGCAGGCTGCAGTCCGTGATCGGAGGAAAATGGAAAATCCTGATCCTGTGGTATATCTCATTTTACAAGATTCAGAGATTCGGCGAGCTGATGCGCCGCCTTGACGGAATTACCCAGTCCACGCTGACAAGGCAGCTCCGGGAATTGGAGGGCGACGGATTTCTCCACAGAGAGGTTTATAAGGAAATTCCGCCGAAGGTCGAGTATTCCCTGACGG
>Ga0137306_102721_pt1 | contig 14327 bp, 9 predicted proteins | sample Inofroosms_March_FD_97187 | JGI IMG/M metagenome (GOLD analysis project Ga0137306, IMG submission 97187) | Mouse cecal microbial communities from Vienna, Austria - N-Acetylneuraminic and N-Acetylglucosamine D2O microcosms_March | ecosystem: Host-associated > Mammals > Digestive system > Large...
AAATGCAGAGGGTTCTGATATCCCACGGCGCATCCGATGTCTCCCACCGAGTACTGAGGCTGTTTCAAAAGCTCCGCTGCCCGGTTCATCCGATAACTCAGAAGAAATTCCTGGGTGGTCTTCCCCATGGCTTCCTTAAAAAGCTTCCCAAAGTAACTTCTGTTCAAGCCGCAGACCCCTGCGATATCCTCCACGGAAATGTCATTTTGAAATTTTTTTTCGATAAATCTTATGGCCTTCCCCACATAAATTCCCCTGAGACCCCTTTCTTCCTCTTTCCTTCCCGGAGACAGCGCCGAGCGGCTTAAAGCGTCCAGAAACAGATACAGATGTCCCATGAGATGATGAGGGGCCATGTCTTTGTGGGAGATGAGATAGACCAGTTCCTCCTTCACCAGTTCTCCCAGATCCGGGCTCTGGCTGCGATACACCGGATATTCCGGCCCCAGGCCGGCCTCCGCCACAGCCCGTCCTGCCCGAAGGCCTCCAAACTCCACCCACACATACTGGCAGTGCCCGAAATCCGCCTGAAACCCGTATCCCCAGGCGGGAAATGCCATAAAACCCTCACCGTCTTTTATGTTCCATTGCCGCTGTTCCCATTGAAATCACTCTCCAAGTTTCATGTTGTCCGCGGCTTTGTAATTATATAATATCCACTTTCCCTTGCGAAATCTTGCAGTATTTTCTATAATTAATAACACAATATTGACAAAAGGAGCCAACTATGTACTCTGATCTCACCCTGAAGGAAGCCGTTGCCCACGGAACCAGAAAAAATCCTCTCATGTCCCTCCATTTCACCACCGGACCCGGCACCGCCTATCCGGACGGTTTCTTCGTCGAGCGCCACTGGCACCCTGACGTGGAACTGATCCTCATCCGCCGGGGCACTTATCTGTGTGAGCGGAACCTGGAAACTTATGAGATGTCCGAGGGAGATCTGGCCGTCATCAACTCCGGGGAACTCCATCAGCTGACAGGCATGGGGCCGGACACGGTTCACGATGTGGTGCTGTTCGGACCGGATCTGGTAGACTTTGCCTATCCCGACGAGTGGCAGGAACAGTGGAGCAGGCCGTTTTTGAACCGGGAACTGGAGCTTGTCCCCTGGCTCTCCCCTGCCCACCCGGCCTATTCACGAATTTTGAACCTGTTCAATGGGATTCTGGATTCAGGCCTGAAAAAAGAAGAGGGCTGGTATCTGACCTGTAAGCTGCGGCTGCTGGAATTGTTCGTGATCCTGATTCAGAGAGGGCTGGTGATCCCCCCGAAAAAGCCGGCCTCTGCCATGGAGTTTCGCAAGATCACCCACTACAAGACCGTCACCGCCTATATTGAGGAACATTTCGAGGAACCGGTGACTCTGGAACAGCTGTCAGCACTGATCCCCTGCAGCCCTCATTATCTCTGCCGCTTTTTTAAGGAGATTTCCGGCGTGTCGCCTATCCAGTATCTGATCAGCCGCCGACTGGACCATGCTTCTATCCTTCTGGCCAACACGTCCAGCCCCATCCTCCAGGTGGCGCTGGACTGCGGTTTTGAAAATGTCAGCTATTTTATACGCAAATTTAAGGAATCCAGAGGCTGTACCCCAAGAGAATTCCGCCAGGCCGCCAAACACAAAAATACGCGCAAAAACGATTTGTCAATCTAGCAAAATGGTATAAAATCATAAAAATAGTGATATGTATTCCCCGATTTTCCTGTGATATACTGTCAACATCACCAAATCAGTATGAATAAGGAAGGGGTTTAAAGGGAATGAAAAGCAGAAAAAGAAACCTGTGTCTGCTCCTTGCCGGCTTCATGGCAGCAGGCCTGGGGCTGGCAGGATGCAAGGGGGACAGGGACCGGGACGGAAAGATTGAGATTGAACTTGTCCAGTTCAAACCCGAGGCCATCGAAGTGTTTGAGCAGCTGGAAGAAGAATTCAACCGGACTCATGACAAGATCCATCTGACCATCGACTCCCCCAACGATGCCACCACCATCTTAAAGACCCGCTTTATATGGGAAGACTATCCGGACATCATCGGCATCGGCGGGGACATCAATTATTCCTATTTTGTGGATTCTGATATTCTGGCGGACCTGTCTGACTATCCGGGGCTTGGTTCCATCAAGCCTGCCTATCTGGATATTCTGGACGGACTGGAATTTGTCCCTACAGAAGGGATGTTCGGAGTGCCCTATGCGGCCAATGCCGCCGGAGTCCTGTACAACCGAACCATGTTTCAGGAGCACGGCTGGGAGATTCCCACAACCTGGGGAGAATTTACGGCCCTGTGCCAGAAGATCCGGGAAGCAGGCATTCAGCCTCTCTACTTCGGCTTCAAGGATACCTGGACCTGCCTGGCGCCCTGGAACGCCCTTGCCGTGGACCTGGCACCGGCCGATGTGTGCCGCCAGGTAAACCGGGGAGAGACGAATTTTACGAAAGAATACAGGGAGACCGCCGAGAAGATCAAGGAACTGACAGCTTACGGCCAGGAAGGTCCTTTCGCCTACGGCTACAATGACGCCTGTACCGCTTTCGCCAACGGAGAATCCGCCATGTTCACCATAGGAAGCTATGCGGTGCCTCAGATCAAATCCGTGAACCCGGATATGGACATCGACTCCTTCGTCCTTCCCGGCAGCGATGATCCTGACGGCAATGTACTCAATTCCGGCGTGGATCTGCTGTTCTGCGTCATGGATGCCTGTGAGAACAAGAAGGCTGCCTATGAGGTGCTGGACTTTTTGCTGCAACACGACAATGTTCAGTTTTATCTGGATGAGCAGAACGCCATCTCCTGTAAAGACGAGGAGTTTCAGCTGGCTTCCATGCTGGATGGCATGAAAGACTACATCACAGCAGGGAAAATGGCTGACTATCAAGATCACTACTATCCTTCAGAGATGTCGGTGGACGCTCAGATCCAGACCTATCTCATCAACCAGGACACGGATGGGTTTCTGGCGAAATTTGACAAGGACTGGCTCCGCTATAACCGGGACATTATCCAGAAGGTGAAGGATTATGAGCGGCAAAACGGACAATAAGGGGGGATTGTGAGATGAAGAAGATCAATGACAGGGAACGAACCTATCTTTTTATGACGCTGCCGATTCTGGCACTGTTCTTTTGTTTTAACACGCTGCCTCTCATCAAGGGCGTGATCTACAGCTTTACGAATTTTGAGGGATACGGCTCCTACGACTGGGTAGGCCTCCGAAACTATACAGATCTGTTTCAGGACGCCCGGGTGGGCAGATCTTACCTGTTCACCGTCAAGCTGGCCGTGACCTCCACCGTGGTGGTCAATGTGTTAAGCCTGATCCTGGCCCTGGGCTTAAGCAGCAAAATCAAGTTCAAAAGCGCTCTCAGGGGCATGTATTTTATCCCCAATATCCTGGGCGCTCTGGTGGTAGGCTATATTTTTAACTATTTCTTTACCTATATCCTTCCGGCCATGACAAAGACCACCAGCATGCTGGCCAGCACCAGATGGGCCTGGGTGGCCATCGTGGCAGTATGCGCCTGGCAGTCCGTGGCCATGAACACCATCATCTACATATCCGGTATCCAAACGGTTCCCGAGGAAGTCTACGAGGCCGGATCCATCGACGGCGCTACCGGATGGTTCAAATTCAGGAACCTGACCTTCCCTCTGATCATGCCCTTTTTTACCATCAACATGGTTCTGTGCAAGAAAAATTTCCTTATGGTGTTCGATCAGATCATGGCCCTGACCAAGGGAGGTCCGGCTCAGAGTACGGAATCCATCTCTTATCTGATCTACAACAACGGCATGGCAGGAGGCCAGTTCGGCTTCCAGAGCGCCAACGCTGTGGTATTTTTTGTCCTCATCGTTGCCCTGTCCGTGGCACAGACGAAATTCGGAAGCAGTAAGGAGGAGCAGCTGTAATGAAAAAAGCATACAAAGCAGAGCGGGTCAGCTGGCCCGTCACCATCCTTTTGATCCTGGGACTGATCACAGTAATCTTTCCCCTGTACATGGCCCTTGTGATCGCGTTGAAACAGCCCTCGGAGATGACCAACAGCATTGCCGGCCTTCTCTCCCTGCCAAAAAGTTTCAGCCTGAGCAATTTCAGAGAAGCCATGAGAGTTACTGATTTCTGGAGATCTCTGTTAAACAGCTTCCTGATCACCTTTATGAACCTGGTGATCTCCATCGCCCTCCACTCTGTCATCGGCTATGTGGTGGGCCGCAACCGGGGAAGCAGCAAGTTCTATGGCTTCGTGTACCTCTACATCATCAGCGGGATGTTTGTTCTCTTCGCCATCCTGATGATGCCTCTGGTGAAGCAGACCGCTCAGATGGGTATCGCCAACATGGCAGGAATCATCTGCTGTTATGTGGTCTTCTATATGCCCATGAACATGATGCTCTACTCCGGATATCTGGTGAATATCCCCCTGTCCCTTGAGGAGGCCGCCAGGGTGGACGGCGCAGGCACCTGGAAGACATACTGGAGCATCATCTTCCCCATCATGAAGCCCATGCACGCCACCGTAGCCGTCCTTACGGCGCTTGGCACCTGGAATGATGTGATGACGCCTCTGGTAATCATGTCGGGCAGCGGGATGAACACCCTTCCTCTGGCTCAGATGACGTTCCAGACTCAGTTCGGAACCAACTACAATCTGGCCTTTGCCTCCTATCTCCTGGCACTGCTTCCGATCTTAATCTTCTATCTGTTCTGTCAGAAGCAGATCTTAAACGGTGTGGTCAACGGAGCGGTGAAGTAGAGATGTAAGAGGAGGCTTTTCTCCCCTACTCAACCTGCGGCCCCCGTACCGCCGACAGGCGGTAATACGCCTGCGCGTAACAAAAAGAGGGCTTACAACCCTCTTTCGAATATGTTATATTGAACATGAGGAAAAACCAGAGAAGCGGCCTACCCTCGAACAAATCAAACTAACACATGGTGTCAGCCGTCACTATTCGCGGTAGTGGCGGCTATTTTCCGCCCCTGAAGACCGTGTAACACAGGCCAACAAGAGCAACGACGAAGATACAAAACTGAAATAACTCAGCATATGGTACCATCAGCATCGCCCTCCTTTCTTTCGTACCCAAAGGGCATGATATCTGGAGGGTTTAGCCCCTCCGATGGAGGGTAAGCCGCCTCTGCTTTCTGACTTTCCTTATGAAAATTCTACCATGGTTAACATAACCTCCGAAATTAAGCATGTTGTAGATCTCCCGGGTGTACTGCCGCAGGGTGTTGTCCTGCCGGTTTACGGCCTTCTTACTGGCCACAAACATCTTGATCCTAGCGGTGTCCCCGTCTATACCGCTGGGAATCAGTTCTGTGTGCTGCTCCTGGACCTCAATCCCATGAAAATTGACATACAGGACGTTGCTCAGGTGTTCCAACTGCCCCTGATCCAGGTGCGCTGACATCTCATTGACGATCTTTTCCAATATCTTCTCTACCATAAAAATAAGCCCTCCTTCCACATTGATTGTAGAACAGACAGGCTATTTTCGCAAAATAACTTGAAAGCCAATTCCAAATGTGGTATATTGGCTATAGGAAAACAACCGCCCACAAAGTGGTTAGCCTCCTTCAGGTCAAAAGCCTACCTCGACGGCCAAGTACAAGGTAGGCTTGTTTATTTTCGCTTGTCGTTCCTATCGATATAGGCAAGCAGTGCGACTAAAAAGGTTCCGCCCAAAAACAGCAGGCTCAACACTTCATATGTAGTCATACACACCACCTCCCTTCTCTTTCAAGTTAGGGAGGCTTACCACCTTATAACACGGTTGTTTCCTGTTTCATATCATAGCACATTTTCCAGAATTCGACACTCTCCTTCTTTTCCGCCGTGAAAGAACTTTCCTGGGTGCTACAGGCCGGGGGCCTTACCGGATCTGATCCAAAATAAAGGGATCTTTGATCTTCTTATCCTCTGCCAGCAGCACGATCTTGGACATGATCTCCGCTGTCTTGGGATCCTCATCCACGAAGGGCAAAAACAGCTTCCCTCTCTTCTGGCTGTGTACCGGAAGGATATTGAGCATGGCGCCGCCCTCCTGGTGTACCACACCGCTGCCCAGATGAACAGAATAGTGGGCCCGGCTTCCGGCGATCAGGGCGTGGCTGTCCTTTAAGGTCACATTGTTCAGTCCGAACAAAGGCAGATTAAACTCCACAATGGCTCTTCTCATCTCGATGGTGGAGTGGCTGGTCTCCGGGTCCACGCCTCCCGCGTGAGCCACGCTTACCGCCAGATCCACGTCCCTCATGACTTCGCTGTAGATCAGCTCCGGCACCTCTTCGATGGTAAGAGGCATAAAGGTCTTCCTGTCGGAGAACTCCACCCACTCCAGAGTGGGGGCCTCCACGTCGCTGGGAGAGAACCAGTCCGCCAGGGCATAGATTCTGGCAATGATATTTTCTTTATAATAGATCTTCTGGAGCCCTTCGTCATAGTCCGCGATCCAGCGGCGGCCTTTCAGACACCCTACCGTCTTCTGAGGCTGGATCTGGTTGCCCGCGAACATCCGGGAATATTTCTGTCCCATCTCCTCCGGCTGCTTCACATACAGCTCCCGGAACACCTGCTTGAAGGGCTGACGGATCTGCCGCTCAAACAGGCTCCGCTGATACTCGTGCCATGTCCCGGCCTTGTACAGGTCCAGAGGATGGGCGATGCGGATTTGGTCGCTGCCCAAGAGGGATTTTGTCTCACCGTTCCAGGACTTGAGGCACAATACACCCTCCTTCACGGCCTTTGCCGCCTTCTTGTCCCCGGGCTTTGCTCCGGTGGGTTTCTTTGCCCCGTCCCCCGGCTCCTCCACGGCCTCACACACAAATCCCATGTTCCCCTCACTGACAAACACCAGAGGTTCCAGAATCGCCTTCACCACCGGGTTTCTGAGAAGCCCCAGGGTCTCCGCCGCCGTGAACCAGGCCCCGCTCTCCATGGACTCTTCCATCATCTTTTTGGCCCGGACATACTGGTCCTTCAGCTTCTTGTGGGCGTCCTTCACCTCCAGCACATAGGGATTCTTCCCCAGCCTGGAAGGAAGAGATTTTAACATCTTGCCGCCCTTTCGGCACAGGATAGCGCTCTTCCCATCCTGGCTGATCTCCAGACACACCTCCACGTCGTCCACTGGCGTCCAGTTCCTGTAGGGTTCCAGTTCTTTTACCAGCTCCGTCTCCATGTTCAGTGTCAGCCTGGTCACATCGGCAAAGCCCGCGTGGACACTGAGGTTCACCAGTGCGATCTCGGCGGCTTTTGTCTCGCTTGCCCGGCGCTGTGCCCCGAACTGCCTGGCCTCCTTGGAGTAGTTCTGAATAAACTGGTACCGGTCTACCATGTCACGCTTCTCGTCTTTGGCAAAGGGCACCAGACCGCAGCTCATGAGCAGATCTTTGTTTCTCTTGCCACGGATCTCCCCCTTCAGCTCTTCCAGTGTCACCTTCCCTGTAGCCGCATCCGCGTATTTTCTGGCCCTGGAATGCTTCTGTCCGTCGGAAATGTACTTAGCGGCCTTGTAGAGGAGACTGAAATTCTTTTCCCCCAGCATCCCGTAACACTCTCGGAACCAGTCGATATCAAAGGCCCCGCTCTGGAGGTCTTCCACAGACAGAGGCGTATACTTGGCGATCATGGCCTGTTTCTGCTCGTCAAACCGCTCGTTCATGTGAGCCATGAAATAGTAGCAGCCGCTCTTTAAGCCTTTCCACCCCAGATACTCCTGAACCACGTCGATCCACTGGGGCGCGTACATGGCCACCTCCACCAGCCGGTCCGCCTTGATGCTGGTTCCCTTTAATGCCGCCTTAAGGGCCTTTCCGTCGTCCCCTTTGGCCGGATAGCAGGACTTTAACAGGAGGCTCAAGACCTCTTTCTTGGTATTTCTGGAAGAATAATACCAGGAATAGTAGGTCTCCCGGCTTAAGGGATCTTTCCCCAGAGCCATCAGGATCCTGACCAGATAGTCGATCCCCTGAATATAGGAAACCCCGATCATGTCCGCCGACACGGGAGTCTCCGCCTCTCCCCTGCGAAGCTCCATGTCCACAAACACCGGAATAATGGCGTCGTACAGCTCCTGTACCAGTTTTCCACACCAGGTATCGGGGCCCACAAGAGCGGCTCCTTCTTCCGCAACCCGGTTCCCCAGAGAGTCCCCGAAAAACTTCCTCCACAGCTGCCGGTTCTCAGTCTTTGCGTAATCTCCCTTCACCAGCTGGGTCAGAGCCCGCAGACAGGTGGCCCTGTGATAATAGTTGAGGATCGCCTTGTACAGGATATCTCTGGAAATGATCCCCATATGGAAGGCCTTCAAAAACCAGTAAGGCCTCATGGGCGTCAGCTCTCTTCCGCTGTTGATGCCGGAACCGAAACCGTCGGCGAACTGGGTCCTCTCCCGGTCCTCCTTACATTTCAGGCACAGCCCCCAGGCGGCATGGAAGGCTCTCTCAAACTCCTCGTCCGTCTCCCAGTACGCCAGCCCCTCCAGGAAACGGTCCACAAACCGGATCCCGCTGAAAGGCACGGAAGAATTGTACAGATTATTGTTCCACCCCTTGTATCGGTAGGACACCAGCATGTTCTTCTTATTTACCACGGGCTCCAGTGTACGGGCCGCCTCAATCCCTGCCTCCAGCAAAAGTTTCCGGTCCAGAAACTCCATCCGGTAGATGATCCGGATCTCGTTGACCTGCTTGGGATACTCCAGACTCAAAGGCTCCACTTTAAAAGGCATCTTCCCGAACAGGGCCTGGTAAAATGCCCGGCTGTTCTCATAGAGCTCCTCATTGCCCAGAAGCTGCCTGGCCTCCAGCTCCACAAAGGTGCCGTAATCCCCGATTTCCTTCTCGTAAAATTCCCGCAGTTCCTTCTCAAGAGGATAATTCTCCAGCCAGCTGGTACGCCCGTCTTTTATTTCGCTCCCCTTCTTGCGCCAGAAGGAATCACCGATGAGCGTCTTCTCCCCTGAGACAGACTCATATTCGTCGTCTTTGTGAGCCTTGATGAGGGCATCCAGTTTTTTGATCTTTTGGATGATCTCTTTCTCCGACAGGGGAAGACACCGCTTCATTGTCCCCTTTCCCGGGCTGCTCTGAGGGATCTCCTCCTCCGCATCCGGGTCGTAGAGACCGAATCCCTTCTGGTCAGCGGCGGAAGATTTCTTTTCTCCCAGAATTTCCCCCAACAGAACCTTCTCCTTGTCCGTAGGGTTCTCCACCAGGGAGGCCAGGGTCTTTACCTTTCCGTAAAATTCCGCCTTCTCCTTGTCCTTAGACATGCGAAGAAGAAGGTCCAGGCCGCCGTCTCGCTTCTCCTCCCTCTTGTCGGACAAAAGCCGTTTCAGGCATTGTTCCATGTCCCCTTCCTTCTGTCCCATAAGGAAGTTTAACAGTTCCTTGCGGAGAGAACTCCTTTTAAACCGCAGCATGTCCTCCATGAGCTCATAGTCCCGGCTCTCCAGAGACATCCGTTTTACCAGGGAAACCGCCTTTTTGGACGTGGACTCTTCCGTGATTCCCATACACTGAATCAGCATATCCCGCTGAGTCCTGTTCTTCGGGTCATGGAGAAGGAGGGTCATGAGATCCGCCCTGCCGTAGGTGCCTGACATATCGGAGAGAAGTCCTGCCGCCTGGGTGATCCGCTCCTCATCCTCCAGCACATAGGCCAGAAAAGCCAGCTGCCTGATCACATCGGAAGGGGTTATCTCCACCCGGTACCAGGGGAAGATACAGGGATCCCACACCAGTCCCTTTTTAGGCAAATGCTCATAGATGTTGTAAAAATTCCGGTACAGCTGTTCGGCTTCCTCCCTGCTGTCATAGTAGTCCGTAAGCCAGGCCTTCCTGGGGTTGTTTTCCCAGTCCGTGCCGCCACTCTTCCGGTCAAAGAGCCCTCTCACCCAGCTGTAAAGCTCCGTGGAGTAGGCCGGGAGAAAGGCTGCCGCCAGCTCCAGGTCATCACTGAATTCCAGGATCACCTTCTTGGCCATTTTCTGCCGGATCCGGCTGTCGAAAAGATTCTGGTTATAGTAGGCTGCCGTCAGCTTCTGATTTTTTGTCCCAAAATCGATCAGCTTTTCCATGGCCTGTATGGCCCTGTCGGTCTCGTCGAAGCCCAGGGCCCACAGAGCCACGCTGATGACGATGGAGTCATTGCTCTTAAGCTGCTCCCGGCAGAAGCTTTCGTCTCTCAGGCACTGACCCATGAGAGTCAGCATCTTGTCTGTCAGCCTGTCCACATTTGTTTCGCCGAAGATTCCGATCCAGGTACACACGGCCCTTCTCACAGAAGAATACCGGATCAGGTTGTTGTCCTCGATCACCTTTAAGAGTACCAGAAACGCCTCCCTGGTCCCCTCGTCCATGGCCTCGCAGATACACTGGCGAAGCCCCTCCTGAAGCCTGGCGGCCAGCAGAAGGTCTCCCAGGAGCTTATGTAATTCCCCGTTGTCCGACCGGATGATCCCCAGGATCATCTCCCGGTTTAAGTAGGCCGTGTTGCTCTCGCTTAAGATCAGGTCCTTTAAGGCAGCGATGACCTTTTTGTTCCCACGGTCGATCTCCGCCGCATAGATGTAGCTGAATCCCCTCTCAAACCACCAGATGTTTTTGGCGTAATCCAGAGTCTCCTCATCCAGCCGGCCGTAGATATAGTCCTCCACAGGCACCTTACAGTACATCAGATTGTCATAGGCCCTCAGTATGGAAAAAGCCTCCCTCACACTGGGACCGTATTTTTTTGTCCTCACGGTCCGCCGGTTCCACCCGTAAGAAAAGGGAAACTGGTTCAGCTTGTCGATGATATAAAGAAAAGATTCTGTGTACTCCTCCGGCACAAAGATCTTCACCAGATCTCTGCCCCGAAACCAGGCCGACGGCCTTAGGCCCTCATAAAACTCATTGACTGCCTGGGTCACGTTCTTCCCGTTTGCCCCATTGTCCCCTGCCAGCTCCATGGCCAGATCCTTGTCCTGGCCGGAAAGCTTACTGATCCTCTTAAGCCTCTCCTCCCTTCTGGCTTTCTCCAGTCTCGCCCTGGTAACGCTGTCGTACTCTCCCATGTTAACTCAACCTCCTCCTGTCGTTTCTTGCTTTACCATAACCGTCCCGTGAGCATGGTCAGCCTCACAAAAGTAAATGTATTTTCCTCAGTGACCCTGATCTCCTCCTCCAGAGATTCCAGAGGCTTGTCATCCAAAAAGATCCGGTAGATCCCGTCCTCAAAACACTGGATGGCATTGTCCGCCGCCTTCTGAAAATCCGCCTCTTTCTCCCCATAGATCACCCCGAAGGAAACCTTGCCGCTTTGGGCCTGATCCTCAATGTTCTCCCTGGTCAGACACTTTAAGATCTCCGGCTGCTCCAGCCGCCTGTTATAATCCTCCACCCCGGCTCTGGTCAGCTCCGTCACCAGCTGTCTTACCGTGAAGGTGCCTTCCCCGCCCAGAGGAAGATCGTAAACCACCGGCTCCACGGAATGCCTGCGCTTCGCCATGGACTTTATGTTGACTTTTATTTCCATGTAATTAGCACACCCCCTCATTCATCTAATAACTCTTCCAGAAAAATCCCGATCCCCTCCTGGTCATTGCCTCCGATCACCAGATCCGCCTCTTGCTTTACCTGTTCCAGACCGTTTCCCATAGCAATTCCCAGACCGCAAAGCTTCAGCATCCCTATGTCCACCAGATCATCTCCGAAGGCAATGATCTCTTTCGGAGAGATTCCCAATTCCCTGGATATGTCGAGAATCGCCCCTTCTTTCGTCGCCGATTTCCTGGTGAACTTATACCAGTCTCCATCTGAAAAACGGACACAGTCCCAATCCGGATACCGTCCTGCCAGACATGAGGCCTTTTGAGGATCCGAAATCTCCACGCATATCTTCAGCGCCTTCTGGGAAAAATCAGAAAAATCCGTATAAATACTGTCTCCCCAGCTGGCATCCTCTCTTTTAGGGTCAATCTTATAATTCCAGTAATGGCTGTCCATAGTATCGACGGTGATCTCGCAGTCCTTCCCGCATAGTTCCCTTGCCGAACATATCAGATCCCGGGTTTCTTCCTCGCTGAATTCCTCACGGCAGATATAGCGGCCCTGGACATTTACTAGGGCACCGCCGCTGGAAATCACAATGTCAGGAGTTAACTCCTGAAGAAACTTCTCGGAATTCTTCTCGCTTCTGGATGTGGAGACTCCGATCAAAAGCCCTCTCTCCCGACATGTTTTTAACGCGGACAGAGTTCGGGAAGAAATCGTTTTATCACTTTGGAGCAATGTTCCGTCCAGGTCAAAGAGCAGTATTTTGTATCCCTTAACCGCCATAGTTTTCCTTTCTCATATTTCTTCATCAATTATCAACCTATCATCAATCATGTCGTTAATTCGATTTGCCTGTTTGATACGTGTTACAAAATCATAATTAAGTAACTCGTCATTCCATATGCGTACAATATTCTTTTCTGTACAATACTGTAAACTTTTAATAATTCGAGAAATTTTATAAAGATATCCTCCTTCATCATATATAGAAACTTCATTTCCCCATTCTACATTTTCTTCCGAATACTGAATAACCGGAATATTTTTTATTGATTCTTTTTCAAATTGCAAATAAACATCAGCCATCATTTTACATCTACTGTGTGCCTGTAATAAAGCTTTAAAATCTTTATATACTATTCTCGATTTGACATTTTTAGCAAAATATGGTGTTACCTTCCCATCTGAAGGATTAACAAACAAATGACAATATGAAAATCCTTCTAATTCATCTGGCCTTTCTACATCCACTATGCACCCATGAATCTTTCCAGAACCTCCAAGGCATTTTATAAATTCTGAAAGCTTCTGCTGTGCCCCGGTATATCGATTCAATAATTGATTCACATTTTCAATATATCTTTCTAAATTATCATAATAGTAATATAAATCTTCCAATTTATTTTGTCTTAATTTAACCAGTTGACCCCCATTCATGAGATATAAATATTTATGTTTTGAACGTGCTGAATATAAACAATATGATACAAACATATACACATTTTTTCTTTTTAGCATATAAATAGTACCATCTACTCTGCCAAAATGCATTAATACTGATTTCCCTCTATTAAAATCAATATACTGCTTATTTGTAATTTTGTAGATTCCATCTTGATAGTACGCAAATATATCGTAATCATTATCGCAATAAAAATATTTTAATCCAATACTTTTTGCCTTGTAACCAATTTGATTATCTGCATATATAATACGTTTATCACTCACCTCGTAAAAGTTTTGATGATTATGTCCATTCAGATATATCCAACAAGCATTATGTTCTTCTTCATTCCAGTCCTCTTTTTTAGCATGAGTAAGGATAATAACCCTTTTTTTATATAAACTCTTTAGGATCTTTTTATATATCGTATTAAAACGATTCGCCTCCTGTATATCTTTTTTCCATGCGTCCTCTTTTGATAATTCCTCAAAACTTTTTCCATATCTGATGTTAGAAGCATTATATTGTAGATTCAATCCACTAAATCCTATTCCACCTAAGATAATCACTGAGCTATATTGAACCTGTTCCCTTATTGCCTCTTCGCTCATTATCAATAGATCTTTTTCATGGATAATTCCATATTCATTGCTACTTTCCACATATAATAAATCATTCTGCAAAAATGTTATGTTTAAACTACTGAAAAATTCTCTATATACCTCTATATTATCTTCCAGACCAATATAAGGGTCCCGCAACTCATGATTTCCAGATATGACTATAATTTTATGTGGTGTCCAATGCTCTATTAGTTCATTATAAAACACAGCAGCATATTGAAATTTACAAGAAGTGTCTCCTGCTATGAGCAAATAGCTATCGTTTGGTATTGATCCGATAGATGCTATCAATTTTCTGGCTAAATTTTTTAAATAGAAACGTATCTCTTCTTTTGAGGCCCTAAAATGAAACTCATTAGAGACTCGATATTCTAAATGAATATCACTAATGTAGAAAAATGGAATGTGATTTACATCAAATTTTTCATGTTTCCCATCATCGATGGGCTTAGGATAATAGAATCCATCGGGTCTTGTCAATTCATGTTTTGCAATCTCTTCACATTCGTTAATTTCTACACACTTTTTTATGGAAGTAAAATAACTGTCATCATATAATCCTTGTAACTGTAGTACATCGCTGTTAATAATGGCCCCATCAATATCATAGTCTTTTAAATTAATGCCTTCAAAATTATAAGTTCTCAAGTCAGCATCAACGATATCTCCACACAAGAATTCATAAAATTCACTAAAATCATCAAATTCTACAG
>Ga0137306_102722_pt1 | contig 14324 bp, 15 predicted proteins | sample Inofroosms_March_FD_97187 | JGI IMG/M metagenome (GOLD analysis project Ga0137306, IMG submission 97187) | Mouse cecal microbial communities from Vienna, Austria - N-Acetylneuraminic and N-Acetylglucosamine D2O microcosms_March | ecosystem: Host-associated > Mammals > Digestive system > Large...
GCCTTCTTCTTCTCCGTTGCTTTCTTTTTCTTGATCTTCGTCAGCTCTTCCTCATTCAGGCGTCGTATCTTGCGGCTTCCTCTGACCAGAAGCTTCTGGATCGAATTGATCGCCGAGCGTGCTTTGGCCTGCTCCTTCTGGCTTCCGAGGCTGGCCACCATCCTAAGCGTACCCATACTGCGGCGCGCCTCTCCCATGGCAGACTGCACCTGGCCTTTAGAACTGGCTCCTGCCAGCTTGGAATAAAGCCCGGATACGGAAAACGCCGACGATGATACCCGGATACGGCTCTTGTTCTTTGCCGCCTTCATCTCCTCCGTCATCTTCTTCATCTGCTCGATCACGCGCTTTTCTTCCGCAAACGGATCGTCCTCTTCCTCCTGCCCGTAAGTCGGGTCCTTTGCCGCCCACATCCGCACTCCATCTTCCCCGACATAAGCTCCCTGGGCGAGAAGTCCCTCGCTGTCCTTGGAAAGCTGCGTAAGTACCTGCCGTAAGATCTCCTTTCCCTTCTCAAGCGACTGTGCGTCCGCACCCATCTTCTCCAGCCACTCACTCGATATGATAAGATGCTTTCCGCCTCCTAAAGCGGCCGCCGTCGCCGCCAGATTGTCCTGGTCTATCCCTGTCCCGATCACAATATGAACCTTCGAGAAATCTTTCTGCAAGGTAGCAAGCTCCTCAATCACTGCTTTTCTCAGCACGGTCTGTTTCGGCCAGCCCTCAGAAAGCATAAACTCATCCTTCGGTATCTCCTTCCTGCCGCCCGTCGGCTCTGCCAAAGCCTCTGCCTTCGGGGACGCCGTCTGGATATTCTTGCCCGCAACCTGCGAAACTGCACTATTTATCCTGCTCATCGAACCCCTCCTATAACTATACAAAAACAACACAATTCTTTCTATATTATATATCGTCCGATCTGTGGAAAAACTAACCAGTACAGCGGAGATTATCCTTCTCCTTTCCGCCGGCGCAGCGGACAGCATCACTCCTCCTCATCCTCCATTATGGTCTATACCTGTTCCGCCGCCTCCTCAGCAGTCACTTCTTCTCTCTTAAGCCTCTCCCCGAACCATACATCGCCTTCATCTATCGCCTTTTTGGCCTTTCCTTCAATCTCCGGAGGCGCCTTTTCTACCTCCTGTCCCTTTTCCCAGACCTTGGTCCGCCTGTCGCCTTTTCCTTCCAGATAAATGGCCGAATCTTCACGTTCCCTGACCGCGCCGTCATATTCCTTCACCGTCCGGGAAAGGGGGAAGATGAAAGAACAGCTCTTCAGCGGAATAGCGCTTATATCAAGCGGTATGCTTTCCAGCCCGAAAAAGCCTTCGTACCCGCCGGTGAATCCATCCTTTTCATTATAGCTCTCCTGCAGATTGCCTGAATAATTGATGTGGCATTTTTTGTCCGTTTCTACGGTTATATACAGGTACCCGTTTTTTAGCTGATACATTTCTGTAACGCGTACATCTTCTACCCTAATCCGATGGTCAAATACCGGGATCTTCCCCAGCCATCCCATATAGGAGCCGCTGCTCATCCCTTCCAGCACGAAAAGAATAAGAATAAATGCCGCCATCACCCCGGCCACCTTCCGGGTCTGCTTATTCGAGATCTCCTTTTTTGTCGCTTTAATGACTGAAACCGCCGCCTGCCTCATCTTTTCCTCGGACAAAAGTCCTTCTTTTTCCTCTTCGATCTTCTCTTCGGGAATCCCTTCCTTCAGCGCATCGTAATAGCTCTGGCACTTCTCGCACCCGGCGAGATGCTCCTCTACCATAGCTTTACTTTCCTCGCTGCACACGTCATCCACATACAGCGGGAGTAAATCTTTCGTCACATTGCATGGAATCCTGCTCATCTTATACCTCCTTTACCTCATCTGCTCCCTGATCTTAAGCTTTGCCCTGTGGTACGTGACCCTGGCCCAGCTCTCGCTTTTTTCAAATATTTCTCCTATCTCCCTGTAGGACAGATCTCCCAGCGCCCTGAGGCCGAACACTTCCTTGTAGGGCTCCTCCAGACAATGAAGCGCCTTATAGATAGAGAGCACCTCGTCCCTTTGTATGACCGCCTGCTCCGCATTGCCCTCCTCTGCCCGGGACGCACCCGCCAGCCCCTTTTTCAGGGACTCCATACGTTTCCTGCGGCGCACGTCGTCAATATACAGATTCTTGGCAATCTGGCACAGCCACGACTTGACTGAACAATTCCCTTTGAAATGATCAATCTCCTTTAACGCCTTAAAAAAGGTTTCCTGGGTGACCTCCTCCGCCATCGCCGGATTGCCGCTCATGGTGAGCACAAAGCGGTATACGTCTTTAAAAAATCTGTCATAGATATCCTCAAAATCTATCTTCACTTCATCACCTCTTTTCCCTATATCTGATAGGATCAGCCTCTGCAGCTGCTGTTATACTGTTCAATCCGTGACCAGCAGTTCGTTGTTTACCCATTAGACGAACATCTCGGGGATTTGTTACAAAAAATTTCTTTCTGTATTGTATTTGACATCTGTTTCCTTCATATCCGTAAAATATCCTTGCAGCAGCTGTTCTGCATATAACCCGTACAATCATACCAACAGCCTGTCAACAGGGAATCCCCTTGACAGGCTGTTAATTTAACGCTATTTATAACTTTCTAATCGGAAAAAACATATAATTCTTCCCTGTCTGCGGACAAGTAAAATCGTGGACTGCTCCCACTAATGGAATAGCATTATCTTCCAGATATTTTATTGCCTCGGAAAAGGCCACATCATGTTCACATTCTATATAAATATATTCATAGCCAGGAATAATCCATTTTGTCCAACCGTTGGGGGCTTCTGCGTCATCCCTGCATTCTACTCCAGCAAGATAAAGTCCTTTGCTGAAATCTTCCCACGGATTGAATGAACGCGAGAAATCAGACATAGCTCCCCATATGCCGCCTATATTTCCATTCTCATCTTTCTTAGCTAAATGCTGAACTTCTCCAAAATGAGAATTTGCATCAACCCATAATCTTTGAATAAACCCCTCTCCGTCTAAAGTTGAACCTTCTTTTCCTATCACAACAAAAGACTCCTTTACACACCTTTCAACTTTCATCTTTTTAGTCATTCCTTTCGTTTCATCTTTATAGCGATTTTCTCATTTTTTTCCGCAATCTCTACGCCGCCCATGCCGCATCAAAAGAGAGAGCCACCTTTTTTTCATCAGTCTCTACACAGTAGATCGGCAGCTCTCTTCCATTTACATTGCTTGACACCGTTGCGAAGCCTGACACATATTTGAACGAGCCGGCAAGGGCTATGGCAAGGGTCAGCGTCACAACTACATACTTCATCCATTTCTTTTTTCTGTCTTCCTTCATAAACATAACTCCAGAGCATAATATACCGTTACTCTAAATATATGTTACGAGGCTTTGTCTCACATCTGATTTTCTTATTTTATTTTTACCTTCTTTGTCTTCGACCATGCAGAACAGTATTTTTTGCCGCCGGATTTTTTATACGTGCGGATCCTGACGTAATATACCTTCCCCTTCTTAAGGCCAGACACCGATGCCTCTGTTGTCTTTGCCTTTTTAACCGTCTTTGTCTTCGCTTTGCTGAAATTCTTGCTGGTCGAATACTGAAGCTGGTAGCCAGTCGTCTGGGTCGCCTGCTTCTTCCACTTTGCCGTAAAGCCTTTAGACTTCTTGCCAAGCGTTGAAAGACTCGTCCCTTTGGGATTGATACTGAACTTTAACGTTGCTGTCCCGGTGTAGTGATTACCCTTCCCGGTGATCTTTACCGACGCCTGCCCTGCCTTGACGTTATTGGAATAGGCAGCCGTATAATCCTTTCCCTTCACCAGTGTCACCTGGCCGTTTCTGACAGTGACCGCAGGCTTCCTTGCCTTTTTATTATACGTATAGGAAGTTTTCGAGAGAGACGATGCCAGCGAGCTGATATCGGCCTTCGCTATCGTATAATTTTTCACAATACTTCCCTTATAGCTCCCTCCTGTCGCCTTGATCGTCACCGTAGCTGTTCCCGGTTCTACATTCTTCGCATATGACACGGTATAATCTATATCTTTCTTAAGCTTCATGGAATTATCACTGCTCACGCGGACAGTCACCGCAGGAGTAACTGCGCTTCCCGTATAGGCAAATTTGGTTCCGGACAGGGAGACTGCGCATTGGGAAATATCCCTTGGCATAATGGTAAAGTTCTTTACAACCGTGCCCTGATATCCGCCGATGCCTTCAATGATCACTGTCGCCCTTTGCGAGGATGTACTGACATTCACGTTATTGCTGTAGGATACGGTATAGTCCGAATTCTTCTTTAAATTTACGCCCGATATCTTGACCGTTGGAACCGGACGTATCTTTCCGCCGGTGTATTCATACGAATCGTCGATGCCGCTTATCTGGGCATATCCAATACTGGCGTCCCCTCTTCCTGTCGTTTTATCCGACACATAAGTCAGGGCTGCTGCCGCATCGATAGCGCCGTGGCTGCCTGTTTTAGCTTTGCGGTCTGCATCCGTACTTTCATTCCTGTATTTCACGGCATCTGAATTTGCCGTAACCTCGACAGCCTCTATGATCTCGTCCACCGTCAGGGAAGGATTTTCTGCAAACAGCAGGGCGCAGATTCCCGACACGATCGGCGCTGCCATAGATGTTCCATTCATATGCGCATAAGAGCTTCTGGAGCTGCAATATGTAGATACAATATTCTCTCCCGGCGCGCTGATATCCTTTGATTCATTATAATCCGACCACCGGCAGTTATAATTATCTGCATCAAGGGCAGTAACCGACAGACAATCTTCAAAATCCGACGGGTACATCGGCTTTACATAAGGCGTATATCTGTTATCCCCATTTCCTCCGGAGCATACGCAGAGGACATCATAGTAATCCGCCATGATCTTGATCATGCTTTCAAGAAGATGGTCTACACTTTTCTTCGTCCCGTCAGCATAGTATCCCACGCTCATATTCATGACCCGGAGATTATCCACCTTTCCGCTCTCGATCAGCTGCCTGCAATATTCGATCCCTTTCATGAACGTAGCAGTCGTCGCTCCGCCGCCGGAATTATCAAATATCTTAACCGGCAGGATGCTGGCATTATACGATGTCCCTGCAATACCGATGCCGTTATCCGCTTCCGCTGCGATCAGGCCGCACACATGCGTGCCGTGGCCGGTCGCGTCTCCACCGTTGGGAACTGTACTGGCAGCCAGCGGCTTTTCGTAATACGAATCATAAGCATAATTTTTTAAAATATTATGCTGCAGGTCTTCATGATCCAGACGGCACCCGCTGTCAAGAACCGCCACCGTGACGTCCTTGTCCGTCTGCACGCTGTCCCACGCCTCATACACCCTGGTAGCCCCGAGATAATCTAAAAATTCTGAATTTTCCACATCAACCCGGTTATTATATACCGCGTCATTAGTCTTTCTTAGCTCCTCCAAGCCAGTGCCGGAAGCTTCGTCTGCGCCTTCTTCTGAAAGGATGTCCTCCGGCGATACCTCCACCGGCTCTGCATCCCCCAGCGTACTGTAGACAAAATTCGGCTGGGCGAAGCTGACATTGTCATCTGCCTCAATCTGCTCGATCGCCTCTTCTATCTTCACATCCTCCGGAAGTTCTGCGACTACGACCGTCCCCTGCTGGTCATTCGGGTCTGCAACCTCATCGGTAATCTCTGCATCCATATCACTTAAAGCGTCTTCCGCCTGTTCTTTGATCTTTTCAGACTTCGCCTCGGAAGCTCCTGCGTCATCGTAGACCACGATGATCTCATTCGTCACGGCAATATCAGAATCTGCGATGCTCCCGCCTTCAGAAGCCCCATCCGGTACTGCTGGAACACTCCCCGGCGCCGCTGCTTCGATCACTTCTGTCCCGGACTCCGGCGCTGCCGCCGCCTGTCCCGCCGGGATAGCTGCCAACGACAGAATCAACATTGCTGCAATTACTTTACTGCCCTTTGATCTCTTCATTATCTTAACCCCTTTTTTCGTTATTAAATATTCTGTAGATAAATATCGTACAGTAACACGCATAATATTATACCTAACAAAATATTTATCTGTCAAATCATGATTAATTATGATAAAATAGATGTGTTAAAAAAATATTAAAAAGGGGTAACTATGAACATGAAAAAAAGACACAAAAGAACTCTGCGTTCTGTCCTGTATCTCTCTGTGATCGTAATATGTGGATTATTCCTCATTTTCCACACAGGTCAGGCGCAGGCAGCAGCAAAGACGGTAAAATATAATGGCAAGACCATCGCCAAATATAACAAATCAGGCCAGATGGTCCTGATCCCGTCAGAAAACTCCAGCACAAATTATAAAAACCTGAACCGCCTGATGTCTGGCAAGAAGAAAAAGACGGTTGTCATCCCGAAAGGCTCCACCATAAAGCTAAACGGCGTATTAAAGCCCGGGAACAACACGACCATTATTGCCAAAGGCGCCACCATCATCGGCAAAAAAAACAGTAATGTCATCTTCGCCGCTCCCGACAAAAAGCTGAAGAACCTTTCGATCATCGGCGGAACCTGGCGGAGTATCGACAAGGCGGGAAGGACCGGAAGCCTGTTCGCCTTCTCCTATGTAACGAATCTGGTAATGGACGGAGTTGACTGCAACGCCAACTACCGGGGGCACGCAATAGAGATCATTGCCTGCAATAACGTGACCATAAAGAACTGCATCGTATCTGCCATCGGTTCCAATCCGGCCAAATGTCTGGAGGAGCAGATCCAGATCGACCTTGCCACAAAAAAGACCGCGCCGAAGATCGCCGAGTTCGGCAGCAAATACGTCAAAGGACAGACCTGCAAGAATGTCTATATCCTGAACAACACCGTCACTGGCGCCCGCGCCGTAGGGGTGAACTGGACGGATTCTGAAAACGGGAAATGGCGCAATAAATTCCACGAGAATATCGTTATCAAAGGTAATACCCTCACCGGGACCACCTCTGAAGCTCTCGCATATTTTAACACGGTCGGCGGCGAGATCAGCGATAACACGATCGTGACCAACGCCACAAGAACAGACGGCAATTCATCCTATACCATCGGCATCCATGTGGCAATCTTCGGGAATGCGCCGGAAAGCATGGCTTCCTCGAAGCTTTTGATCTCCGGAAACACAGTGTACGGCAAACGCAACGGCATCCACTTCAAGGCATACTTCAACAGCAGCGAGACAAAGTGCCTGTCAAAGCTTGGCTATGTGACCGTGAGCGGCAACACCATATACTGCAAAAACGGGACGAAAAAAGCAATCGTCCAAGTAAAGAAAAGCTGCCAGGAGCTTTTGCAGACAAACAATACACTGTACATATGGAAATAAATTTATAAATTAATAATAGACCTTTCTCAAAAACAATCCGCGGGCCGGAGCCAGAAAGCCCGCGAGACTTCTATCCTCCGCCGCGATTACTACCGGCAGCTTAGACGCCTCGCGCTTTCCGGTTCCGATCTCAAGGAGCGTACCGGTCAGGATTCTTACCATATGGTAGAGAAAACCTGTCCCGTAATACGTTATCCTTACCTTTTCCCCATTGCTTACAATCTTAATATTGACAATCTTCCGGACCGGGTCCTTACAGTCGGTATCGTCGGTAAAGCTGATAAAATTCCTTACACCTACCAGATAAGGCACCGCAGCCCGCATGGCCTCTATATTCAGCTTCTCCGGATAGTGGTAGCAGTATCTGCGGGAAAATACATCCGGCTTCTCCCGGCAGTCGATATAATACTCATACTTTTTACCCTTGGCGCTCTTGCGGGCATGAAAGCCGTTCCTTACAAGCTCCACATCCACGATCCGGATATCCTCCGGAAGGTACCGGTTAAGCGCCTCCCGCATCTCATCCTCATCATAGAGCTTCGACAGCTTCACACTGGCAACCTGCCCCCGTGCATGGACTCCCGCATCTGTCCTTCCAGAGCCGTCAACCTCCACGCGGTAGCCCACCATCTTGCCGATACTGTACTCCAGCACAAACTGGATCGTATTGTCCGTCGTCGCCTGACGCTGCCATCCCTGATATCTGCTCCCATCATAAGAAATCGTCAATTTGTATGTTCTCATATACTATTATCACCCAATCTATCTAAACTTACCGGTCAAGAATCTTCTTAAGCTCGTCCATAAATGTATTCACATCTTTAAATTCCCTGTAAACAGACGCAAAACGGACATACGCGACCTCATCCAGATCCTTAAGGCCATCCATCACCATCTCTCCGATCACGCTGCTTGATATCTCCTTCTCCTCCAGACTGAAAATACCAGTTTCAATCCGGTCAACCATCTGCTCAATCTCATCCGCCGGAACCGGCCGCTTATAACATGCCCGGATCACGCCGTTTTCGATCTTCATGCGGCTGTACTGTTCGCGCGCATTATCCTTTTTTATAATAATAAGAGGGATCGTCTCCACCTTCTCATAAGTAGTAAAACGCTTCCCGCACAGATCGCAGGAACGGCGGCGCCTGATCGACGCTCCGTCCTCCGCCGGCCTGGAATCTACAACTCTTGTATCCGGGTTACTGCAGTATGGACATTTCATCTTAATTACTATCCTTTCACTTTCGATATTGTATATAGTATATCTTCTGATAAATGAGAAGTCAAACATTTGGGCCGCAATTTCCGTTCATTTTCTACTTTTCATCACAGATTTCTACAAGAATTATGTCTGGACCGATCCTTTTGATGCAGCGAAAGGGGATGATATACTCTGCCCCGTCCCCGAACAGGCCGCAGAACTTCCCCGCCCTCGGAACGACGATCGCTTCGATACATCCCTTACATTCGTCGATGATCAGATCCACGATATAACCAAGCTTCTTACAGTCACAGGTATTGATCACTTCTTTATCCTCTAATTCACAAAGTCTCACAGCCGCTGCCCCCTGTATTATTCTGATGCGCATTTTCCGGATAAAGAAAAATCCGCATACACTATCAGTTATAGTATATGCGAATCTGTATCTTTTGCTATTCTTCAATATCTATGACCGAAACAGGACAGCTGTCTCTCGCCTCAGTGGCCGGCTTCTCATATTCCGGCGCAACATTGGCAAACGCCTCTGCGACGCCGTCATCATTAAACCTGAATACCTCCGGGCACGCTGCGACACAGGCGCCGCAGGAAATGCATCCTTCATTAACCTTTGCTTTCATCGGAAATCCTCCTTACATTTTTTCTTAGGATTCCCTGTTTCTGCAAAAATATACATCTTCACCCTGAGTAAATGCAGCCTGCGCCTTATTCACTCATCCATGTTCCGTTACGTCCCTTAAGCGCATCCTTCAGGCACTCAAAGGAAGTGATCACTGCGCGCCTTCCCTTGCGCTTCCCGATAAACTCTACAGAGGCAGAAAGCTTCGGGAGCATATTGTACTCTCCAAAATGCCCTTCTTCCATATACATCTTCGCTTCCTCAACCGATATCTCGCCGAGAGCTTCCTCCTCCGGACGTCCCAGATTGATCTTGACCTTCTCGACGCTGGTCAGGATAATCAGCTCATCCGCATCGACCTCCTCTGCCATCTTCCCTGCGATCAGATCCTTCTCGATCACTGCGCTGGCGCCCTTAAGGTGATTGTCCTGCTGCAGCACAGGGATACCCCCTCCTCCGCAGGCGATGACGATCTGGTCTGCGTCAAGGAGCGCCCTGATCGCGTCAATCTCCACGATACTGACCGGATTCGGCGCAGACACGATCCGCCGGAAACCCTTTCCCGGCTCCTCCACCACATAATTCCCCTTTTTACGCTCTTCACCCGCCTCCTCCGCATTCATATAACGTCCGAGTATCTTCGTCGGCGTGTAAAATGCCTCGTCGTAAGGATCTACGATCACCTGTGTCAGGATCGTGCTCACCGTCCGGTAGATACCGCGGTTCAATAATTCCTCACGGATCGCATTCTGCAGGTCATAGCCGATATAACCCTGGCTCATGGCTGAACAGACTGACATAGGAGCAGCCGTATAATCCTCATGTACTTTTCCGAACTCATTCATCGCCGTGTGAATCATGCCTACCTGCGGGGCATTGCTGTGGGTAACCGCCACCTGGTATCCGTCCTCAATCAGATCAGCGATCACCTTCGACGTCTTCCTCGTCGCCTCCATCTGCTTCGGAAGATTCGTCCCCAGCGCCCGGTGCCCTAACGCGACTACTGCTCTTTTCTTCATAAACTCTACCCCTTTCGGATATAAAAAATACGGTATCCGCCAAATGCCCATACAGCCCGGCCGTCCGCCTCATCTTCCGCGAAAAAAAAGCGAAAATAAAATAATCGGGGTAACAGGATTCGAACCTGCGACCTCACGGCCCCCAGCCGTGCGCTCTAACCAAACTGAGCCATACCCCGATACTGTTATTTTAGCGAATTCTGTCAAAGAAAGCAAGAGTTTTTTTCTAACATTTATGTTACAATACAATAAACAGGTAAAATGATATAGTAATTATATGCGAAAGGAGTTCCTATTATGATGAAAATAATAGTAATCGGCCCTAATGGCAAGATGGGAAGGCTGATCACGCAGACTGCAGCCTCAAGGGAAGATATGCAGCTTGTTGCAGGTGTCGCACCCGCAGGGCGTGATTATATCGGAAGCGATCTCGGAACAGCCGCCATGGTCGGCAGAGAGCTTGGGGTCCCGGTCGTGGACGACTTAGAAAGCGTCATCGAAGGCTGCGATGTGATCATTGATTTTTCCACCAGGGAGATGGGGATGACCGTACTCGGCCTCGCTGTCGCCCACAAAAAAGCTCTTGTCTGCGGCACCACAGGATTTTCCCCAGAGGAAATGCAGCGCTTCCGGGATGCCGCCGCGCACATCCCCATGCTCTACGCCGCCAACACCTCAAAACTGGTCAATGTCATGAACAAGCTTTTGGAATTAGTTGTATCCGCGGCAGGAGGCGATCTGGACATTGAGATCCTGGAGATGCACGACCAGTGGAAAAAGGACGCGCCCAGCGGCACATCCAAAGAGATGGGCGAGATCATGGCAGAGGCTCTCGGACATAAGCTGTCCGACATAGCCGTGTACGGGCGCGAAGGGGCTTCTCCCCGCACTCCCGGCACCATCGGCTACCATTCCCTCAGGGCAGGAAATATCCCCAGCAGCCATACCGTATTTTTCGGCGGCATGGGAGAACGCCTGGAGATTACGCACCACTCATACAACTGGGAATGCTTCGCAAGAGGCGCCTGCGACTGCGCAGCGTATCTGGCAGGCCGGGAACCGGGATATTATACAATAAAAAATGTGCTGAATCTGGCATAATACTATTGCTATTTCATCACGCATGCAGTATAATTGTATTAATCAAATAATACAATACTAGGAGGACATAACATGATTTTAGTAAATACAGATTATATTACAGGTAAAAATTTAGAAATGATCGGCCTTGTACGCGGAACGATGATTCAGTCGGTACATCTGGGAAAGGATATTGTGAACAGCTTCAAGACGCTTGTGGGCGGTGAGCTTAGCTCCTACACGGAGATGATGAGTGAAGCAAGGGCTATCGCCACAAAGCGCATGGTCGACGACGCACAGGCCATGGGCGCGGACGCAGTGATCAATATCCGCTATACATCAAGCTCTGTAACCCAGGGTGCGGCTGAGGTTATGGCATACGGGACCGCAGTCAAGTTTGTCTAAGGCAGCATACTGTATAAAATGTTTACAACCATTGCGATGGGCGGCCTTTGAACCGCGGGTAGTGACGTTTGTTTTACATTACAGCGTTGGGGAAGGTATTTTCTCCATAATACTGGATCGTTCCGCACGTTGTGCTCACACGTTCAAAAAAGCTTCACCCGCTGCTGTGCAGGTGAAGCTTTTTACTTAGCCTTATATACGTCTTCTGTCCTTCTTTATCTCTTATCAGGCTTTGGCGTCTTACCAGTCAGTATACAAATCTATCGTCCCCGACGCGCAGCCGGAATCATAGACCTTCCCCGGTCCGAGGGATGTATTTACGACGGTTCCCTTCGGATAATCGCTGCTGGCCACACAGATATAGCCGTCAGAATCACGGATCGTCCCGTCCGACGCCACATGCCGTCCCGGAATCTTAAGACCGTGCCCTGGAAGCACCTTCTGTGAATAATACGTCTCCCTGTGCCCGTTATAATAATTGACACCCTTCTTCTTGGTGAGAACCCCGCTGCCGGAAGGCATATCATAGTCGCTGCCCTTGTCCGCAGTTGTCTTATTCTCATCGGACGTATCCTTATCTTCGTTCTTCGGATTATCCTTCTTCGCCTGAGCCGCTGTCTCAGCCGCTTTCTTCTCTTCGGCAGCCCTTCTGGCCTGCTCTTCCTTTTTGCGTCTTGCTTCCTCCGCAGCCTTGCGCGCTTCCTCGGCGCGGAGACTCTGTATCTTGGTTTTCAGGGCTGTCAGATCAACTGACATAGAGTCAGCCTTCGCCTGCAGCGTATCCTGCTTCACGTCCAGTTCCTTCTGAAGCTTGATCTGAGAATCCTTCTCATCCACCAGATGCTGCTCCTGATCCGCAATATTCTCGCGGAGTGTCCGAAACTCCTCCAGCTTGTTGCGGTCGTACTCACTGACATTCTGAATAAAATCCACCCTGTTCAGGAAATCATTCATACTCTCCGCCGAGACCAGTACCTCAAGCATGGAAACACTGTCGTTCTCATACATGTATCTGATACGCAGCTTCAGATCCTCATACTGCTGCGACTCGCTGTGCCTTGCAATGGCAAGCTGCTCCCGTGTCTTCTCGATCTCTCCCGTAGTCTCTTCTATCTTCTCTTCTACATCAGCGATATCGTTACCGATGTCCAGTAATTCCTGATTCACATTATCCAGCTCGTTTTTCAGATCCGACGACTGGCTCTCCATACTCTCGATATCTCCCGCCTCCGCTGTAAGGCAGCAGCCGGAAAAGAACAGTAAGCCTGTACAGAATATGCCTGCCCGGATCCACTTTGTTAACAAATGCTTCATACTCTCCCTCCATGTGATATAATGAAATAATACCACATCTTGTCCAATTATGCAAAATTTATATTTGTTATCTGTTCACTCCGTTTACCGTAACGCAGCAATCAACAACACTTACATTTCTATTATCATTAATTTAAGAAATTGTCAATAATCACACTCTCGGCTTCCTCTTCTGTCATCCCCATCGTCCGCAGCTTGGTTAACTGCTCGTCATTGATCCTTCCGATCGCCGCCTCATGGACGATGGCTGCATCCAGATGATTCGCATTAATCTCCGGAATCGAGCTTACCTGCGCATGCCCCATAATAATGGAATCGCACTGCACATGTGCATGGCAGCCGGCATTGCCCACCGCCTTCGGGTGGAATACCTGCTTTGAATTCCCCTTTGCCACAGAACGGGATACGATCTGCGCAGAGCTTCCCTCGCCGTCAAGCTGCACATCCATGTTAGAAACCGCCGTCTGGTCATCATGTGTCATCAGCTTCTCCACTACATATAATTTTGACCCTTTTCCAAGAAAAATATTCGTCTCTCTCTCCGTAGAGTCAACGCCCTTGATCTGCGCAGTATCTAAAGTAAACACTGCGTTATCCTTCATATAAATATTCGTCACCGGATTAAGCACCCTGGTGCCAGACCCTTCGCCCTCTCCGTAATGCTTTTCCTCGTAGCGCACATTAGCCCCGTCCTCCACGTGGAAGGAATGAATGCCGTCGTGGCGGCTCTCGTTGCAGCCGCTGTTGTGGATCCCGCAGCCCGCGACGATCGTAACCTCCGCGCCCCTTGCAATATAAAAATCGTTGTATACAACGTCTGTCATACCGGATGCATCTACCACTACCGGGATATGCACCTGCTCGCCCTTAGTATCGCCGTCAATATACACATCGATTCCCGGCTTATCTTCCTTTTTCCTGATCTTAATATGCTCGCTGTCCCCATGGCAGAGCGCAGTCCCGTTGTGTCTCAGGTTAAACGCCCCCCTTTGCTTAAAGCCCTTCTCATCAATCTGCTGCAATATCTTCTGTGTAATCTCATCTAAAGTCATACATCATTCTCCTCTATTTTATATAGAAGTATTTCTCTTTAAGCAGGCAAGACTGTCTGCTGTGTTCATCAATTTGGGAAGCACCTCCTGTGTTGTCCCAAGCTGGCCGATCCGCCCGTCCTCGATCACCATGATCCTGTCTGCCATCTGGATGATCCTCTCCTGATGGGAAATAAGGATCAGGCTCTGCTCTTTTTTCTTGTGGATCGCCTCAAACTGCTGCACAAGCATGGAAAAGCTCCA
>Ga0137306_102723_pt1 | contig 14323 bp, 11 predicted proteins | sample Inofroosms_March_FD_97187 | JGI IMG/M metagenome (GOLD analysis project Ga0137306, IMG submission 97187) | Mouse cecal microbial communities from Vienna, Austria - N-Acetylneuraminic and N-Acetylglucosamine D2O microcosms_March | ecosystem: Host-associated > Mammals > Digestive system > Large...
TTTTTGTTTCCAGTAAAAAAACGGACAGTCTATTTGTGTTTGTCGTGGAAACAAAATTTTTGGGAATACTATGATTTGAATATTTTACAAATGGATGATTCAGGTCAGATTACGGGATAAAGGAGATAAGTATTTATGTGTGGGTTTGCAGGATTTGTCGGGGAGGTTGAGAACCGGGAGAAAGTGCTCGTGGATATGATGAATACCATCATTCACCGGGGGCCGGACAGTGAAGGGAAGTTTGTAGATGGAGACGCGGCGCTTGGGTTTCGGCGCCTGAGCATCATCGACCTTTCGGAAGTCGGCGATCAGCCTTTATATAATGAAGATAAAAGCAAGGTTCTGGTATTCAACGGGGAAATCTATAACTATCAGGAGCTACGCAGGGAGCTGGTGGAAGCGGGGCATGTGTTCATATCCAATACGGACTCGGAGACGCTGCTTCACGGATATGAGGAGTGGGGAGAGAAGCTTTTGGACCGTCTGAGGGGGATGTATGCATTTGTGATCTGGGACAGAAAAAAGAAGCAGCTGTTCGCGGCCAGGGATATTTTCGGCATCAAGCCCCTGTACTATGCGCAGATGAACGGAACGCTGCTGTTCGGTTCGGAGATCAAGTCTTTTCTGGAACACCCGAGGTTTGACAAGATTTTTAATGAGGATGCCCTTGGAAATTATCTCTCTTTCCAGTTTGTGCCAACCAACGAAACCTTCTTTAAAGGCGTGTTCTGCCTGCAGCCCGGGCATTACTTTCTGTATGAGAACGGGCAGCTGGAGATCAAACGTTACTTCGAACCTCACTTTACAGGGAACTGTAAAAAATCCTTCGAGGAAGTGGTGGAAGAGGTCGAGGCAGTCATGAAGGAGTCTGTGGAAATGCACAAGATCAGTGATGTAGAGGTTGCCTCCTATCTGTCCAGCGGCGTAGATTCCAGTTATCTGACCTACCTGGGACAGGTGGACCGCACATTTACGGTAGGATTTGATGAGGGGAAATACAGCGAGATCCAGGATGCGAAGGAATTTGCGGCAAGCATCCATATGCAGAATGACGCCAGGGTCATTACGCCGGAGGAATACTGGGACCGTCTGTCAGATATTCAGTATTATATGGATGAGCCGGTGGCAGACCCGGCGGCTATCGCACTCTTTTTCCTGAGCGAGGAAGCGGCAAAAAAAGTGAAGGTAGTGCTTTCCGGGGAAGGCTCTGACGAGCTCTTTGGTGGGTATAATATATACTGCGAACCTCTGGAGCATACAACATTCAATAAGATTCCTATGCCGATCCGCCGTGCCCTTGGAAAATTTGCAGAATATTGCCTTCCCCGCAGGATGAAGGGACGAGGCTTTCTAATGCGCCACGGCAAGACGCTGGAGGAACGGTATTTTGCAAATGCCACAAATATCTTTACTGAACGCGAGGCAGACAAGCTGCTGAAAAAAGGATGTGTGCCGGGGATCAGGCAGGTGACAGATCCATTGTATGAGCGCGTGAAGGGCAAAGATTCTGTTACAAAGATGCAGTATGTGGACCTTCACCTCTGGCTTGTCCATGATATCCTGATGAAGGGAGATAAGATGGGAATGGCCAATTCCCTGGAGGTGCGGGTGCCGTTTTTGGACAGGAAGGTACTGGAGCTGGCGGAGACACTGCCTCTGGATTATAAGGTCCGGGCACCGAAGACTAAAGTGGCGCTGCGCGGGGCTGCGGAGAAAGTAATACGGAGTAAGACTGCGGAAAAGAAGAAGCTGGGCTTTCCCATCCCAATCCGGGTGTGGCTAAGGGAAGAGAAATATTACGAACGAGTACGGGAAATGTTCACTTCGGAAGCGGCAAGGAAGTTTTTCAATACGGAGATCCTGCTGAAGATGCTGGATGAACATAAGAAAGGGAGAAATATAAACGAAAAGGCAGACGACAGCCGGAAAATCTGGTCGGTGTATATTTTTCTGGTATGGTATGACCGATTTTTCGGACATGAAAAACCGGTGCATCCGGCTAGTACAATGTTGCATTAATAATTGAGTAATAAGTGCTCGCTGTCCATGCCATTACTGCGTTGGAGTCAGTCAACGATGCTACCGGCATCGTTGATTGACGACAACGCAGTAATGGCAGAAATAGCAGGTGAAGAATTCACCGTTAATTACGCAATGCTGTACTAGGATGTCTGCGGTCTGAGCAATATCGCATGCAGAACAGATTTCAACGGTACGGTTGGAACAGATTCAGCAGCCGTTTAAAAGGGGAGAGAATATGAGAAGCAGAACTGTACGGCCGCTCAGGCGGCGGGATCACAGAGCAGGCCCAAAGCAGAATGGTCACAGGTATTTGGGGAGTCATGAGCAGGCACGGCAGGCTTCGAGTAACAGGCATGCCGGCCATTCCTATGGTATGCAGCACTCTGTCTACAATATGCCATACGAAGGGGCATCATATCCGGAGGAGGAAAAGGACGGCAGGAAAAAGCGTGGAATCCTCTCCAGGATCTTTGTCACAGATGCGCAGTATTTTGATTATGATCTGCTGTTAGTGATCATTTTTTTGATGTGCCTGGGCCTGATCATGCTGTACAGTACCAGTTCCTATGAAAATGGGACATACTATTTCAGCAGGCAGGCGTTGTTCGGTGCGGCCAGCTTTGCCGCGATGCTCTTTGTATCCAAGATTGATTACCATATATACGGGGCATTTTCGTTCGAATGCTACCTGCTGGCTATGTTTTTGATGGCGCTGGTACAGACGCCTCTCGGGCACAGTGCCAACGGCGCAAGGCGGTGGATCAAGATTACGGAGTCGCTGACCCTGCAGCCAGCTGAGGTCATGAAGATTGCGGTGATCCTGTTTATATCCTATGAGCTCTGCCGCCTGGGAAATAAAGCACATACAAGGGGAGGGGCAGCCCGTGTTTTTGCGTTTGGGATTGCGGCGGCAGCCGGGGTGAGGTATCTGACCGATAACCTGAGTACGGCGATCATCGTGCTGGCCATAACCTGTATCCTGTATTTTGTAGTACATCCGAAGCTGAAGCCTTTCCTGGCCATGCTGGCGGGAGGAGTTGTCATGCTTTTCGTATTGATCAGTTTCCTCTCTGCATCCATTTCGGAGAGCGACAATTTCCGGCTCTCTAGGATTATTACCTGGCTGGATCCGGAAAATCATACGGACACCGGCGGATTCCAGGTTATGCAGGGTTTATATGCTATTGGCTCTGGTGGATTTTTCGGAAAAGGGCTGGGAAACAGTACGCAGAAGCTGGGGGTGATCCCGGAAGCGCAGAACGATATGATTCTTGCGATTGTCTGCGAAGAACTGGGGGTGTTTGGCTCCATCATCATTTTATTGCTGTTCGGCCTTTTACTATACCGGCTGATGTTTATCGCGAGAAACGCGCCGGATTTATACGGTTCTCTGGTTGCCACAGGGATTTTTGCACATATCTCGCTGCAGGTGATCCTGAATGTCATGGTCGTGACCAATACCATTCCGACAACCGGGATTACACTGCCATTTATCAGCTACGGGGGGACTTCGGTTCTGTTTCTGATGGTTGAGATGGGGATTGCGCTGGGAATTGCAAGAAAGATTAAGATCAAGGAAGCATAGTGACTACATTGCCGCAGAATATTTCCCCAAATAGCCAAAAATATATCTTTTCAGACTGGGCAAAATATGATATAATCACATGTAGTAATGAATACTATATGAAATAGAATCATATTTGAAAGGCTTGGGACAGATTATGAGTTATAAAGTGATTGTTGACAGCTGCGGGGAACTGACCGAGGAGATGAAGGCAAACGGAAACTTTGAAACAGCATCATTGACTATGGAAGTCGGGGGCGTCCGCATCATAGACGACGCGTCCTTTGACCAGGCGGATTTTCTTAGAAGGGTTGCAGAATGCCCAGAGAGTCCGAAGTCTTCCTGTCCGTCACCGGAGGATTATATGGAAAAATACCGCTGTGAAGCGGAGCGCGTCTATGCGGTGACTTTGACGGCAGAGCTGAGCGGTTCCTATAACAGCGCGGTACTGGCAAAGAACTTATATATAGAAGAATATGGAGAAAAGAATATCCATATCTTTAATTCCCGTTCTGCATCCATTGGAGAGACTCTGATCGCAATGAAGGTACAGGAATGCGAAGAGGCAGGAATGACATTCGAGCAGGTGGTGGATACGGTGGAACGCTATATTGATGGGCAGCATACGTATTTTGTACTGGAGAATCTGGATACGCTCCGTAAAAATGGTCGGCTCACCGGGATTAAATCATTGGTGGCAGGCGCGCTGAATATCAAGCCTGTGATGGCGGCCACGCCGGAGGGGACGATCTTTCAGATCGGCCAGGCCAGGGGAATCAAGAAGGCACTGTCGAAGATGGTGGATCAAATTGCGGGGGAGACCCAGGGGGCGGAAGAAAAGATTCTGGCAATCTCCAACTGCAACTGCCGAGAGCGGGCCCAGGAGGTACAGCGGATGTTGCTGTCTAAGATGAAAGTGAAAGCCAGCTTTATCGTGGATATGGCAGGGATCAGCAGCATGTACGGCAATGACGGAGGAATAATTGTTGTAATTTGAAAAAAATATGTTATACTATATTAGATAAGTGCTTGGATTCTGTAAAATGAGGCCGTGAACCGCCGGAATATTTATACGGAGTTCAGACACTTCATCAGTGCTTAAGGATAAATAAGGAGATTGGAAGATGAGTCAGGAAAAGATAGACCGTTATAAACAGGAAAAAGCAAATCGGAAAAAGAACCTTAAAAAGCAGCGTACAATGAATCTGGTACGCAAGGGCGTACTTGCTTTGGCAGGCGTGGCATTGGTTGGCTGGCTAGGGTATTCTGCATATGATTCCTTTTCTCAGAATAAGAATCGAGAGATTACTACGGTTGATTATGGTGCAATCGATTCCTATTTGATCGATCTTCAGGAGTAACCAATTGACGAACAATAATATCTCAAAAAATAAAGGATATGGTTCTTGCGAACTGTATCCTTTATTTTAGTTGAGTAAATATACGATAATTACCAAACACATTTCTGGAATGTGTGGTCAAACAAATTATAAAATCTTCCCAGCTGTGCGCTATAAACTGACAATATTCACCGCTGTTCGTATCGTACCAGTCGGAAAAGGAACCCGGCTGTTTGTGTTTTTCAGATATTTTGCAACAGGAACTATGAGGTCACGTCGTTGAGAGGATCTGATGTGAGCGAAGTATATGGCAGCTGTTAAAATAATCATATTAGTTCTGTCAAGGGCGTCAGCCCTTCCGAATATATGGAGAAGTTGTCCGGTGTGTAAGTGCCTCGGACAGCTTTTTTTATTCTAAAGGAAACTTCGTCTGCCGAGGATTCTTTTTCAAAAGTAAAAAAAAGGGTTGAAAAAGGGAGTGATGTGGGGTACAATGGATTCAAGTGGTAGAAAGTGGTGAACAGTGGAGCGAAATGGGGTGGAAGTGGAGCCCGTTGACAGAAGGAGTTCTCAATGTTACTAGGGGAGTTTAATCACAGCATCGATGAAAAAGGCCGTCTGATCATCCCCGCAAAGCTGCGGGAGGATCTGGGCGACAGCTTCGTGATCTGTAATGGTCTGGAAGGCTGTCTGTTTGTGTATTCCCAGGAAGAGTGGAACAAATTCGTTCAGGAACTGGAAACCCTGCCACGTATGAACAAGGATGCCAGAATATTTAAGCGATATTTCTTCGGAAGTGCTTCGGAGGGCAGTTTTGACAAGCAGGGGAGAGTGCTTGTCCCGCCTTCCCTCAGAAAAGCGGCACATCTTGAAAAGGACGTTGTCCTTGTGGGAGTTCAGGATCGTGTGGAGATCTGGGATAAGGAACTTTGGGAAGAGAAGAGCATGGTCAGTGAGGAAGACCTGGATGCGATTGCGGAACGGATGGAAGCAATCGGAATCCGGATTTGACAGCGGTCGCTGCGGGGGCTGGCTTACCTGTGAGATGCGGCGAAGATCATCCGGTCATATGGATAGGAAGATTATCGGAAGCAGGAGGATAGAATGGCATTTCAACACACTTCAGTATTACTGAAAGAGACGGTAGACGGTCTGGCGGTGAAGCCGGACGGAATCTACGTAGACGCTACACTGGGCGGAGGCGGACATGCCTTTGAAGTGTGCAGGCGTCTAAGCGACAAGGGGAGATTCATAGGGATAGATCAGGACGCTGCTGCGATCGAAGCAGCCAGTGTCCGCCTTGAGGGCTTTGGGAAGATGGTCACGGTCATTCGGAGCAATTATTGTGACATCGGCCTGCAGCTGCGGGCTGTCGGAATTAAAAAAGTCGATGGGATTGTTCTTGATCTGGGAGTATCCTCGTATCAGCTGGATAAGGCTGAACGGGGATTTTCTTACCGATTGGACGCACCTCTGGACATGCGGATGGACCAGAGGCAGAACCAAACGGCAAAGGATATCATTCATTCTTACAGCGAGCAGGATTTGTACCGTATTATCCGTGATTACGGGGAAGAAAGATTTGCAAAAAATATTGCAAAGCATATCGTAATGGAACGTGAGAAGGCGCCGATCGAGACGACGGAACAGCTTAACGAAGTGATTCGGCACGCCATACCCATGAAGATCAGAAAGGCATCCGGCCATCCGTCCAAACGGACGTTTCAGGCGCTTCGGATCGAACTGAACCGGGAATTGGACGTACTGGCAGGGACGCTGGATGAGATGGTCGATATGCTGAATCCGGGGGGAAGGATCTGTATCATTACCTTCCATTCGCTGGAGGACAGGATTGTGAAGCGGACATTCCGCAGGCAGGAGAACCCCTGCACCTGTCCCAGCCATTTTCCGGTCTGTGTCTGCGGGAACGTTTCAAAAGGGAAGGTGGTTACGAACAAGCCGATTCTTCCTGGAAAGGAGGAGCTGGAACATAACAGTCGTTCGAAGAGCGCGAAGCTGCGGATTTTTGAACGGTCCTGATAAACAGGGGTAATAAAGGAGTATATTAAATAGATTTTATCAGGAAGGGGAGAATCCTGGTAAAAAAGGAAAGGGGCGTAAGAACGATGGCATCGACAAAGACGACCACATATTCGATTTACGGAAGACAAGCTTATGAAAACTCTTTTCATGGAGATACCGTGAATCTGGATCTGTCTCAGGGCAGAAGCGGTGTGTCCCAGGCTACTACCCGTATTGGGGCGGCTGTGGATGAGCTGCGGCGTGGAAGTCAGGGCGGACAGGCATATGTGTACGACAACATTGCCCGTCAGCCAGAAGTTCCGCCCGTACACGTACCGGTTGGGGAACCGGAGTACAGACAAAAGACAAGCCGTCAGGTCCTTAAGAATCGGAGACGCGCGTTGAGCATGAATACGGCATACGCGGTATTTCTTGCGTCTGCAGCAATCTTTGCCGTAGTGATCTGTTTTCTGTATCTCAGGCTGCAGTCAGAGACTGTCACTAGGTCGGAAAACATTACGGCGCTGCAGAGGGAGCTTGCGGAGCTGACGGAGAAGAATGACGCCGCGTATCAGGCGGCGGCAGATTCCATCAACCTGAATACCGTAAGGGACAGGGCGGTGAATCAGCTTGGGATGGTGTATGCGTCACAGGGAAGAGTGGTTTCATACAAAAATCCGACAACGGACTGTGTGAAGCAGTATAATGACATTCCGGACAACGGCGTCCTGGCAAAGTCGGGAAAACTGGCGGAATAGGATGTCCGGGCTGCAGGCTGTTCATTATTTTGCCTTTGGCCGGCAACAGAAAGGAACAAGCAGGAAGGAGAATACATACAGCGGCAGATGGCAGTACCAAAACGTAGAAACAGATTTGATTTTCTGACAAAAAAATTTCCAAAGAGGATGCAAGAAAAGCTGGTAATGGTCTTTATGGCAGTCGTACTGGCTTTTGTTGCTTTAATCGGAAAAATTACATATATCAATGCCTCTAAGGGAAGCGGCTATACGAAGATCGTGCTGGAACAGCAGCAGTATGACAGCCGGGTCATCCCCTACAAGCGGGGAGATATCGTAGACTGCAACGGCACCAGGATAGCGACCAGTGAACGGGTCTACAATGTGATCCTGGATGTATATGTGATGCTCTCTGATGAAAAATATGAAAAGCCGACGACGGAGGTGTTGGAAACTGTATTCGGCATTCCGGAGGACACGGTGCGGGAGATCATAGAGGAACGGCCTGACAGCCGGTATGAGATCCTTGCCAAAAAGATTTCCTATGAAAAGGCCCAGGAATTTGAGGCTATAGAGGAGGATGACGAGAACTATTCCGACGTGCGGGGCATATGGCTGGAAGAAGATTACCAGAGAAGCTATCCTTATGGCCGTCTGGCAAGTGATGTGGTCGGGTTTGTGGTGGGTACAAATGAGGGCGCGATCGGGATTGAAAGCGCATACAATGACATCCTGAACGGGACAAATGGACGGGAATACGGATATTTCAATGATGACGCATCGATTGAGCGGACCGTAAAGGCATCCAAAAACGGGAATACAGTGGTATCTACTATTGATGTCACACTGCAGAGCATGGTAGAACAATGCATTCGGGAGTTCAATGAGGCGCATGCAGGGGAAGCACGCCCGGGACAGCTTGGCAGTAAGAATACGGCAGTCATGATCATGGATCCGAATACAGGAGCGATCCTGACGGAGGCGTCTTACCCGGATTTTGACCTGAATAACCCGAGAGATCTGTCCATTCTGTATTCCGGGGAACAGTGGAGCGCTATGTCGGAGGAGGAACAGCTGACAGCCATGAATGACATATGGAGGAACTTCTGTGTCAGCGACACCTTTGAACCCGGGTCTACGGTCAAGCCGATGACTGTGGCGGCCGGACTGGAATCGGGGATCCTGCGGGGGGACGAGACCTACGACTGCTATGGCAGCCTTCATGTGGGCGACTATGATATTTCCTGCCACCAGAAGACCGGACACGGAACCGAGACCGTACAGGATGCAGTGGCCTTTTCCTGTAATGTGGCGATGATGCATATGGCAGAAAAAATCGGGGTGGATCATTTCCTGCGGTATCAGCATATCTTCGGTTTCGGAGAGTATACGGGGATCGATCTGCCGGGAGAGGCATATACAGAAGAACTTCTTTTCAACAAGGAAAATATGCTGGATGTGAATCTTGCCACCTGTTCCTTCGGACAAGGGTTCAATGTGACCATGACTCAGGTGGCTGCGGCTTTTTGTTCCCTGGTAAACGGCGGATATTATTATCAGCCCCATGTTGTGAAGCAGATTCAAGACGGAGACGGCAAAGTGGTGGAGATCAAAGATCCGGTGCTGCTGAGAAAAACCGTATCCGCCGAAACATCGGAGCAGTTAAAACCTTATCTGCGCGCGGTTTTGGAATATGGGACCGGGATCAATGCCATGGTTCCGGGCTATGATATCGGCGGCAAGACCGGAACTGCAGAAAAGCTTCCCAGGGAAGCAGAGAATTATGTACTTTCTTTCATCGGTTGCGCGCCGTTGGAGAATCCGGAGGTGGTCGTCTATGTGGTGATTGACGAGCCCAATGTGGCAAGACAGGAGACCAGTCAGTATGTGCTGGAGCTGTCTCAGAAGATCATGGCCCAGGCATTTCCGTATCTGGATATTACCATGAAGGAGGACTATGTTCCGGAAGAAACTCCGGCGCCGGAGGAGCAGACGGAAAACAATGGTGCGTCGGAAGATTATACTTCCTACAGTGAGAACTATGAGGACACCTACTCTAATATGGACGGCGCTTATATTGACGAGGATTACACCCCGGATCTGGACGGGTGGGCTGAAGGGATGCCGCTGGAATACCAGGTGCCTTATCCGGAAGAAGAATCTTTGTAAAACGGCTGGATGGCCATATCATGCATAACCTTACAAAAGAGATAATATGTTATAAAAATATCTTTTGTAAGGTTTTTCTATGAAAAACAGGACATATAATAAAAAGAAGATGCTTGTCGTCTTCTGTGCGGCCTGCATCATCATTTTCGGCCTGATCGCCAGACTGATTTATCTGATGGTATTTGACGCAGAGTATTATCAGAAAAAAGCGGAAGCACTTCACGAGAGGGAGCGAGAGATCAAGGCAGCCCGGGGCGAGATCGTGGACAGGAACGGCAGTGTCCTGGCAACCAACAAGACGGTCTGCACGATCTCGGTCATCCACAGCCAGATTGAGGATCCAGAAGCTGTAATCCAGACTCTGGCCCGGGAGCTGGAGATGGAGGAAGCAGCCGTGCGCAGGCGTGTGGAAAAGGTTTCATCCATGGAAAAGGTAAAGACCAATGTGGACAAAGAGACCGGCGATCGGATCCGGGGATATAACCTGTCAGGAGTCAAGGTGGATGAAGATTTCAAACGGTACTATGTATACGATGACCTTGCCTCCAAGGTACTTGGATTTACGGGCGGAGACAATCAGGGCATCATTGGGCTGGAAGTCAAGTATGAGGAGGTCCTGAAAGGGAAAAACGGGACCATACTGACGGTGACCGATGCCCGGGGTATCGAACTGGAAGGAGTAGCGGAGGACCGGGTGGAGCCGGTGGCAGGCAATACACTGCAGATCAGCCTTGATTATAATATCCAGTTCTTCTGTACCCAGGCCGCTTACAAGGTGATGGAGGAAAAACAGGCGGACAGCGTGTCCGTGATCCTGATGAACCCTCAGAACGGGGAAATTCTTGCTATGGTAAATGCACCTGAATTTAATCTGAACGATCCTTTTACACTGAACACAGATGCGGCGGGAATCAGCGACGAGGAGAAACAGAACCTGCTGAACCAGATGTGGAGAAACGGATGCATCAACGATACCTACGAACCGGGATCTACTTTTAAGATCATCACATCTTCCGCCTGTCTGGAGGAAGGGGTGGTCAGCCTTTCGGACAGCTTTTCCTGTCCTGGATACCGGATGGTGGAGGACAGGAAGATTCGGTGCCATAAAGTGGGAGGACACGGTGCGGAAACGTTTGTCCAGGGTCTGCAGAATTCCTGTAACCCGGTATTTATCGACATCGGCTTGAGACTGGGGGCAGACCGTTTTTGTGATTATTTTAAACAGTTTGGTCTGATGAACCTGACCAATGTAGACCTTCCGGGAGAAGCAGGGACGATCATGCATAAGAAAGAGGATATCGGGATCGTGGAGCTTGCTACCATGAGCTTTGGGCAGTCTTTCCAGATCACTCCGATCCAGATGCTGACAACCGTCAGTTCACTGATCAACGGCGGAAGACGGGTGACGCCCCATTTTGGAATGGCGGTCCTGGACCGCGGCGGCACCCGGATCAGGGAATTGTCTTATAAGGAGAAAAAAGGGGTGGTATCGGAGGAAACATCGGCAACCATGCGGACGCTGCTGGAAAGCGTGGTGGCTGAAGGGGGCGGAAAGAAAGCTTATATCGAAGGATACCGGATTGGCGGCAAAACTGCTACGTCTCAGACGCTGCCGAGAAGCGCCCATAAGTATATTGCTTCCTTTATTGGATTTGCGCCGGCGGACGATCCGCAGATCATCGGTATGGTGGTGATCCACAATCCCCAGGGTATCTACTACGGCGGAACCATAGCTGCCCCGGTACTGCAGAGCATCTATGACAATGTACTTCCTTACCTGGGCATCCAAAAAGAGATGATAGAAAATAAAGAAAATGGTGAAAATAATGAATGAAATACAACAAGATAACTCATGATTGAAAAAGGGGACGGAATGCGGTATACTGTAAACGGTTAGACAAAAGAGATGTGAGGTGGATGTATGGCAGAACATATCGTGATACCAGTATTGATTTCATTTGCGCTGAGTGTGATTATGGGACCGGTGGTGATCCCATTTCTTAGAAAATTGAAAGTTGGGCAGACAGAGCGTGCGGAGGGAGTAAAGTCGCATTTAAAGAAAGCGGGGACTCCGACCATGGGCGGTGTGATGATCCTAGTCAGCGTGATCATTACATCACTGTTCTATGTGAAGGATTATCCAAAGATCATCCCGGTGCTGTTTTTGACAGTCGGATTCGGGCTGATTGGATTTCTGGATGATTATTTGAAAGTGGTGATGAAGCGTTCCGACGGATTGTATCCGGGACAGAAGATGGTGCTGCAGGTGGCGGTGACGGCGGTATTTGCATTCTATCTTGTGAAGATTGCGGAGATTCCGCTGGTGCTTTTGATCCCGTTTTCCGGAGGACAATATCTGGACATCGGCTGGCTTGCCGTGCCGCTCTTGTTCGTGGCAGTCATCGGAACGGTTAACGGAACCAACTTTACAGACGGGCTGGATGGGCTTGCATCCAGCGTGACGGTACTGGTAGCGACTTTCTTCACGGTGGTGGCGATCGGTTCCAAAAGCGGGATCGAACCGATTACCTGTGCGGTGGTAGGGGCATTGATGGGATTTCTTCTATTTAATGTACACCCGGCCAGCGTATTTATGGGAGACACCGGTTCGCTTGCGCTGGGCGGCTTTGTGGCAGGGACGGCTTATATGCTACAGATGCCTTTATTTATCATTATCGTAGGCCTGATTTATGTAGTAGAAGTGGTATCTGTCATGATCCAGGTAACCTATTTTAAGAAAACAGGCGGAAAAAGGTTCTTTAAGATGGCACCAATCCATCATCATTTTGAACTGTGTGGATGGTCAGAGACACGGGTGGTTGCCGTATTTTCGATAACGACCGCAATTCTGTGCCTGATCGCGCTGATGGGGGTATGATGTATGAGCATGAAGATCAGAGGAAAAAAAGTATTGGTATTTGGTTCGGGGATCAGCGGTGTGGCAGCAGGGCAGCTCTTGCTTAGTGAAGGCGCAGAGGTGATCCTGTATGACGGCAATGCCTCCCTGGACGGGGCAATGCTCCGGGCGGAGCTTTTGGAGGGCGCAGAAGGGCTGCTCTCTTCGCAGGAAGAGAGAGAGAAGCTGCCAGGACGGGCGCGGGTCGTCCTGGGAGATTTTCCAGAGGAGGAGCTGGATACCCTTGCGCTAGTAGTGATCAGCCCCGGTGTGCCGCTGGATCTGCCTGTGGTAAAACGGATGCATGAGATGCAGCTTCCGGTATGGGGGGAGATCGAGTTGGCCTATGTCTATGGACAGGGCGATGTGCTTGCCATTACCGGGACCAACGGGAAGACGACCACCACAGCGCTGTTGGGCGAGATCATGAAGAACTATAAAGAAAGCGTCTACGTGGTGGGCAATATCGGCAATCCATACGCTTGCGTGGCTTCGGAGACGAAGCCGGAGTCAGTGATCGTGGCGGAGATGAGCAGTTTCCAGCTGGAGACGATACATACCTTCTGTCCGGTGGTCAGTGCGGTGCTGAATATCACGCCGGACCATCTGAACCGCCATCACACGATGGAAGCTTACATTGAAGCGAAGAAAAACATACTCCGCAACCAGACGGCGGAGCATACCTGCGTGCTGAACTATGAAGACGAGGTGACCAGAGGATTCGGTGAAAATACGAACGCGCAGGTTCTATATTTCAGCAGCCGGCGTAAACTGGATAGAGGGGTCTATCTGGACGGCGGCAGGATTATTTACCGGGATAAAGAGCAGGTGCAGATCTGCCGTACGGATGAACTGCAGCTCTTGGGGATCCACAATTATGAAAATGTAATGGCTGCGGCTGCCATGGCGATCGCATATGGGGTTCCCATGGAGATCATCCGGAAGTCTGTGAAAAAATTCAAAGGAGTGGAACACCGGATTGAATTTGTAGCTGAGGCAGAAGGCGTGGCGTATTACAATGATTCCAAGGCCACCAATCCGGACGCAGCCATCCGGGGTATCCAGGCCATGAACCGCCCTACTCTCCTGATCGGTGGAGGATATGACAAGAACTCCGATTATGAAGACTGGATCCGCGCCTTTGGCGGGAAGGTCAAAAAGCTGGTGCTGCTGGGGCAGACTGCAGAGAAGATTGCGGCTGCGGCGCATAAGCTTGGATTTGAAGATACGATTTTGGTAGAAACCTTTGAGGAAGCGGTAAAGACCTGTGTGAGATTTGCCGTGCCGGGCGATGCGATACTGCTTTCCCCTGCCTGCGCAAGCTGGGGAATGTTTAAAAATTATGAAGAACGGGGAGATAAATTCAAAGAGCTTGTGCGGCAGATGAGCTGAGGACACTCTGAGCTGCGGACTATCTATTATTAAGGAGTGGATTTATATGCCCAAAAAGCAGGGCCGGCGGCGTTATGATTACACGATGCTGACGGTGGTGCTTGTCCTGGTCGTAATCGGCCTGGTGCTTCTCTACAGCACCAGTACATACAACGGACAGGTAAAGTTCCACGATCCGTTC
>Ga0137306_102728_pt1 | contig 14309 bp, 8 predicted proteins | sample Inofroosms_March_FD_97187 | JGI IMG/M metagenome (GOLD analysis project Ga0137306, IMG submission 97187) | Mouse cecal microbial communities from Vienna, Austria - N-Acetylneuraminic and N-Acetylglucosamine D2O microcosms_March | ecosystem: Host-associated > Mammals > Digestive system > Large...
AAGAAGCAGCCGCTTCGAAAACATGAAGATGTGTGTGTTTTTTATAAAAGGCAGCCAACATATCATCCGCAAATGACGCAGGGCGAGCCATATGATAAAGGTACAAGAAAAAATCAGTTGTGTGGAAATTATGGTGATTTTGAACCGGTTCATGTAGCAAGCGAAGGAGAGCGTTATCCGACGGATATCATATATGTTAAGACAGCTGAATGCGAAGGAGCAGTGTTGCATCCAACGCAAAAACCGATAGAATTGGGAAGGTATATGGTACGTACATATACGAATCCGGGGGATGTTGTATTGGATAATACCTTTGGAAGTGGATCATTTTTGGTCGCTGCCTTAATGGAAGGAAGAAACTTTATTGGTATCGAAAAGAATGAAAATGTAGCATTGTTTAAGAGAGAAGAGATTGATTACATAGATGTTGCAAAAAGAAGATTATTTTTAGCGTGGGAGCAGTTAGACAAAAAGACCCGTAAATATATAAAGGAGCAAAATCTTATTTCTGAATTTATGGAGAGGTAGATGTGTATGGGCACAATTGTCAGGCGTAATGAGAGAAGCTGGGCGATAGTAATTATTTCAGAAATAAGGGCTATGCTCAAAAGAATGAATTTAAAGATTAAAAGTGCAGGCGGAGAAAGTACGCTTTCTGTAAATAAGAAAAGTATGTTTCCTGATGTTTTACTATATGAGGATGAGGCACAAAACAGGATATTGCAGGGTTGGGAACTCAAAATGCCGGATGTATTAATTACGGATGAAGCATTGATAAAGGACGCTGCCAGAAAAGCAACCGCTTTAGATTTAAACAGTTTTGTTATTTGGAATTTTACATATGGAAAATTATATATAAAAAATGTGAATGGAGATTTTGAAGAAGCTAAAGTATGGAGTGGGACGAATCATATAAAAAGTCGCGGGGATGTAGACACATATAAGGCAGAGTGGCTGTCAGTTATAAAAGACATTGTTTTAACAGTAAATGAATTTTTGGTGAATGGCACTATATCGGCATTGTCTATTGAAACAACGATATCTGATGGACTTATGACAGAAATAATCCAAAGGAATAAGGATTTAGTTGCTGAAAATCTTATTTTAGAAGTTGGTAACGATATGACAATGGAGAGCCGATTGAAAGTATGGTGGAATGCATTTCATGAAGAATATGATAAAGATGAGAATGATATGTATTCTGCGTACGCAAAGTCAATTCTGCTTAATTGGACGAACAGAATCATGTTTGCCAATACAATTAAGAAGTACCATAACTGTGCTTATGCGATCGATAGAATCGATAGTACATCTACACCGTCAGATGGAAACACAATCATAGATGAAATCGTAGAACAGGGGAATTTTTATAATGTATTTAAAAGATTGGAATACAACGAGATTGTGCCGGAGGACACATGGATAGATATTGTGGATTACAATCAGTTTTTGGTAGAAAATAGAATAGAAAAAATTGATCAGGCAGTTTTACAGGAAATACTGGAAAAAACAGTCAATACAGCAAAAAGAGAAATAAGAGGACAATATGCGACACCATATTGTCTGGCAGATTTACTTTGCCAGATAACGATTCATAATTGGAATGAGGAATGTGCAGATTTGTGTGCGGGAACCGGTACGATTGCGAGAGCAATCATTAAGAATAAAGCGGAAAGGCTGCACAATCCGGAAGCTGCATTTACAACTATGTGGATAGCTGATAAATATGCATATCCATTACAGATTGCCAATATTGCAGTAACGAATATGGATGCATTGAATATTCCATTAAATATATTTCAGTCAGATGTATTTGCTGTAAAGAGCGGAGATAAAATAGAAATAAAAAGTCCGATTGATGGCAGTGGAATTGAAAAAGAAATTCCAAACTTTGGAGCTGTTGTCTCTAATTTGCCATTTGTTGAGTACAATAAAATAGCTGTTGATGAGATAGCATATATTAGTGAATATAGACAGAGAATAAAAGATAATACAGGTATAGAATTTACATCGGGAAAGACGGATTTATATAATTATCTTCCGTTTAAATTGTATGAATTATTAGAAGATGGAGGAAGATTGGGAATCATCTTATCGAATTCGTGGCTTGGAACGGATATTGGTAAGAAGTTTTTTGATGCATTGCAGTACTATTATGATATTCATACAGTGGTAATAAGTAATTGCGGACGATGGTTTAAGAATGCGGATGTTGTGGCGACTTTGCTGATATTGCAGAAAAAAGAAATTGTAAAACCAAATCCGGGTTCAAAAATAAACTTTTGGATGCTGAATAAAGAGATAGAACAACTCAATAGCCATGAAAAGGAAACGATCATAAACAGTATTGTGCTGGGAGAAGAAATTGACAGAACGGTGGTTTCTGTAAAAAAATATTCTATTGAAATGATCAGGGGAATTACAGACAAGGGGATAACATTAAATGCGTTATTCCATAATGCATCATGGGTTAATGATTTGGCAGAATATTTAATTCCGATTGAAAAATTTCTTACTGTAAAAAGAGGCGAACGCAGAGGATGGAATGATTTGTTTTATCCGTCTGAAAATAGTGGGATTGAGAGTGAATATATTAAGCCGGTGCTGAAAAATCCGGCATTATTAAAATCGTATACGGCACAAACGGATATGGTTGCATTTTGCTGTCATAAATCGAAAGATGAATTGCGACAATCAGGACATACGGGGGCATTAAACTGGATAGAAAAGTTTGAGAACATTAGAAATGGGACAGGCAAATTATTGCCGGAAGCATTAAAACGTTCAGGAAGTTTCTGGTATGAGATGGATGATGCAACAAAAGCGGACTTTGTGACTGCACTTAATCCGGATAAACGTTTATTTGTATCAAAGTTTGATGAGAGTACATTCGTAGACCAGCGTTTTACGAGAATGCTGATGAAGAATACAAACATATCGAAAGATTTATTGCATGCATTATTGAATTCTCTATTTGGGATGTTTGCAATGGAAGCGATTGGCTTTGGCAGGGGGTTAGGCGTGTTGGATGCGAGTAGTACCAAACTGAAGAACATGTATATGATAAATCCGCAAATGATATCAGAGACAGATGCTTTGGAGATTGTGGAGTTGTTTCACAAAATTAAAAATCGTAAAGTTATGGATACAGAAGAGGAGTTAAAGGATTCAGACAGGAAAATATTTGATCGAAAGGTTTTGAAGGCAATCGGGCATGAGGAGTTATATGAGGCAATAAAGAACTCTTTGCTGTCAATGCAGTATACTCGGCATACAGTTAGATAGATTTACGAGGCTATACAGTTTAATATATGGTTGAATTCAGGGCGTTCCTTTGGGGAGCGCCCTTTTCTGATACTGTTTTGATATTTGGAAAGCCGACCAGGCACTTCCGTGCAGCTTTATCATGCGCAGAGATCGGTATACGGAAGTTTCACCCCAGTACGACCGTAAAAGTCGCTCCGCCGCCGGGGGTATCGCTGACCAGAATCTGTCCGTGGTGTGCGTGGATGATTTCGGCAGCGATACACAGTCCCAGTCCGAAATGCCCTTTTTCGCTCCGTGCCTGATCGGCACGGTAGAATCGTTCAAAGATTTTTTTCTTCTCTTCATCCGGTATACCTGCTCCATTGTCCTGTACCATGATTTTTGTATTTTTTCCTTCTGACGTAAGGGAGAGGCGGATGATTCCGCCCTGATCGGTATAGCTGACTGCATTGTGCAGCAGGATTGCCAAAACCTGACGGATTCGTTCCGGGTCGCAGAAGACTGGAGAGATGGCATAGTCCGGGAGTTCGACAAAGAGCCGTACAGACTTTTCCTGCGCAATTGCTTCAAAGGCTTCAAATGTGTCCAGAAGCAGCGTATCCAGCTCTACCGGCTCTCTGCGGATCGTCCAACGGTATTGGCCGGCTCTGGTCAGAAGAAGCATATCATCAATCAGCTTTGACATACGCAGTCCCTCGGATTGGATGGATTCCAGAAAATGCGTCCGTTCTTCGTCGGAGGCGCGCATGGATGCTGAGGCGCAGGAAAGGATAACAGCCAGCGGAGTGCGCAGCTCGTGAGAGGCGGAGGAAATAAACTGATTCTGTTGTCTCTGGTTTTCTTCCAGAGGACGCAGGATTTGTCTGGTGAAATACCAGGAGAACAGCACAAGCGCGGCAATGGCAAGAAGATCCAGTGTGAAAAACAGAAGTCTCTGTGTTCGAATCTGTGTAAGTAATGGTTCCATAGAGTAAAGGATCATGGTTTGAAACGTTCCATTGTTCCGTTCAGATGTGATAACACAGGCATAGCAATCATCCCTGCGTTTTCCGTCAGAAGAAAAAGCGTATTCCATGTGCCAGGTGTCAGAGGAAGGGATCAGAGATTTAACCCCAAAGTGTTTCTTATAATAGTCCCATGCAGTCTCAAACAGCTGTTTTTGTTCGGGGGTATTGCGTTCATTGTACAGAAAAGGTACGCCGTTGTCTATGACATTAATCAGATACTTTCCGTTATCTTCAATCCTGGTCAGCCATTCATGCGTGATGATGGTCTGTTGTTCCAGGTTGCTGAGCAGAGTATTCATGTCGTTTTGGAAGGAAGTAAAACTGCTGTTTCGAAGGCTGCGCTCTGAAATATAGAGATAGCTGCAGGACATGACAAGAAGGATAAAAATTGTAATGCCCGCACAGAGGGCGGCAAGGCGTACATGAACTTTTCGAAACATGTCTGCTCCTCCTGTTCTTTTATGGTTCCGCCCGGTATCCGATCCCGCGGACCGTCCGAATACAGACACCGCTTTTCACAGTCCTCAGACGCCTGCGCAGAAAATGAATATAATTATCAAGATTTCCTTCCTCCACATCACTTTCCATTCCCCATACTTTTGTCAGCAGGACCATTCTCGAAAGGGTCTGCCCGGGGTTTCGGAGAAAGATTTCCAGAAGTGTGCCTTCACGCCCGGAGACACGGCAGGTTCCGCCCGGTCCGGTCAGCATATTTTCCCTGCTCTGATAGATAAGGTCGCCCAAAGACAGTCGTTCATCCAGCAGAAGTTTTCGCGGTCGGCGGGTGACACAGCGAATCCGTGCCATCAGTTCTTCAAAAGCGAAGGGTTTGACCAGATAGTCATCCGCTCCCAGATCAAGACCGGTTACTTTGTCATCAAGCGTGCCGAGAGCCGTAATAAGAATGACAGGAGTCTGATTCTTATTCTCTCTCATTCGTCGGAGTACTTCGGTACCGCTGATATGGGGAAGCATCCGGTCCAGGAGGATCAGATCATGAATATGTTCCTCAATATAATAGAGCGCCTCCTCTCCGTCCCGGCAGGAGTCCGTTTGAAAGCCTTCTGTCTTTAGCTGGAAGGTAAGGGACTGATTCAGTTTTTCATCATCTTCTACAAGCAGAATTCTCATAAATACAACACATGCCTTTTGGTATCTTTTAAACAGAAATCTCTTTTCACCATCTTACCACGGAAATCTTTAAATAATCTCTAAACAAAACAGATGGCCGCTGAATGGTTTACGGCAATTTTACGCCGGAAAAATCCTTCCTGTTTACGATTTGTCTCAGCTCGGGAACTGTATCTTCAGTGTAGCACAGAACCACAAAAGCGACAATCCCGAATTCAAACAGCAGAAATCGGATTTAGAGATAATTTAGAGGTTTATCTGTTAGGATATCCTTATATCATGATAAAATGAGCAGGAGGCGATCAGTAACGTGACAGGAAGGGAAGAGGAAGGAAGAATCTGGAAAATGAGAAAGAAAATCAGACGGATGACAGCATATCTGCTGCTGGGAGCAATGATGCTTCTGCAGGGATGTCGGGGAACGGATATGGATGCGGCACAGCAGCAGGGTAATGAGACAAATGGGACATCGCCGGGAACCGCAGATGAGAGCGGCACGGGGGAACAGACCATGGGACGCTATCTGGAGCAGGAAATCACATTGCCGGAGGATGTGACAGAGGTGAGTTATCCGACGCTGTGCCTGCAGAAGCTTGCGACGGGTGAACTGATGCTGATCGAAAAGACAGCGGGCGTGTATGTGTCAGAAGATAATGGTGAGAGCTGGAACCGGAAAGAGGCGCCGTGGCTTCGGGAGCTGCGGGAACGATACGTCTCTGATATGGCGATCGGGCCGGATGGTTCTGTAGCGCTTGTCTATATTCTGTCCATGGAGGAGGAAGGGCAGGAAGACAACTACCGGTCGGTGGGGCTTTATGTAGATCCGGAAGGGAACCCGACAGTGCTGGAGTCCCCGGATGAGGAAGCACTTTATCGTTTTTCGTTTGGAAACGATGGGCAGCTTTATGGATGCACCATGGGACGCAGAATGTATGAGATGGATCCGGTAAACAAAGAGACCGCGAAGTTATATGAGACAGAGGGGATGTCCGATTATGTCTGTTTTGCAAAATCCTGTATTATTGATATTACAAGCCGAGGGCTTGTGTTCTACGATATGGAGAATATGATGCCGGCGGACGACGATCAGGTTCTGCAGGATTTTATCATGGAGAATGTCGGGGACGGGATCGGAAGCAATTCGGGTTCCCATGAAGTGGTGATGGTTCCGGGTGAAGAGGAGGACGTGGTTTATTTTGCCTGCAAAGGCGGCCTGTATCGTCATGCGATCGGCGGTGCGGCAGTGGAACAGGTTGTGGAAGGGGATTTAAGCTCTCTGGGAGATCCCATGATGAGTCTTGCCGGAATGGCGGCTCTGCCGAATAATGAATTTGTCATTCTCTATACAAATGGAAAACTGTACCGCTATATCTATGATCCGGATATTCCGACGGTGCCGGAAGAACAGGTCAGCATCTACAGTTTGACGGAGAACTATGCTGTCCGCCAGTCTGTCAGCCTGTTCCAGAAACAGCATCCGGAAGTCTATGTACGCTATGAGGTCGGTTTGAATGCGGGAAGCGGCATGACTTCAGAGGATGCGGTCAAAAACCTGAATACAAGGATCATGTCCGGTTCCGGCCCGGATCTTCTGGTACTGGACGGCCTTCCAAGGAAATCTTATGAGGAAAAAGGAGTGCTCCTGGATTTGAGTGAGATTGCTGACGGGATGAGCGGGGAAGATGCCCTGTTTCCCAATCTTGTAGAAGCGTGCCGGGAGGACGGAAATCTTTACTATCTGCCGCTTCGGTTCCGCCTGCCACTGTTGGTTGGAGACCCGGAAGTGTTGGAGAAAGTCACGGATCTGGCCGGTCTGGCAGATATCGTGGAGGAAATGCGCAAAGAGAATCCGGAAGGGAGACTGACCGGGCTGACAGCGGAAGGGAAAGCGCTTCGCACACTGGGGATCAACTGTTCCGGTTCCTGGATTGATTCGAAGACCGGAGAGATTGATCAGGAGCGGCTGAAGGATTTCCTTATTCAGGCGAAGCGGATCTATCAGGCAGAAATCGCCGGAATCGGGGAAGAGGAGCAGGCAGAGTATAAGAGGTACTATGAGAACAGTATGGCATTGAACGGCGCCATGGAATATTTCGCGGATGCGTCGAACGGAGCGCTTAACATTGCCATGGGAGAGCAGAAGATCGGCATTGGGATCGTGCGCATGCTGGACGGAGACTTTAATATGATCAGCACGCTGGTTAATCAGGAAACGAATCTGGGTTTTGGCAGCTGGCAGGCACAGATTCAGAACGGCTTTCTTCCCAAGGGGATGATCGGACTGTGCAGCGGATCTCAGGATGACGGACTGGCGCAGGAGTTTTTCCGTTTCCTGTATGGAAGAGAGATGCAGGATATCGAATTGCCCACAGGACTTCCGGTCAATATGGCGTCTTTTGAACAGCTGAAGGAGAATCCCAGAGCGGATGACATGGGTATCAGCATTGGGACTTCTGGAGCGGACGGGAGCAGTTTCAACCTGGACATCAGGTGGAGCACGGAAGAAGATTTTGAAACGCTGAAAGGGATGGCAGAATCTGCATCAACCGTATGCGCCGGAGATGCGGTAGTTGAGGAAATCGTATATGAAGTTGGACAGAAAGTCTTAAACGGAAGCGTCAGTGCGGATGATGCGGTGGCGGAGATTGTGAAGAAAGCGGCGATCTATCTGGCGGAGTAAAGGATATAGATTCGTGAATTTGATCGGAAGGAGCAGGGAATGAGAAGGGGAAAGTGGATAAAGACTCTGGTGTTTTTGTGTGCGGCGGCGCTGCTGGCGCCGGGATGCGCGAAAAGACAGCCGGCGGAAGGGTCAGACAGTGAACGGACGGCATCGAATAAAGGGGCTATGGGAAGGTATATGGAGACTTTCTATGAGATGCCGGAAGAGATCAACCGGAATGGAGGGATGAACTGGCTTGCAGACGGGAGTCTTACCATAATCAGTTTTGGAGAGGGACTTTATCGGTCTGCGGATAATGGAAGGACATGGGAAAAGGAGGAAACAGCCTGGTTTCCAATGCTCCAGAATGTGTATTGCCTGTCAGCGGTCATGGCAGCGGACGGAACGATGGCCGCTTCCTGTTCCGGAGAGATGCCGGAAGCGGCAAAAGCAGCGTGTGAACGGCAGCTTCCAGGAGACTGGGAAGGAAATTATCTGGTCTTTGCGCTGCCCGACGGAACGGTGAAAGTTGTAACCCCCGGGTTTTCACAGGAGGATGGAACCTGTATTAAATCTTTTGTATTTAAAGAGGACGGCCGGCTTTTTGCAACGGATATGCAGGGAAAAGTCTATGAGGTGGACATAGAGACAGAACGCTTTCGAGAACTGTTTATGGCACAACGGGCCGTAGGCTATATGGATTTTTCCGAAGAGATTCTGATGGCAGTGGGATATGACCGGCTGTATCTGTATGATCTGCAGAAGGACGTGCTGCTGTCACAGGACGAGACCATAGATGCCTATATCCGGCAGGCGCTGCCGGATGAGACCGTTGCGTATACAAGCGGCGGTTATCCGCTGGCTGTGACGGGGAGCGGAGAAACGAATGTAATCTACATTGCCGGAAAAGACGGGATGTACCGGCATGTGCTGGGAGGCGGCACAATGGAACAGGTTATTGACGGGGCGCTCAGTACGTTAGGGGATTCCTCTGCTTGTATTTATCGTGTCAAGGCGCTGGAAGGGCAGGAATTTCTGGTAGCATATAATCCGTCCGTAGGGTTGGTGCGCTATCAATTTGACGAAACCATTCCTTCTATGCCCGATAAGGAACTCCGGATCTACAGTCTGGAAGAAAACCGAAGTGTACGTCAGGCAATAACCGATTATAAAAGGGAGCATCAGGATATCTATATCCGCTACGAAACCGGAGTGGAAGAAGAGAGCGGCGTGACCGTGGAAGACGCGGTGAAAAAACTGAATACGCAGGTACTGGCGGGGAACGGCCCGGATGTGATACTGCTTGACGGACTTCCTGTGAATGCCTGGATCGAGAAAGGAATGCTGCAGGATATCCGTCCGATCCTGGATCGCCTGAATGAGGATGAAGAACTGTTTGCCAATGTGGTGGAGGGATTTACAGATCAAAGCGGTGCAGTCTATGCTATGCCGCTGTGTATTCGGGTACCGCTTCTGGTAGGAGAGAAAGATATGGTTGAAAACATGGAGGATCTGAAAAGTATCGCGGATCAGGCAGAAAAACTGCGGACGGATTATCCGCAGGGCGGAATTTTTGGAATTCATGATGCAGAAACCATGCTCCGTCTGTTCGGCCAGGTATCCTCCTGCGCATGGACAGAGGAAGACGGACAGTTGAATGAGACAGCCATTGCGGAATTTTTAAAGGACGTAAAACGCATCTATGATGTGGAACAGGCCGGCGCGGTTCCGGAACAGGTAAGGAGACAGGAAGAGGAGGAACGGGAGATGGCTTCCTACGGTGCGGATCCGGTGCAGAATCAGATGGAGGTGTGCAATAATGTGCTGAAGATTCCTCAGGGTTACGCGGTATCGGCGGCCGGGTATGTGGAGGGGATCCAGATCTGCCTGGACTGTGTGACCTCCGTGCTGCGGATGAACGACAGACTGGATTACCGCGTCTTCAGCGGACAGACACCGGACCCGTTTCTTCCGGTTGCCATGGTGGGAATCAGTGCCGGAACAGACCGCCGGGCGGAAGCGGAAGAATTTGTCCGGCTGATGTTCGGTGAAGATACACAGGAGAACATATATGAAGGGTATCCGGTGAACCGGGCAGCATATGAGGCGCATTTTGACGTTTTTGAAGAAAACGCAGGCAATGGCAGTATGGTTTTCACCATGGATGACGGCAGCGAACAGGAAATGGATCTGTACTGGCCGGATCAGACGGAGAGACAGCGGTTTACGGAATACGTGGAGACACTGAAGACGCCTGTACAAACGGATCGTTATCTGTGCGGGCTGGTATATGAGACCGGGAAGAAGGTGTTGGAAGGTGAGACAGATGCAGAAGACGGGACTGCAGAGATTCTTAAAAAAGCGTCCATCTATCTGGCAGAGTAAATATGCCTTCTTCTGGTTTCTGCTTCCCAGTCTGGCAGGTGTGACGGTCTTTGTGCTGGTGCCGTTTCTGGATGTGGTGCGCCGTTCGTTTGTAACAGCGGTAACGCAGGAGTGGACAGGGCTTCGCAATTATCAGATTGTCTTTGCAAACCAGGCATTTCGGCTGGCTGTAAAGAATACGGTGCGTTTTACTTTTGTATGCCTGCCGCTTCTGATTGGAATCGGACTGTTTCTGTCCGTACAGCTGAGCCGTCTGAAAGAGATGCAGCTGATAAAATCCATGTTTCTGTTTCCGCTTGCCATGCCTGCAGCCACGGTGGTTCTGATCTGGAAGATGCTGTTTTCCAGACAGGGATTTTTAAACGGGATTCTTTTGAAAACCGGTTTTGTGGAAGACGGACTGCTTCCGGATTATATGGGGACCGGCGCTGCTTTCTGGGTGCTGGTATTCAGCTATATCTGGAAAAATCTGGGCTACACAATTGTGCTGTGGCTGGCGGGGATATTTTCCGTATCTGCGGATCTGACAGAAGCGGCAAAGGTGGACGGTGCCACGGAACGGCAGTGCTTCTGGCGCGTGATCTTTCCCAATCTGAAAGGATCGCTGTATACAATCACCGTACTTTCTTTTCTGAACTCTTTTAAAGTGTTTCGGGAAGCATATCTGGTGGCAGGTTCCTATCCCCATGAAAGCATGTACCTCCTGCAGCATCTGTTCAATAACTGGTTTGTGAATCTGGAGCTGGATAAGATGGCGGCTGCTGCAGTCTGCGTGGGAATGCTGCTGTTTGCAGCAATTCTTTTTCTGCAGAGACTGTGGGATCATGAAGAGCACATATAGGAGACCGGAAGGAGCCGGGATGGAGAGGGATTAATGATGAGAAAAACAATACAAAAAGCAGCTGTAAAAACGGCGCTTTTTCTGCTGGGAGCGGTTTTCTGCGCGCCCGTTCTGTTCCTTTTAAGCGGTTCCGTTATGAGCCGTTATGAGCTTACGGAGAATCTGCGTTCACTGATGACGGACGGGGAGACACTGATTACATGGAGTTTTTTTCCACTGTATCCTACATTCGAACATTATGGAAGGATTCTGTTCCAGACACCGCAGTTTTTTACGGTCTTCTGGAATTCCATGAAGATTGTTTTCTGTATTCTTGCAGGACAGTTTGTGATTGCGGTTCCGGCGGCATGGGCGTTTGCGGTATACCCGTTTCGGTTCCGGAAATGGTTGTTTACCCTGTATATTGTGCTGATGCTGATGCCTTTTCAGGTGACGATGCTGTCCAGTTATCTGGTGCTTGATGGATTGGCGATTATGGACACGCATCGTGCGGTTATTTTACCGGCAGTGTTCTCCACATTTCCGGTGTTTCTTGTATACAGAGGTTTCTGTGATCTGCCCAGGGGGTTGATTGAGGCGGCGCGTATTGACGGAGCGGGTGAGTGGATGATCTTTGTAAAACTGGGACTTCCGCTGGCTTCCGGGGGGATTCTTTCTGCGGCGGTTCTGGGGTTTCTGGAATACTGGAGCCTGATTGAGCAGCCTCTGGCGTTTCTGGAAGACCAGTCTTTGTGGCCGCTGTCTTTGTATCTGCCTGAGATCAGTCTGGAACAGGTGGGATATTCCTTTGTCGCCTCTGTTATTACTCTGATACCGGCCATATTTGTTTTTTTGTCAGGGAGAGAATATCTGGAGCAGGGCATTGTAGCTTCCGGGCTAAAGGAGTGAAGGAAGATGGGAATATGGAGAAAACAGAAAAAAGTGCTGACGGCATTTGGCATTTTTCTGGTTCTGATGTATCTGTGCACACTGATTTCGAGGGCAGTCTATGCATCAAAGCTTCCACAGGTGACGGTTGATGCGCCTCGCAGAATGGCGCTTGACCATACGGTAGAGGCGGAAGGAATCGTACATCAGGGCAGAGAATATGCGGTAACTGCTTTGACAGGGCTCAGGGTTCGTACCGTTTACGCAAATGTGGGAGACCATGTGGAGCCGGAGACGCTGTTGTTTGATCTGGACCTGGAAGATCTGCAGGAAAAGATAGGGGATAAAGAACTGGAGATAAAAAAACTTCAGCTGCAGATCGCTGCCATGGAACAGAATAAAAGCCTGGATATCCAGAAACAGCAGATGGAAAGCAGCCGTGCACAGGAGGATTACAGCCGAACGGAGGAGAAATCAGAAGAAGCGCTTACAAGAGCGAGAGAAGACCTGGAAAAAGCGGAGGACGCCTATGAGGATCATAAAGAGCATCCGGTGGAGATGACTTCCAGCGAAGAGAGACAGACGCAGCAGAAAGTCTATGATGCCTGGGTGCAGAAAGAAACGGAATTGAAGGAAGCATTGGAAGACGCGAAGAAAGCCTGTGAGGCCGCAGAAGAAACGGTAAAGCGGCTGGAGGCAGAAAAAAAGGTGTCTTCAGAGGAGACGGATCAGAACATAACGGCAGGTGACACCGACATATCCGCGGAAGCGGGAGAGCCGGACAGCGCTGCAGATGAAAGCGAAAAGGAGGATCCGGAATGGAAAGCCGCGCAAGAGGCGGCTCTGGAAGCGAAGGGACGGTTGGAAGCCGCAGAAGCGGTCTATGATGCACATCTGAAAGAGAAGGTGGAAAAACCGGATTACAGTGAAGAGGACGCTGAAAAATCTGCCTGGAATTCTAAAAAAGAATCTCTGAAGGATGAGATCGAATCGGCAGAACGCGCTGTGGAAGATGCAGAGCGTGCGCAGTCGGATGCGATTCTGGAGGAAGAAAGAAAGGTAGAGGACGCAGGAATGACAGCCAATGCGGACAGCAGTCTGGCCGTCGGTCGTCTGGAACTGTCTGCTTTACAGAAGGAACTGGCAGCTTACAAAAAGGTACAGGATGCCTCCGGGCAGGTGTATCCGGAGGCGGAAGGAATCGTCACCCGAATCCAGGTGAGCCCTGGAGAACGGGTGGGAGACGGCGCGGCATTCGTTTATGCGGATCTGTCGAGCCCCATGCAGTTTCAGGTTTCTTTGACAAAAGAACAGAAGAAATACGTAAATCAGGGAGATACGGTGAACCTTGCACTGGGCGGTTCTTCCGCTGAGGAGCTGAAAGTGGATTATGTAGCGGAAAATGAGATGAATCCGGAACTCTATGATGCCCGTGTGTTTCTGCCTGACGGAGTCGGGACGATTGGACAGAGCGGGAAATTCCGGGTGGAGGCGCAGTCGGAGATATTTTCCTGCTGCATTCCCGTAAATGCGCTGCACATAGATTCCAACCAGCGAAGTTTTGTATATATTGTCAGTGAGCGCTCTGGTATTCTGGGAACAGAGCTGATCGCTGAGCAGGTTTATGTGAAGGTGCTGGATCAAAACGGCAGTTTTGCAGCTGTTGAAGAGGGCGTAATCGATCAGGAGACCGAACTGATCCTCAGCTCCACGGAAGAACTGGAGGACAGAGACGTAGTGAGATACAAAGAATAATGACGCCCCGCTGGATATTAATATCCGGCGGGGTGTTCGGTTATTCCTTTCCGTTCCAGCAGTAAGTGCAGAGCTTACAGGGTTCAATTCCCACGGAATCCAGCAGATCATCCAGACGGTTGTATTGCAGAGAAGTAAAGTTCAGTTCTTTTCGAATTTCTTCTACCATAACTGCATATTTTTGGGAATTAGGGTTTGCATATTCCTGAAGAATTTCGTCCGCTACCTCTTCGCTCCCTTCGAGCCGGGAGATGACCCTTCTGGTAATCAGATCCATATCGGAAGTCGAACGGGAAAAATTCAGATATTTGCATCCGTACACCAGAGGAGGACATGCCGGTCGGATATGGACTTCTCTGGCGCCGCTCTGATACAGAAATTCGGTAGTTTCCCG
>Ga0137306_102729_pt1 | contig 14304 bp, 16 predicted proteins | sample Inofroosms_March_FD_97187 | JGI IMG/M metagenome (GOLD analysis project Ga0137306, IMG submission 97187) | Mouse cecal microbial communities from Vienna, Austria - N-Acetylneuraminic and N-Acetylglucosamine D2O microcosms_March | ecosystem: Host-associated > Mammals > Digestive system > Large...
GCGTATAAAAAGCGAATATCAAGCCGACAGAAAGGGATGACTGCTTGTTTCGTTTATCGTATCAGCTTAAAATTCAATATTGTCATGAGCAGTTTTGACTGTAAACGCTGGCGCAGCGTTTCATCCACACAATAATGAACATTTCCGAATTTGTCTTTCATCTTCCGGACAGATAAACTTGTTATATATCCTTCATAGTGGTTCAAAACTTTGTGAATTGCCAGAATATCGCCTTCCGCAGCTGCCTTAATGACACAAAAAGGCAGCAATCTTGTATCTTCATTGTTTTTTCTTTTTGTTTTCATTGCTACGTTCCTCCATCATTTGTTTTAACAATTCGAGCGAGCGTTTCCTATGCTCATTTACCGTACTCCTGTCCAGGTTCAGCTTCCTTGCAATATCGGCATCGCTTAGCCCCTGGAAATACGACAGCATGATTACTTCACGTTTTCTTTCCGTCAGCGCATTTAACGCTTCTGCAAGCAGCATGTCTTTTAGCCGGATGTCATAGCCTAATGCTTGAAAATCGAAATATTCCGCATCATACTCATCAATAACAGAAAGACTTTCTAACTTCTGTTCTGTTAGTTCAGAAAGAACCACTTCATGTTTACTGATATAATCTATATGCCTTGTATAATCTATCAGTTCACCTTTTAATGCCAGCTTGCATTTCCGGTCAAACTGGTGTCTGACAGTTTCCTCGTCTAAGGAAGAAGGTTGCTTCATAGAATTCACCTCCTTCCCGACAAACAGGATCAGAGCTAAGGTCCTTTTTCCCTTTCACTACTATCCCGTATGGGTGATGCCCGATGTTGGGGTCTGGAAGAAAATTTTCAAAAAATTTCTACATATATAAAATACGTCCATATGAGGCAAAACCCATTGGACGTTATTAACTGTAAATTAATTTATTTGCAGGTTTCAATATTTTTGCAGAGGATTTGAATATTTTTCTTTATCTGTAAATTATTTATGGGGACAAAGATTTTTCCTTGCCCCCTCAGCAGACATAATGCAATGTCTATTTATACAGTACAGAACTGTCAGGTCATAATAAACTGTACTATCAAGCCATTATATTTTAAACCTAAATCGTCTAATATATTAAGAAAGGTGGTGAATTTTGTGTGCGCAAAATACCTGATAAATTAAGTGAACTTATTAAAGCGGCTCGTGAAGGTGGATTGATTACCGTTGAATCTTTAGCTGAAAAAATTGGTGTTACTGAACGATATTTGTATCGTATTGAAAATGAGCATAAAAAACCAAGTTATGATGTTTTGTTCAAATTAATTCGGGAACTTGGTCTTGATTCTAATACCATCTTTTATCCTGAAAAAAATTTACAAACCGATGAATATGAATCAATTATGCGTAAATTGTTGGTTTGCGATAAACGTTCTTTATTAATAATCAAAGCCACCATAGAAGCTGCTTTAGAAAGTCAAACAAAATACTAATTTGTTGCAAAAGCATAATAGTTTTTTCTAAATATTATTATGCTTTTGCATATTATTTTGTGTCTAATAGTTTCTTTACATATGTTGATATATCATTTGAATCTATTTCAGATATTCTGACAATTTTATCCTGTGCATCCCGTTCAACAATTAGTGAAACATTTTTCTTATCATCTACATCTCCTTGAATCATTTTCGATCCATTTTCATCATAAAAGACATAGATAGCAGTTTCATTATATTTCCAAATTCCTTGCTTTTCATCATATGAAACCCCATAATTTTGATATTCGTTTAGTGTGTCATCGCCCACTTTGTCATCGCCTTCTTCATGAGCAGTTGCGTCCAAAGATTTTACTAGTTTCATTTCCTCAGTATTTTTGTCAAATTCTTCCTGACTCAATACACTGATTCCTATTAGTTTATATGACGTATCACGATCCACTTTCAAATCTATCTCGCCATTTTCAAACGAAAATCCATTTATGTTGCCTTCTCTATCTTTGACATCTTTAAACCTGCGTACCAGTTTCCCATTATAATAGAATCTTTCTTTATCTTTATCGTAATTAAGACCATAATCCTCGTATTGCCTATACTCACTAATATCAAAATTATTTTTTTCATCATCCGATACACTTTCGTCAAACTCTACTGCTTTACTTTGATCATCAGTTGTCTTTTCGGACTTCGAAATAGTTGTTTTTTCTTCCATTGTTTCTGCTTTGCCACAGCCTAACATTAACAAACCAAATGCCAAAGTTAAGCAAACACTATATACTAGTTTTCTCATATATCAATTCCTCCTGTTATTTTATTATTTTGTACAAAAAACTCACCTGACAGTATTCTTTATTTTGTTCACAAAAGACTACTGCAATAGTCTGCCTGATTAAAGAATAACATATTTCTATTTAATATGCAATATCTTTTTTATTTAGTTTTAATAACATTCTTTTTGAGCCATATACATCTCATAAAATTTTCCTTTCCTTTCTATTAGTTCGTCAAAAGAACCATTTTCAACAATTTGCCCATTTGAAAAAGTTAAAATCCTATCACATACTCGGCAAGCGCTCATTCTATGAGATATTAGTAGTAATGTTTTATCCTTACATAACTCAGCAATATTTTCATATAATTTGTTTTCGATTAAAGGATCTAAACTTGCAGTAGGTTCATCAAGAATAAGAATTTTTGATTCCCTGTTAACCCCTCTGCTAATTGCTAATTTTTGCCATTGACCACCTGATATTTCTGTTCCATTTTCCTCAAGTTGTCCTAATTTAGTTTTTTCTCCTTTTTCAAATGATTTTAAAAGTTCATTTAGCTCCAAGGCTTTTATAAATGGATTATGAAAATTTATTTTTTTCTCTCCTAAAGTTATATTTTCCTCTATCGAAGTTTGATATTTAATATAATTTTGAAAAACACATACTATTTTTTTCATGGACTCTTTGCTAATTTCATTAATATCCACATTGCCTATTCTTATCTTTCCGTCCGATACAGTATATAAGCCTAAAAGTATATTAATAAATGTAGATTTGCCACTGCCATTCTCCCCAACAATAGCAATTTTCTCTCCATCTCTAATTTTAACAGATATATTTTTCAATGCATAATTTAAGGATGCAGGATATTTGTATGTAACATTTTCAAACGAAATACTGTAATTTTCTAACAATTTGTTGCCCCAAATTTTTTCTGGTAATTGCAGAAAGCCTTCCCATTCATCTATTAACCAGGTCACATTCATTATCTCCTTAATAATATTTGTTAAATTTTCAAGTTCCTGTGTAAGTAACTGAAATACATTAACTAATAACAGAATACTGCCTAAACCTATGCTTTGATTATATACCATCCAAAATGTCTCATACATACACCATCCAAAAACTATATATTTTAAAACATTGGTTACTATTTCATAATAGCCATATTTTTTATTTATCTTTAAATATTTGTTTGTAAGTAAATTATTAAGAGATTTGGCCTTTTCATAAAAAAACTTTTCTAACTCAAGCAATTTTACGTCCTTTACATTTTCCCGTCCAAACACAACATTTAAAAAATATTCCTTTTTTCGTTCTTCTGTGAAAAATTCTTTTGCAGTATTAAATTTACATTTGTTCTTTTTACTTCCAAGGTATATTCCAGGAATCGCTGATACTATCACAACAAACGGAAAATAAACTTTCATTTGTCCAAGCATAATTGAGTATATGGATATAGAAATTATATTTGCAACTACTTCAAATAGTGTAGTTATTGCAATAACTGTTTCATCCCCTAACTTTGTATCTATTCTTTCAAGCAAATTGAATACGGTTTCATTTTCAAACTCTTCTATTTTAAGTTTCTTTACTTTTTGGTGAATATGTTCAAATACATTTTCACTAAGTTTATAACTAATTTTTAATAACCAATGATCCTTCAGTGTAGATACAATCTGAAGTATGCTTTGTAATAGCTCATATAGAATTACTACAACAATTATTTTATCTAATTTATGGTGGGAAAAATGTCCTGCATAGTCACCAAATATTTTATATAGCCATGCAACAAGTGGCTCAATAATACCGATGCATAAAATTATTCCTACAATTACACACAAAATTTTAATACTTTTTTTATCAACAATTTTATTCAGCAATTTTATATATTTTCCCATACTCTGCCTCACACATACCATTTTCCTTGTTCATAACAATATCTTTTGAACCATCCATGACTATTAGTTAAAAGTTTTTCATAAGTGCCATTTTCAACAATCTCTCCTTTTTCTAAAAACACTATATTGTCTGCAAATTTTGTAAGACCGATTCTATGTGTAATTATAATTACTGTTTTGTCTTTTAGTAATTCTTGTATTTCTTGAAAAACTGCTCTTTCGGATAAGGGATCCAATGCAGCTGTGGGTTCATCAAACACCACTAAATCCGCTTCCATTAACAATGCTCGTAATATAGATATTTTTTGCCATTCTCCTCCTGATAAATCTATTCCATCTTCATATAAATCAGGCCCCAGATGAGTGTCAAGGCCAGCAGGCAACTCAAATAGAAAATCAAGTCCTCTATTATTTTTACAAAAATCTTCTATTTTATTGTTTTCTATATTAATAACACCGGGTAAAATATTCTCTTTTACTGTTAGATAGAACTTACTAAAATCTTGAAATATTGCCATCTTTTTGTTTGTATTAACTATTATTTTTCCACTTGTTGGTTCTAATAAGCCCATTACAATTTTAGCCAATGTACTTTTCCCAGAACCATTTCTGCCTACTATTGCAATTTTTTCTTTATCATGTATAGTCAAATCTATATTTTTCAAAACACATTTATCAGAATTATAGCTGTAACAGATATTTTGCATTCTGAATCCATTATCTGTTATACAATGCTTTACTTCTTCCATCTCCTTTTCATTCATAATCTGTAACAACGAGATTATATAAGAAAAATCTTCTCGTAAGGAAGTAATATGTCCAACACAAGAGAAAATAGTGCCACAAAATAATTCTTGTGCTTGTATTACTAAAATTACAATATCAGCTGTGATTGTTTGATTGTACAGTTGCAAAAACAATATAACTAAAATTGATCCTTCTAAAAAATATAGAAGCATCCCAGTGAAGATATTGATTATCGACCATTTCTTACTGAATTGCAGGTGCTCGTGAATTATACTTCTATAATTTTTTAGCCTCTTACCAATAAGCCATTTATAACAATCATAACTCCTTATTTCTTTAGCATATGTTCTATTTTGTAATAATTCCTTATAATATCTTTCTTTATGTTGTTTTTTATCTTGATTCGCAAATAAATTTACCGTATCTCTGGAATTTAAAATTAATATTGTATTTTGCAAAACACTCATTATTATAAAATAAATTAAATAGAATGGACTAATGCCAGAAAGAACCACACCTAAACTTCCAATTGTTATTAATAAAGAAATTAAGGAAAATATTTGTCTAATATAATCTGCTATTTTTTCGTCAATAGCCCTTCTAGTACGTTCTAATCGAACTAAAAACTCTGACTCGTCATATTTTAAAATGGAAAGCCTATGCAATTTATCACAAACCTGTTTATAGAATGTTAAAAATATTTGTGCCTGTAATCTAAGTCCTAGAATTTCTGTTAAAGAGGGGGCTGTTTTTTTTAGTATCTCTATAACTCCCCAAATACAAATGAAAAAAATTAATCGTTCGCTATCAGGCTGTTGCACAAGCTTCACTATCTTTTGAGTAATAACTACATTTGCCGTTTGTAATATTCCCAAAATCGATTGAAATAAAAATATTCCTACAATAACAAACAAATTACTCTTTAATAGCATCCTAATACACCAGCCTGCTTGCTTTCTTTTTTTAATTGAATCGTTTCTTGCAAACATATTTCTCTAAGCCTCCTTCCTACTTTTTAAGTAATACATTCACTTTAGGTTTAACTAACCAAACATTTTTCGAATAATCCACCCCGATGCAAGTATGTGTGGTATCCTGCCCTAACTTTCCTTTTTAGAACGCTGCGAGTAGCGGGGAATTAGACCTTCGAAGGAATAAAGAATAATACAGATAGTATTACATTGTCTGTCCGGTCAGAGGAACTTGAATCGCTTATGTCTGCTTTGAAGATTCTACTTGTTGTACCAATGACACTAATCAAGCCTGCCTTGCATTGTTTATGTGACAAGGCCGTGATAAATCTCATTGGTGCAAGCATAGACCATTTAGGCAAAATTAAGCTGGTTTCCAATTTGTGAATATTCTTGTGGCTCGAAATCACGAATCCAGAAATTTGGAAATCGGAGTTCCGGTACTCGGAAATCGCCTTTTTTGTGCTTGATTAAGTGTTCATTTCTATAGGAATATTAGTCAAGGCCTTGCCGCATCTGCGGTGCGTAGCAGCCTTTACGAATATTTCTGTAGAAATTATCATTCGGTATGCACAAAAGCGAATCTAAAAAGTGATTTCCATATCACCGGACAGCTGATGGAAACTCCTCTGGAATATTCAATTTGTCGGAATTGTAGTTTCTTCTGGCAAGAATATTCAATAAAGCATATACTTTTTATGCCTTTCGAAGATAATAACCAATTTTCTTGCATTTTATAGGCCATTTTCTACTATTTACATTCTTTTTCTCATATATTATAATTATAGTGATATTTTTCATTATCTAAAAAGAAAATGGAACTCCCATGTGAAAGTTCCATTTTACATTTAATTGGGCTATTAAAGAGTCAACAATAAGGTAACTTTGTATTTAGTTTTCAGTTGGCGAAAGTATGACTAATTGCGGTAGTTGGACTTATCGCCGGGTATTTTATACCCCTTTTACTTACCAAGATGTACATTTGAATTTTTTCTTGCAGGTATATCCATTACAAGAGAAACCTGATTTACAAGTAAAATTTGATGTACAAGCTCTGGGTTCGATAGCTGCTACTTCGGCTTTTGTTGCTACTGGTTTTGTATAAGTCATGTTAACTTACATTCCTTTCGCTTCGCTCAGGCACAAATAGACAATGAAATAGCAAGCTTTGTGCCTTCTTTTACTTTATTTCTGTGTTATACTCTCCTTATGCAGGTACACTACAGAGCACGGAGGAGGAAGTAGAATTGATTCCTCCGCTTTCCGGAATAAAGTCCGCATGTTAACATGTGTCGGCTGTCTTTTCAAGCACAAATGAGTGGGCTCTGAACCCGAAACCTAATTATTGTCAAAGCAATTCCTTAGGTCTTTCTTTGCTGGACAGCCAGTCAATGCCTGCTTTTTCATAAGGAGGTTTATTTTATGTTATCTGTGAAACACTTTGTCTGCTGCGGCATGGACGTCCACAAAAAGTTTATAGTTGCTACCATCGCCGTTACAGACTACCGTGGCGTTACTTCTTACATTAAAAAAAGGTTCGCCACTTTCAATTCTGACCTCAAAGCCCTCAAAAAATGGCTCCTTGACCATAACTGTACTGAGGTCTGTATGGAATCCACCGGTAAATACTGGATTCCCGTTTTTAATATCCTGGAAGATTCCTGCCATGTCGTTGTCGCCAATCCCAAATATGTCCGGGCCATCAAAGGCCAGAAAACAGATGATAAAGATTCTGCCTGGATTGCCGACCTTTTTAAATTTGACATCGTTCCTTCCAGCTACATTCCCTGTAAGGAAATCCGCGCTTTGAGAGAGCTGTTCCGATACCGTCAGAAACTGATTGGCCACCGCAGCAGCGAGAAAAACCGTTTCCAAAACGCCCTTACCGTCTCCAACATAGCGCTTTCTTCCGTACTCACAGATACTTTTGGGAAATCAGCAACCGCCATTGTTGATTATATCCTCACCTGTGACGTATTTGACCCGGAACACTGCAAATCCCTGCTTTTGAAAAAGGCCAAGGATAAAGCTGATGACGTAATAAAGTCCATTCTCGGTTATGAACTGCGTGGTGACCAATCGCTTAAGATAAAGGTCTGCAGAAAACACTTCGGCCATATCAATGAGTGTGTTGACACTCTGGAAAAAGCGATTTCAGACCTGTCTAAACCTTACCACAAATTCATTGAACTGGCTACCACAATTCCGGGAATCACTCAAAAGTCAGCTTCCTTTATCATTGCTGAAACCGGGGTGGATATGGCGGTATTCAAATCCTCGAAACGTTTATGTTCCTGGGCCGGACTCACTCCCCAAAATAATGAAAGTGCCGGCAAAAAGAAGAGTGTCCATATTTCAAGAGCCGGTGTTTACTTAAAACCCTTGTTGGTTCAATGTGCAAACGCAGCAATCAAAGATAAAAAGAATCCTTACTTCAAATACAAATATGACCGTATCAAAAAACGCCGTGGACACAAACGGGCAATCATCGCCATTGCACGCATGATGCTGACCTGCCTGTACCATATGTTTTCAAAGCAGGAAGCTTTCAATCCTGCTGATACGGATTATTCGGCTATTCCTGAAGAAATGTACCTGAAATTTCAGGAACAGTACGATAAAAACGCAATCAAACGGTTGGAGAAGAGAGGCTTTACAATTATTCCTCCTGTTACAACAGCCTGATACCCTCCACTTATAGAATCTTCCTGAGAAAGCGGCAGTTTACTGGTGCTCTGGTACTATGTTGGCTTTTTTTACATTTTTCTTTCAACCTAAATACCTCCATATGTAATAAAATTTTATTCTATAATTGACCTTTAATAGCCTGTTACCTTATTGACACTGTAAAAAATCTTCTGTTAATTGTTCTCTTCTAAGTTCGCATTCACCATCGGTTTCTTGTATTGATCCGTTGCTCAAGGCTAATGCAAGGCATCCTTTTCCACATGCCGATTGCCAAACGCATTTTTCACACTCATGCATATATTTCATTCCATATCTCATAAACCATACCAAGTGTGATAACCGATCACTTTCACAGATTTTTGTTAATATATTATCATATACATTTCCAATAGAATAATTCTCACCTGAAAATAATTGACATAAATATACATGGCCGTAGGAGTCTATTCTAGGCGTTAATGGTATTTTTCCACCATCAATTTCATTCAAAATCAAAGGACATACCCCTGTAAACTCGTCTGGAAACGATATTTTTAGTCCTGATTCTATTAAAGATTTTAAATGCTCATTAGAATTTATATCCTTTAAAAATTTTTTCTTCTGTTGTGGAGACAAATACATTTCTGCTTTATTCTCCTTTCCTCTCCCCAATAAAGTCAAAGTTGCTAAATCAATTTGTCGAATCCCTTTTTGAACTAGCATATCAATCATTTTTTCGATGTCATTTAAATTAAATGCTGAAACCATACATCTTATTAAAATGCGCTCTTGAATCTCCTCTTGAAGCAGATTATTAATCCCTCGTATTGTTCGTTCAAAATTTCCTTTTCCACATAATTTATCATGTGTTTCAGCACATGAGCCATTCAAGCTAATTTGAATTGAAATTTGGTGGTTTTTTAACTGTTTTGCAATCTGAGGTGTTATCAATGTTGCATTTGTAATCATTAATTTCTTTCCAAAGTTTTTCTTATCCAGTTCTTCTATAAATGTCCAAATGGATGGATGTAACAGTGGTTCTCCACCAGATAAAGTAACCGCAGTATCTTCACCCTCTTGGAGGCTATCTAAAATATTGTTAAATTCTGCAATCCCTAACATCCCTCGTAAACTACCCGATTCATTATAACAGTGCAGACATCGCAAATTGCATTTAGATGTAAGTTCAATATATACACCCTGCAATTTATAATTTTCTGCTAAGTTCTCATTAATCATATTTCTATTCCTCCTAATGATACTCTTTTATCAATCCATTTTCAGCTAAATATGTAAGTATGTTCTGACAATCATTTTCGATTGTTGCTTGATATTCTTCTTCAGGAAGTTTATATAATTCGAGTATTTTTTTGACCAATTCACGTAAATTCAAACCATCACATGTTTCCCATATAACAAATGCCGTTTCATTTAATATTATAATAGATTTTTGGTCTCCTGCAAGCACCAATGTCCTTGTATCGTTTTTAATCTTTTGATAAGGACGCTCTCTCCTTTTATACATAACATGCCTCCTAACAGCTATTTTTACTCTTCTGCACGTTTCCATGCCTGACTTTCTAAAATTATCTTTTTATCTTCTATTTCTCCTGAATTAGAACGGATAATTTCCAACCAAATTCCATTTTCGACCATTTCATCGACAAAAAAGCAATGCCCTACATCAATTAAACCCTCTATTTCCTCCTCTCCAATTTTCCATTTTCCATTTACAAATTCAATGTCAAGCTCTTTATATTTAGTTAAAGGATGATCATCAACTGAAATATCACTTCCTTCAACTGCATCCGGAACTTTCAAGCTTTTAAAAATTGCATCCAAGGAATCCATTCTAACAAACATCAACATTGTGGCAAACAAAATTAACATGCCTAAAGAAAATCTAAATTTTTTCTTTTCATAATCAAAATTTAAAATAGCAGAGATTCTTTTTTTAATGTTAGATTCGCCAAATCCATTCATTAAATATACTGGTTCATTTTCATACCGAGCAAATTTCAGCAAAAGCTCTGCATACTCTTTTTCTCCGCCCAAGCGTGAAATAACTTCGTAATCGCATCTTAATTCGATATCTCTATTTAAACAGATTGTCATTATCCATATCATAGGATTGAACCAATAAATTGCGACAACACATATCACTAAAATTTTCCACAAGCAATCTTTATGCTTTGCATGACATATTTCATGATACAAAAGATAATTTTGTTCTTTTTTTGTCATTTCCTTTACAAACTCTGGTATTATAATTTGACTTTTCGTCACTCCTACCGTAACTGGTGATTGTAAAATATCTGAACTTTTAAATTTAATCTTCTTTTCTATTTTCATTACAATATTATCTTTAATATCAGTTTTACTCAGCTCTCGTGCAAAATGTATTTTTTTTAAATACAAGCAATAGTTTCCTATAAATAGAATCAATAAAACACTACTTACTAATAGCCATATATATATATACTTTATTAAAATTTTCAAATATTCCCAAACCGATATTCTCTCTTGCAAGAACTTTAGGACTAAGGAAAAATCGAAAAATTAGTACTAAAAAAGGAGTTACAAACGATGCTAACAACTTTAATAAAACTACTTTCCAAAGACTGCAATAAAAGTTTACTGCAACATAGTTATAAGCATAGCGCCTAACAAACAAAACTGCCAATATAACTATGCTGATTGAAATATTCAAAAAGAATAAATTCATTTTGTTTCCTCTGACTTGTGCTGTTTTATCATTGCTTCAATTTCTTCAATTTCTTTATCAGATAAATGACTGTGTACAAAAAAACTTGAAATAAAATTTGAAATTGATCCTCCAAACATTCTTCCTATCAATTCATTAGTTTCATATTCTTGTATTTCTGCTTTTTTAACAAGTGGTACACATACAAATCCTGGCTCATCTCTTCTGATTGCACCTTTAGAAATACATTTTTTTATAACAGTATATGTTGTATTTTTATTCCAGTTTGTTCTTTTAACCATTTCACGAACAATGTCCGTGGCTTTTAAATTTCCTTTTTCCCACAAAACTTCCATTATTTTAATTTCAGACTCAAATAATTTTACCATTTTGCTGTCTCCGTATATTTTTAATTTTATAATGCAAGATAACGTTTAGACTTCTGTAGTAGTCTTCTGTTGCTTATACTATCATAATAGTCTTTTCCTGTCAACAACATTTTTTTCGTTTTATATAATTTTTCCTTAAAAGTTATATAGAAAAAATTTGTTAAATCCTTAATTTCTATGCTTGATTTTTTATAACTGCCAAACATTATTCGAGAAGTTTTTCTTAGAAACCGTTAATAGATCATATTTCTATAAATTTTTTGGAATAACGAAACTTGCCCTTTATTTCAGTTCTGACATAAAGGGCAAGTTTCGCCAGAGTAACTCCAAACCCACTTCGTGGATTTTGCTTACCTGACAAACTTGATGGAGGATTCCGCTCCCCATACCCTCGGTTCTGGCATATTTCCCCAATATGCAGGTTGGCTCCTATTGAAAATAGTCGCAGCGTGATTATCCCAATCACGGAGAAACCTAAATATTTCTATAAAAATCTCTCTTTCGTTTCCCATTGACGTTCCCTAATCGGCTTTATTATAAGAACTCTTTTTTATCCTTATAATAAGGGAAGTTCACTTTTACACTTTTAACAGAAAGGAACTATACAATGGCAAGACCAAAGAAGGACAGGGAACTACGACACAAACACCAAATTATGCTCCGCCTTACTGATACGGAATATGAAATCGTTTCTGAAAACGCAAAGGCTACACATCTTCCAACGGCTGAATATGTTCGGAAACAGATTATGAAGCAGAAGGTCACAGCGAATTATGAGATTGTTGCAGACCTGCCGGAGTTGAAAAAGCTGGTTGCAGAGTTTGGGAAAATCGGGAGCAACTTAAACCAAATTGCAAGGCATTTTAACAGCGGCGGCATCCACTCACAAGAAATGCGTAAGGCAATCGACCAGAGCGTGGCCAGAATTTATGAAATGAAGTATGAAGTCTTAAAGATGGCGGGAGATTTCCACTCTGCCGCCGGAGGTAGTTTGGATGGCAATACTGAAACATATAGCAAGTAAAAATGCCGACTATGGGGAAGCACAACGGTATCTCTTATTCCAGTATGATGAAAGTACGAACAAACCGATACTTGATGAAAATGGTGAATTGATCCCACGAAAGGAATATATCATGGACGGCATAAACTGTGATCCGTTCACGTTCGACATGGAGTGCAGGGAACTAAATGCCCTATACCACAAAAATGAATCCTATGATGAAATCAAATCCCACCATTACATCATCAGCTTCGATCCAAAGGACGCAATAGAAAATGGATTGACCGGGGAATGGGCACAGCAGATTGGAATGGAATATGCAAAGAAAAACTTTCCCGGCCATCAGGCTCTTGTCTGTACCCACATGGATGGGCATAATGAAAGCGGCAACATCCATGTGCATATCGTAATCAACAGCTTACGGAAATATGATGTGGAACGTCAGGACTTTATGGAACGGGCCTGCGATTCCCGTGCCGGGTATAAGCATCATGTATCTAAAGATTATCTGATTCACTTAAAGCAGTCACTTATGGATATATGCCGCCGGGAGCATCTGCACCAGGTAGACCTCCTTGCTCCTGCAGAAAAGAAAATCACAGACCGGGAATACCATGCGAAGCGCAGAGGGCAGAAGAAATTGGATGAACGTAACAGACAGCTCCGTGCAGACGGGCTGACACCACGTAAAACAGAATTTCAGACACAGAAAGAATTTCTACGGTCTGCAATCGAAGATGCCGCAGCCGTTTCCTGCAGCCAGGAAGATTTTCAGGACTTGCTTTTGGAAAAATACAATGTCAAATTGAAGGTCAGCCGGGGCAGGTTCAGCTACCTCCACCCGGAACGAAACAAATATATCACCGGAAGGATGCTCGGCACACATTATGTAGAAGATTATCTTCTGGAGCTGTTTAAGGAAAATGCAGAGCATAAGGAAAACAAAAAGCAAACAGTTGATATGGGGAAATATAATATGGAATCGAAGAAATCTGCAACCAGCCCATCCAATCTACTGCAAGAGGAAACTGTATCAGTCCTGTTTATCAAATCAGATCTGCGTCTGGTGGTCGATCTGCAAGCTTGCGTAAAGGCACAGCAGAATGCCGCTTACGCTAACAAAGTAAAACTTTCCAACCTGAAAGAAATGGCTAAAACAGTTGCTTATATACAAGAGCATGGATATAATACAAGGGATTCCCTGGAAGATTCTTTTTCAGAGATTAAGAGCCATGCTTCCATTTCCAGAAAAGAATTGAAGTCTGTAGAAGATAATCTCCGGAAGGTAAATGAGCAGATCCACTATACAGGTCAGTATCTTGCCAATAAATCTGTCTACCAAAAGTTTGTGAAAGCAAAGAATAAAGGGCAGTTCCGGCAGGAGCATCCGATGGAAATCGCACTCTATGAAGCCGCACGGAAATTTCTGAAAGAGCAGTCCGAAAATGGGAAGCTCCCCTCCATGAAGTTATTGAAAGCAGAAAAGGAAAAGCTGCTCCAACAGAAAAAAGAGGCACAGAAAACTTACCATTACTTCCGGGATTACCAAAAAGAATTAAATACCGTCTGCTTCAATGTCGATAAGATTTTAGGACAGACGCACACCCGACAGCCGGAAAAACAGAAAAGCACCGATATTTCTTAATCTTACTGGCAGAAAAACAGCCGCATGATTCCTTTATCAAA
>Ga0137306_102730_pt1 | contig 14304 bp, 12 predicted proteins | sample Inofroosms_March_FD_97187 | JGI IMG/M metagenome (GOLD analysis project Ga0137306, IMG submission 97187) | Mouse cecal microbial communities from Vienna, Austria - N-Acetylneuraminic and N-Acetylglucosamine D2O microcosms_March | ecosystem: Host-associated > Mammals > Digestive system > Large...
TGCTTTGCACTCATACCGATACTTTCCATGACCGTGATCTCCATCTCCCGGCTCTGGATATTTCCCACCAGGGTATTCACATAATTCAGGATTCCGATCAGCGCCAGGATCAAGACGATCCCGAGTCCCACCTCCATCATGTTTCCCTGAGCCTTTTTCACGGTATTCATCTCTTCCAGCTTAGACTCGCAGGAAATGTTTTTGGAGTACCCGCTGTCTTCTATCATCTGCTGCAGTTCTGTCTCAATCTCTTTATCATACTCCTGCCGGTAACGGAGACTGAGCTTAAACACATACGGATGTTCTGAAAATTCCCGCAGGGTGCGGCTGCTGACGATCACCGTAGGTGCAGAGCTTACCAGATTTCCGGTATAATAATACTCATCTGTCAGGCCTGCGATCCGAAAGGTCCGCATATGTTTTGGATCCTCAAATGCTCCGCAGACGACCTCCTTTCCCTGCACATCCGCATCCGTAAAATCCAGGTCGTTCCGGTACAGGATGCAGGTGTCCCCGCGGAAAAAAGCTTCCGCATCCACAGGATGCTTAAGAGTGCTGTTCAGATAAGAAAACTCATCATCATCAATTCCCACCAGAAAAGAGCTGTATTCCTCCGGGTGTTCCTGGTATTTCTTCCGTCCCTCCTCATAGGTCTCATAGGACATCCACATGTCGTAAAACTCTTTCATCCACATTTCTGAAAAATCCGGTTCCCAGGGAACCAGGATCTCTGCGCACAGCACCTCGTGGACCTCTTCCAGCGCCGCTTTCCCTTTCAATTCCCTGAGAAACGCCTCGTCCATCACCTGCCGCCGATCCTCCCGGTCTTCTTTTTTCAGAGTCTTATTCACCAGCACCATGTCCATATCCATGTAATTGGACACGATTGTCCGTGCCGCCTGGCTGTCCAGCAGGGTGACCAGACACAAAAACAACGACAATCCGGCGGACAAAGACAATATCACCATTCCGGATTTCCTTTTGTCCTTCGTCAGCTGCTCCTTTGCCAGACGCCACAGGATACCGCCCTTTCCTGTCCTGCGGCTTCGTTTCCCGGACTGCGCCGGACGATATCCCAGCGCTTCCACCGGAGACACAGCTTCCGCGGTCCGGGCCGGTCTGTACCCTGCGGCAAATACTGTCAGCCCGGACAGCACCGCCGCCAGCGCCACAACCGCCGGATGAAATACCACATGTACATTTTCATTTTTTCCCAGATAGACGCCCATGGATCTCACAACCGTAGGGATCACCCAGAAGGAAACAGCGGTTCCGGCAAGCAGGCCGCCTGCGGTCCCAGCCGCTGCCAGGACCGTCAGCTGCCGCCGTACCAGACAACGGATCTGCTTCCCTGACATCCCAACGGTCTGCAGCAGGCCATAATATCGGATATTTCTGGAAACGGAAAGGTACATGATATTGTAGATCAGCAGGTACGCGCACAGGCAAGCGACCGCGGCCAGTCCCAGGACGCCCCCAAGGACCTGAACCGAATACTCATATTCCGAATGGAAGAACAGGTTCTGCTGTTTTTCGAGGTTCAGGCTCTTAGTAAATGCTTCCTGTTTTGCCCGTGTCATAAACGTTTGCTTAAAATCGATCATACACCGTCCGGAACTTACATTGGACAGTTTCTCCCCGGTCCGCCTGTAAAAAGCTTCGGACACAAACAGGACATTTTTCGCTCCGTATCCGTCCCACATGCCGGAAATTCTGAACTCCTCTGTAAATTCCCCCATAGCCGTACCGTAGGTCATGGTAAAGGTATCTCCTGTTTTCAGCCCTTCCAGGCCGCAGGCTTTGAGACTGTCCCTTTTGACCAGCACTTCATTGTACTCCCGTGGATAATGTCCCTCCATCCAGGTCCTGCCGGGCTTCCTCATTTCCTCCCAGCAGACTTCATCGGTCCAAAGCAGCCCGGCGTCCGGCGTATCATTCTGTTCCGTCTCAACCACGTAGCCGGCCACCGCCTCGATTCCGGAATGCAGGATGTCCGGATGATCCCGGCACAGTTTCTCCTGCTCCGGGGTCAGGCCATACAGGTATGCGTCAAAATCCGCGCCGTGAAGCCGGATATTCTGTGTCTGCTGCATTTCAAAAAAAGTGATTCCTACCGTAAAAATGCTGAACAGCAAAAAGGTAGAAAACAGGACTGCCAGCAGAATGCTGATATTCCGGCGGCGGTTCGTCCGTAAGGAACGCTTCGCCATCTTCTGGATGACTGCAGTATTATTATTCCTCAACATGACCGGCACCGCCTTTCTCTTCCGGATTCTCTTCATCCGCCCACCTGTCTTTCCTCTTCCCTGACCCGGTTCGCTTCACGATCCGCCCATCCTCAATCCGCACGATCCTGTCCGCCGTCTGTGCAATGTCGTTGTCATGGGTAATCAATACCACTGTCTGCTGGAACTGCTTCGCCGCCAGCTTTAACAATCCGATCACATCATGGCTGGCAGCCGTGTCCAGATTTCCCGTAGGTTCGTCTGCAAGCAGGATGGCCGGCTTGGACACAAGGGCCCGGGCAATAGCGACTCTCTGCTGCTGTCCGCCTGAGAGGATGCCCGGCAGCGCCTCCTGCTTTCCTTCCAGCTTTAAAACCTCCAGGATATCCTCCGCAAACTTCCTGTCCACGTGCCGCCCGTCCAACTCCACAGGGAGCACCACATTTTCAAACACATTCAGATCCGGCACGAGATTGTAGTTCTGGAATACGAACCCCACCTTCCGGCGGCGGAACACTGCAAGCTGCTCCTTGTTCATCTCGTTTAAGTTCCTTCCGTCCACATAGACCTCGCCGCCGGTGGGTACATCCAGGCCGCCGACCATGTGAAGCAGCGTGGATTTCCCTGAGCCTGATGTGCCGATGACCGCCACAAATTCCCGCTCCCTGACGAGAAAATCCATACCGTCCAACGCCTTTACCGTATGCTCCCCAAGCTGATAATATTTTTTCAGATCCTTAGTCCTGATGATCCATGATTCCATATGTGTACCTCCTTATTCTTATTACTCCGCAGACGGAGTCTGCCCGCCCCGTCTGCTGGGACACGAGTTGTGGAATGCCCCGCCCGGAACTATAAACAAAGTATATCTCAAAAGAATCACAAACCATTCTCAATTACTAAAAAATATCATAATCATTCACAACTCCGGATAAACATCACCATCTGTACAGCATTGCGTATATAATGGTGAATAATGTGCCTGATATTTAAGAGTTGGACAAAAAAATCCCGGAATCTCTGACGCAATTCCGGGATTTTTTCTAGCTGTGCGGTTGTGTTAGCAGACGTAAGAGTGCGTCAGCACGATTTTTGCGAATGGATAAGTGGGTTGGATGCTCCTTGGAGCATCCAACCGCACAGCTGGAATTTTTTTACTGTGTTTTAAACTTCAGAACGGATTCCAATACCGCCCCCCATTGACTGCCTGCAGCACAAAGGAAATCCCGATCAGACCGAATCCCAGGATCATGGTCCCGTAATCCAGCCCGGTAAATTTGCGCTCCCGGTACCAGGTCCGTTTCGGCTCTTTTCCGAAGCACCGCAGCTCCATGGCATTGGACACCACTTCGATCCGGTCCATGCTGGACAGAATCAGCGGCATCAGGATCGCCGTCGCGCCTTTCAGCCGCTTAATGATACTCTCCTTCCCGGACAGCTCCACTCCCCTCGCCTGCTGCGCCAGCGAAATGGAATGGAACTCGTCCATCACATCCGGGATATACCGGAGCGCCAGCGACACGGAATAGGAGATCCGGTAACTCACCCCCAGCTTGTTCAGCGAAGCCGCAAATTCGCTGGGCTGTGTGGTGGACACAAAGAGGATGACCACCGGAATGGTTGCAGTATATTTCAGTATCACATTTGCATGATAGAGCAATTGCTGTGCCGTAATGCTGTACCGTCCTATAATATGGAACAGTTCTGTTCTGGAGCCGTACAGGCTGACCCCGTGTTCCGGGGAAAACAGATAGATCAGCAGGTTATTGAGGAACAAAAAAACCAGGGAGAAGATCAGGATCAGCTTTACTTCCCCCACCTTGATCCTGGAGACCCAAAACAATCCCAGAGCGCAGATCGTAAGGAGGATCAGATAACGGGTGTCAAAGGTGATCATGGCCGCCAGGACCCAGCAGAGCATACACGCCAGCTTGGCCGCCCCTGTAAGTCTGTGAATCGGAGAAATTCTGTCGATATAATTAAATAACTGGATCATCCTCTTTTTTCCTCCTTTTCAAAGTCTATGAAATGCTGCACGAACACGTTGGGATCCCCGATCCCGCAGAGCAGCGACAGGTCGTAGAGCGACGTCTCTTTCAGGTTGGCCCTCCCGATGATCTCCGGGTTGGTCAGGATATTCGCCGAAGTGTCATCTGCGATCACCTGCCCGCCGGAAAATACGACAGCCCGCTGTGCGTATTCCAGCATCAGATGCATGTCATGGGTGATCATGACCACTGTGATGCCTCGGCCGTGGAGCTCGTTCAGAAATTCCATGATCTCCGTGTAATGCCGGTAATCCTGCCCCGCCGTAGGCTCGTCCAGTATGATCATCTGGGGATCCAGCGCCAATATCGACGCAATGGTGACACGCTTCTTCTGGCCGAAACTCAGCGCGGACACCGGCCATTTCCGGAAGGGGTAGAGCCCGCAGATCTTCAAAACCTCCTCCACCTTCGCCGTGATCTCTGATTCCGGTACATTTCTCTGGCGCAGGCCGAATGCCACCTCGTCAAAGATCATAGGCTTGGAGATCATCTGGTTGGGATTCTGCATCACGTATCCGATCCGGTCGGCCCGTTCCTTGATACTGTATTTTTTCATGTCCTGCCCCTGAAATTCCAATGTTCCCAGCTGCTGCTTCTCGAACCCGCAGACCACCTTGGAAAAGGTGGATTTTCCGGCGCCGTTGGTCCCCACGATGGCAAGCAGCTCTCCTTCATCGATGGAAATATTGATATCTTTCAGGGCATGAAATCCGTTTTCATATGTAAAATCAATCTTCTCTGCTGTCAGGAGGGGCCTGCTTTCCTGTTTCTCTTTCCCCTTTTTCCTTGCATGGAACCAAGTCCGCACTTTATTTTTGTCTTCCTCCGTCAGGGTCAGGCTTCGGATGCTCCGGGGCTGACACTCCGGTGTGATCTTCACTCCCGCATATTTCAGAGCGGTCAGGTACAGGGGCTCCCGGATACCGTTTTCCAGCAGAACGTCCGTAGAAAGCAGCTCATCCGGCGGCGCGTCCGTCACGATCCGGCCGTCCTTCATGAGCACGATCCTGTCCACATCCCGCCACAGCACGTCTTCCAGGCGGTGTTCGATGATGATGACCGTGGCCCCGGTCTCCTCCTGAATCCGATCAATGATCTCAATAGCCTTTTTCCCGGTGGCCGGATCCAGATTTGCCAGAGGTTCGTCAAACAGTAAAATACTGACCTCATTGACCATCACGCCTGCCATGGAAACCCGCTGCTTCTGGCCTCCGGAAAGAGCATCCGGCGAGTGCCCCAGATGGTCTCCGATGCCGACCTGGCGTGCCACCTGCCTGACAGTCTTTTTCATATCCTCCTGCCCTACACAGGCATTTTCCAATGCAAACGCAATGTCCTCCGCAACGGTCAGGCCGATGAACTGTCCGTCCAGATCCTGCAGGACCGTTCCCACCATCCTGGAGATCTCGAAGATGCTCAGATTTTTTGTCTCCTTCCCCTGGATTGTCAGCTTCCCGGTGGATTCTCCCGGATACGCAAACGGAATCAATCCGTTCATACAATGGGTCATGGTCGATTTTCCGCAGCCTGACGGACCTGCGATCAGGATCTTCTCCCCGGGATAGATCTCCAGGTTGATGTCCTTTAACGTCGGCTCTGCCTGTGCATCATACTGAAATCCGAAGTTCTCGAATTTTATGATCGGTTCTTTCACGAATCATGTCCTCCTATCTGTTTCACACGGAAAAAAGGGCAGCGAACAAGCCACCCTTCCTTACCTGTTTTTCCTAATCTTCCTTTTTCAAAGATCCTTTTTTCGCCCTTGTGGATGCGTATGCAAAGCATAAAATCGTGCCTACGACTGCCGTAGACAGAATATTTCCCACGCTGCCCACTGCTCCCTGCAGGAAAATCTTTTCCACAGGCTCGTTGTAGATCAGGATATCCAGTCCCGGCGCGATCAGTCCCCAGGAGATCAAATGCGCGATCACCTGGACTACGTTAAAGATTATAGCCCCTTTGATGCCAAATTCGCCCTTGGACAGATTGATCTTGTAGCCTACAAATCCCATAGCCAGTCCGAAAAAGGCAGAACCTGCAACCCAGCTCCACCATACGCCCCAACCGCTTGCCAGGTCGCTTAAGAAATGTCCGATCAGTCCCATCAGGCATCCTGCCAGCGGACCGAACAGCATCGCCATGACTCCGATCACCGGGTAGTGCACGCTCAGCTTCAGGTTCGGAACCGGGGTGGGGATTGCAATATAGGTACTCAGCACAAAAAACAGCGCTGCCCCGATACCGATTGCTACGATTGTTTTTACTGCAAAATTCTTCATGTGTAAAACCTCCTCTTTGTAACTCTTTCCTTTTGGGTATATACGTTATAAAAGGCCGTTTGGCCGAACGTATCCAGATTATTGCAGCCGCTTCAGTCAGACACACGCGCAGAACAGACGGCAAACCCGCTGCGGCGCTGCGCCTGTCAGCCCCGGGAATCTCTCCGGATGGCAATGTGCCAGCTGTTTCCGGTCCCGATATTGTAGGCTCTGGCAAAGCTGCCCTGATTGATCGCCACTGCCATGCAGTTCAGAGAATTCATATACAGCAGCGGCTCTCCCACATACACATCCGCAAAGGAATGACCGTATAGCATGGTATTGCGGTACAGTGTCCTGGTGTCGTTGCTGATCATCACTTCCACCCGCTCCCCGAACTCGATGCCCAGCTTTTTGAACAGTTCGATCGGAATGTTTGTCCACAGGCTTCCGAAGCGCACGTCCAGCACATCGATCGTGCCCTGCACAGCGCCGTCTTCCGTCTCCTTTGCAGGAATGGTGGGCAGTTCCACTACGCTGTCAGGATCCATCTCCTCTCCGACCTGCTCAAATTTGATCTCCCCGGAGGCTAATTTTGCCCCGGTAAATGCATAGACGTCCCGGCCATGGAATGTATAAGATTCCTCCGAGCCGGAACGGCGGTTGGTGGACTCATCTATGATCCGGACCGCTTCAATCCCCAGGTTGCGCTTCACAAAGGTCAGCGTTCCGTTGTCCGGGGTCACCACATACTGCCCGGTTTTTGTTTTGGCAACAATGCTCCTCCTGGCAGAACCCACCCCCGGGTCCACCACCGATACAAATACGGTTCCTTCCGGCCAGTAGTTCACCGTCTGGATCAGACGGTAGCTGGCTTCCCATGTGTTGTAGGGCTCGATGCCATGGGTCAGGTCATAGATCTTCAGATCCGGCGAGACCCCGTAGGCAACCCCGTACATGGCGCTCACTGCTCCGTCTTCCATGCCGAAATCCGTCTGGAACACCAATGCGTTTTTTTCCATACATTATTCTCCTTTTTTAAATCATTTCTCTGTTTTATATTTGAGGAAAAGCTTTTATTTTTCTACCGTTCCAGATCCGGAACAGAGTTTTCCGATCAGATCCTCCGGTACATCGGAAACCGCCGGGATGATCCTGCTCTGCTTTTCCTAAGCGGATGCTCCGGACACTGCAGCATACAGATCCTCTGAGCCTCTTCCCAAAAACAGTACTTCCGTTGTGCAACTTGTTCATAAAAATCCTTTTATGTTCGTTTTATTTAAACACTTATATTATTTTATGCTTTTCCGGGAAATCTGTCAACATATTTTGGATTGTGAGCTCTTATTTACGGTTTCGATGCGTTACTGGACGGATGCCTTGCAGCAGGGTGCAAGGCATCCGTGAACAGTAACTTCACAGTAACTATTTCCATCAGTCCCCCGGAAACAGGATTCCTGCCTTCTTTCTGGCCTCTTCCAGGATCTCTGCCACATCGATCATCACATCCAGCCGGCCGTACACTGCCTCATAGTCTCCGGCAAGCATATACTCCGTCAGCTTCTGCACCTCGTAAAACCGCCATTCCGGATTGTCCTGCTCATTGAAGGTTTCCTCCGAGTCCTTCGTGACTACCCGGATCTCTGCGAGCCCGTTGCTCCCGTCCCGGATATAGATATATCCTTTCTCGCCTTCAATCTGAAAATAATTCACGCCCCACGTATCCTTGGCCCCTGCCGAACTGCTGACAAATCCTTCAAACTGCATGACCAGGATTCCGGAGGTATCCGCCAGTTCCCCGCAGCGGTTGGGATAATAGGCCGTTGACAGGGGCTTCCCGAACAGGGCTGCATTCAGATAGACATTATAAAAATTGATATCCATCAGGCAGCCGCCTCCATATTCCGGATTGAATACATTGGGAGTTGTCTCCCCTTTTAATACCAGGTCATAACGGCTGGAATACTGGCTGTAATTTCCAAGCACCAGCTTCACCTTCCCCACTTTCGGCAGTTCCCTTTTCAGCACCTCCAGATTCGGCAGGAATGCGGTGGGTACGGCATCCGCAAGGAACAGCTTCTTTTCTTTCGCAAGGGCGGTCAGCTCCCTTGCCTGCTCCGCCTTTGTACAGAAAGGCTTCTCGCAGATCACATGCTTTCCTGCCAGGAGCGCTTTCTTCGTCTGCTCATAGTGCAGCAGGTTGGGCGATGCAATATAGACCGTATTCATCTCCTCATCTGCCAGAAATGCATCCAGCTCCGTATAAACCCGGTCCGCCCCGTATTCTGCTGCAAGCAGTCTTCCCTTTTCCTCCGTTCGGGAATAGACGGCGGTAAGACGAATCCCCTCTGTTACTTTTACCTGATCCAATATCGTGTGTACGATTGAACCGGAACCAATGGTTCCCAAACATAATTCTTTCATGTAGCCTGCTCCTCACTTCATAAAATAGATTTTCGTCTTTACAGGGATTGGATATATCCATGGTACGAAAATGTCCATTAACTAATCTTCCTGACTTTACCCGATATACCCGTCAATGATCTCTTTCCAGGCCGCTTTATCCCTGGCTCCCACAACGGTATCAAGAATTTTCCCTTCCTGATCTATGAAAAATGTCGTCGGCACTGCAGATACATCTGCAAGCAGCCCGTCAGTCATAGAGTTGTTCAGCAGCAGATGCGGATATTGCGCGCTTGTTTGGTCGATCAGCACCTCAACGAGCTCCAGCTTTTCTTCGTCCGCCCCTTCCGGCACATTGCTGACGATCCCGATGATCTGAAAATCTTCCTGCTCATACTCCTGCGCCAGCTCCCCCAGTTCCGGCATCTCATTCAGGCAGGGACTACAGTAGGTTGCCCATACATTGATCATCGTAAGTTTGGATTTAGAAAAAACTTCCGATGTTACCGCATTTCCCTCCATATCCGTTCCTTCAAAGTCCGCAGCGGCAGAAGCTCCGTTTTCCTCCGTATCCGTCGTACTTTGCGTATCCTGACCCATGGCGTCCTCTTCTTTTTTCTCCGTACTCCCTCCTGCACAGCCGCACAGTAAAACAGCCGTCAGGATGCAGGGCAGCAGATATTTTTTGTACTGGTTCTTCATAAATGATCCTCCTTGTTTTCAGGCATAAGGCTTTCTGGTTCATTGTAGCAAATCTCTGGTTTAGAGTCAATTTGCTTTTTCAGGACACAAAAGAGCATTTTAAGCGCGTTACAGTTCACGGCCCAACCGACCGTGAACTGTAACTTAAGCGCAGCTGTCAAATCAGTGTAGCGTCCCGCCGGTTCCTCATTTCAGCTCTTTGCAATACTTCGTCAGAAGGCATTCCTCACACCTTGGATTCCGTGCCGTGCAGATGCTCCGGCCAAATGTGATGATCTGGATATTGTACAGGATCCAGTGGTCCTTCGGCAGCTCCTTCATCAGATCCTCCTCGATCTTTTCCGGTTCGGAATTTTTCGTCAGTCCGAGCCGGTTGGAGATCCGCTTCACATGGGTATCTACCACCACGCTTGCGTCATGGTAAATATTTCCCCGGATCACATTTGCCGTCTTGCGTCCGACTCCGGCCAGGGAGGTCAGATCTTCCAGGCTCCGCGGCACTTCCCCGCCGAACTGATCCCGGAGCGCCCGCATGCAGGCAATGATATTTTTGGCTTTGTTGCGGTAAAAGCCTGTAGGCTTAATGTCCTGCTCCAGCTCCGCCAGGTCCGCCTCCGCAAATGCCTCCACAGAGGTATATTTGCGGAACAAATCCTTGGTCACGATATTCACGCGCGCGTCCGTGCACTGGGCGCTCAACATCGTAGCGATCAGAAGCTGCCAGGGCGTCTCATAATTCAGATAGCAGACATACTCTGTGCCATACTGCTGATCCAAAATCTCAAGAATTTCTTTGGTACGTTTTTTCATCAGATGATCCTTTCCGAATTTCCGCATATCGTTCCATAACCTGCTCTCTGCCCTGAATCCCGCCTGTTGCCCCCATCCGCTCGATGCAGATGGACGCCCCCGCATTTGCATAGCTTCCGCATTCGCGCAGTGTCTTCCCGCAGTTCAGCGCATCCAGAAAGCATGCGGTAAAGGTATCTCCCGCGCCGGTCGTATCCAGGCACAGGGCATGGGGATAGGCGGGAACCCAATACCGCTCTTTCTTTGTTTTGATGAAACACCCTCTTGCTCCCGCCTTCAAGACGATACAGCCCACTCCGCATGCCAGAAATGCGTCCGCGATCTCATCTTCGTTTGCAAGTCCGGTCAGGAGGCATGCTTCTTCATAGTTGGGGAAAATATAATCCAGCAACGACAGGCTGTTTTTCATGTCTTCTAATGTCTCCCCGTTCTTCCGCTTGGTCATGTCAGCGCAGAGAATCATCCCGTTTGCCTTTGCCCTCAAAAATAATCCGGCCAGCGCAGCGTCATCAAATGCCGGAAAGACAAACATGCTCGCAAAACAAAGATACCTGCCTCCAGCCAGCGCCGCATCGGAAATATCTTCCGGATACAGTTTCCGCAGGCTTCCATTCTGGGATGTAACAAAGTGCCGCTCTCCGGAATCATCCACCAGGACAAGATTGACCCCCGTTTCCAGGGAAGCATCCTCCAGCAGATATGACGTGTCCATTCCCGCAGACCGGCAGTGCGTCTTGATGTAATTTCCGGCATAATCTGTGCCGATCTTGCTGACCAGCCGGACGGAAGAACCCAGCGCGGCCAGCACCACAGCCTCATTCAGTGCGTCTCCCCCGGTCTGCATGGCCGTATGGGCGGCAGACACCGAGCCCGTTTCAAATACGTCCGGCGGAACCGGCTGCGCAAGCACATCCAGAATGGACGCGCCTATGATGATAAAATCACTCTTATTTTTCATGGTATTGTTTTCTCCCGGCATCCTTTTATTTGGAAGCATACCACAGTCATAAAAAAGTTGTCAATGTTGTTTTCATGGTTACTTTTCATGACCCGGACAGCTTCTGTCCATTGTCAGCGGACTTCCCGGCGGCAGGGAGCTCTCCTGCTCCAAAACGGAAATCCTTTCTTCTCCCCAGGCGGAAAATGTCCGGGATATCCTCGATGATTTTCAGGAAGCAGGGTGTAACATCGGTTTTGTATTGCTGGATTTACATACCGGAAATTATTTTACCTTCCATCCGGATTATAGTTTTTACAGCGCAAGCACTCTGAAGGGACCATATATCGCGGCGCTCAATAAATTTAGTCCAGAGGTTGTGGATGAATATACAGAATCTCTGATGGAAAATACCATCTGCTGGTCCAGTAATGAAGATTACGAGACGCTGCACTGGCTGTACGGAAATGATGTAATGTTCGATATGACAGAATATACCGCTGTATCAGATTCCATTATTGATGATTACAACTGGTATCCTTACCTGACCCCAAAGGAACTGACACAGCTTTGGATCGGTACTTATTTTTATTTTTTTGAAGAGACCAATGAAAATTCAGCCTGGTGCCGGAAACTCTACACTGACACCGCAGAATCCTTTATCGGTTCGGCATTGGATGAGGGCTATACGGTATATACCAAGGCCGGCTGGTATTCTGACTGGAAGGACATTGCCCGCAATGACGCCGGAATCGTCCGTGCAGACGGCCATGACTGCATCCTTACGATCATGTCGGATGCCTTTGAGTCTTATGACAGATTGGAAGAACTGGCCGCCGCATTGGACGAAGTACGGGAACTCTTGCATTACGGCAGAACAACACCGCGGGAATGTATTTTCTTACTCATTTACTTTCCGTCAGAGACATTACCTGGCTTCTTGTGTCAAGCAATCCGGATTTTAAGAGTACCGGGCGCAGTACGTTGTAGAGAAAAGCTACAAGAATAGTCGATACCACCGCATTTACAAAGGTGGACACCGCGCTCCATTTTGCCAGGACCTCAGCCATCTGCTGAGGCTGTCCCAGAACGTACTGCTTATAAAAGTATCCCACCAGAGGATCCGCGATCACATTAAATCCAAGGCCGGACACCGAAGCGATCAAGCTCCAGCGGAAAATATATTTTTTATCCGTGCTTTCATTAATCTTTGCCGCTCTATGCGCCACCAGGCCGACGATCAGCCCGATGCAAAGCTTTAAGACAAATGTCTTGGGTGCGCCCACAATGTAGATCGGATCCATGATATCCGCGATCGTCATGCCTACTGCACCTGCCAGTCCGCCGTACAGCCCTCCCAGCAGCAGCGCCCCCAGTACACAGAAGGCGTTCCCGATGTGGATGGAGGTTGCGTCGCCGCCCGGCATGGGAATCTTGATCTGCAGAAATGTAAAGGATACGAAGCAGAGCGCCGCCATCAGCGCGGTCTGAGCCAGTTTCATAATGGTCTGATTTCTCTTTTCCATGATAGATTACCTCTTTTCTTCTTTTTTGCACAGTCTCTTTGCCTCAGCAAATACTGCGGTGGAACAAGTATCTGAGTGTGATGATTCTTTCCTATCCTATCATCAAAGTGACCATTTGAAAACGACCATTTTTGTTCTTTTTATACAAGCCAGTTGGTTCTCAGTCTTCCTTCATCCCCTTAAGCAGGTCCAGGTCTGACTGTTGCACCTTGATGTTGCTTTCGAACTTCTCCCCCTCCGGCGTTTCCACTGTGATCGAGATCACAGTCCCTTCCCGGATGCCTGCTGCCTCTACCGCCTTGATAAATGGCAGCACTTTCGGGTGCGTATCATGAAACTGCTTCCATGCCATCTGCATTTTAAATAACTTTTTTGGATTTACGGTCATCGTTCTCTCCCCTTTCTGAATTTTTTTTCTCTGTCTCCGCTGAACCTCCCCTGGCTTCCAGCATTTCCTTCACCAATTCCTTCGCCCTGCAAAACTCCGGATCTTCCGGATTCACCTGCAGCACGTAATTGATTTTTCCCTGAAGCTTTTGCAGATAACGCACACAGGCCTCACCCGTTTCCCGGGAAACATCTTCCTTTTGCGGTCCTATGTCTCCGTATCTCTGCAGATGGGATTCCACGCCGAATTTGCTGCAGTAATACACCTCTGCCCGTAATTTTCTCCGGTACTCACGGCTGACCTGTGGTTTTTCATTGACTACAATGCCTGTCACTGTCTGCCTCTGATGCGCTTTCTGCAGCCGGGTCTTTTTTTCATTCAATTCAAATCCATACGCTGCCAGAAACCCCCGCACTTTATTTTGGACCTCCCGCCTGTCAAATTCGCCGGAAAAGGTCAGATCGTCGCAGTACCTTGTATACCGGATCCCCCGCGCTTCACACCACGCCCCCATATATTCGTCAAACGGCTTCATCACCAGATTGGAAACTGCAGGCGACGTAGGCGCCCCCTGCGGAAGCGAGTCCCGGCAGCAGCATAAGCTTGCCAGCATAGTACGGATCGGGGGCGGATAATACACGGCGGGAAATGCATTTCGATAGACCTGGAAATAGGTGATGCTGTCAAAAAAATTGCGGATGTCCAATTTTAAGATCTCCCTCATACCTGCATGGGGCTTCGCATTTTCCACGATCGCGGTCCCAGTCTTATATGCCATGGCATAGTCCGAAATCGGAAAATCCGCCAGTACATGGCGGAGGATATTTTTTTGGATCCGGCACAGGAGATGATCCGGGACCAGGAGGTTCCGCACGCCTCCCCCCTTCTTGGGAACGGATGCCTGACGGTAGTGCAGTTCCGGATGGTTGCTGACCGCATACAGGCAGGAAAAATATTTTTCCTCTTCCATGTGCACGCCGTCCAGAAGATGAAGGGAGCGGAGCGTA
>Ga0137306_102731_pt1 | contig 14303 bp, 14 predicted proteins | sample Inofroosms_March_FD_97187 | JGI IMG/M metagenome (GOLD analysis project Ga0137306, IMG submission 97187) | Mouse cecal microbial communities from Vienna, Austria - N-Acetylneuraminic and N-Acetylglucosamine D2O microcosms_March | ecosystem: Host-associated > Mammals > Digestive system > Large...
GACAGGCAGTACTTGATATGATCGCAGACATAAACGGTGCCTTAGAGGAGGCAAGGTAAAAAGGAGCGTGTACGAAAGAATGGCCCATAAATATAAAGAAGAAGCAGTTATTATTCATCAGGAAGAAATTTGTCCTGGAGTATACAGCATGTGGATGCATGCAGATAAAATTGCACTGGAGGCAAAAGCCGGGCAGTTCATCGGCATATACTGTCAGGACGGCAGCAGGCTGCTGCCAAGGCCTGTCAGTATCTGTGAGATTGATAAAGATGATCTGGCAGTGCGCATTGTCTATCGTGTGGCAGGAAAAGGAACGGATGAATTTTCGCATATGCGTACCGGAATGCCGTTAAACATTATAGGCCCGCTCGGAAACGGTTATCCGCAGAAATCGAAAAAAGCATTTCTGATCGGCGGCGGCATAGGCATTCCTCCGCTCCTGCAGCTGGCAAAAGATCTGGACTGTGATAAGCAGATGATCTTAGGCTATCAAAATAGCGATACTTTTTTAAGCAGTGAGTTTTCGGAATATGGCTCTGTATTTGTGGCGACAGAAGACGGCAGTGTCGGTACAAAAGGGAATGTATTAGATGTGATCAAAAAGCAGGAGCTTACGGCGGATATAATTTATGCATGCGGGCCGCTGCCTATGCTGAAAGCGTTAAAGACATATGCATTAGAGCAGGGGATTGAGTGCTGGATCTCGCTGGAAGAGCGCATGGCATGCGGAGTCGGAGCCTGCCTCGGCTGTGTCTGCCGGTCTGTCCATAAGGACGAGCATACACATGTAAATAATAAGCGGATCTGTACAGAAGGCCCGGTATTTGTGGCAGAGGAGGTGGATATCTGATGAATACAAAAGTAACGGCTGCAGGTGTCACCTTTAAAAATCCGATACTGACGGCGTCAGGCACGTTTGGGGCTGGAGAAGAATATTCGCAGTTTGTAGATTTGAACCGTCTGGGCGGTGTGATTACAAAGGGAGTTTCGAATGTGCCCTGGGAAGGAAATCCGACCCCTCGGATCGCCGAGGTATATGGCGGTATGCTTAATGCGATCGGCCTGCAGAATCCGGGTGTGGATGTACTGATTAAGCGAGATCTGCCGTTCTTAAAAAAATATGATACAAAAGTGATTGTCAATGTATGCGGGAAATCGGTTTATGATTATCTGGAAGTGGTAGAAAAGCTGAATGATCAGCCTGTGGATCTGTTGGAAATCAACATTTCCTGTCCGAATGTCAAGCAGGGAGGCATCGCATTTGGACAGGCACCAAATATGGCAGCTCATATTACACAGGAAATCCGTAAGAAATCGAATAAGCCTGTTATTATAAAATTAAGCCCGAATGTAACCAATATTGCAGAGATGGCAAAAGCGGTAGAAGCAGCAGGAGCAGATGTCATATCATTGATCAATACATTGACCGGCATGAAGATCGATGTAAAGAAACGCAGGTTTGTACTTGCGAACAAGACCGGAGGGCTGTCCGGGCCGGCAGTGCACCCGATTGCAGTGCGGATGGTATATGAAGCTGCACAGGCAGTAAAAATCCCGATTATCGGCATGGGCGGTGTTATGAGTGCAGAAGATGCGCTGGAGCTGATGTTGGCAGGAGCTTCTGTTGTGGCAGTTGGGACAGCGAATTTTACAAATCCGACAGCGACGATTGATATCATGAATGATATTCGACAGTTTATGCTGACAGAGGGAATACAGGATATTAATGAATTGATCGGTGCAGTGCATCAATAGGTGAAGGCCTAAAGTCAGACCTCCAGGAAAGGAGCAGGAGCTTTTTTCGTGGAGGTTTGTCATTCATTTCTATTGTTTGAATGCAGGAGGAGATATGGACCATATATATTATAAAAAGGCACAGGCTGTCGTGGCAGAGGTGAAAAAGGCCGTAACCGGCAAGGACGGCTGCATTCAGAAGGCATTTGCTGCGATTCTGGCAGGCGGGCATATACTGATTGAGGATGTTCCCGGCACAGGCAAGACGACGCTTGCTGTAGCATTTTCAAAGGCAATGGATCTGGACAATCACAGGGTGCAGTTTACGCCGGATGTCATGCCGTCAGATATATTAGGATTTAATATGTACCAAAAAGAATCGGGCGGGTTTGTATACTATCCGGGCGCGGTAATGTGCAATCTGTTTCTGGCAGATGAGATCAACCGTACCTCTCCCAAGACGCAGTCTGCACTCTTGGAAGTTATGGAGGAGGGAGTGGTAACGGTAGACGGCGTGGGCCGTGAGGTGCCAAAGCCGTTTATTGTCATGGCTACGCAGAATCCTAAGGGCAGTGCGGGCACGCAGCTGCTGCCTGAGGCGCAGCTGGACCGGTTTATGATCTGCATGAGCATGGGGTATCCTGACGAATCCAGCGAGATTGATATTGCAAAAGGAAAAAGCGTACGGTCCGGCACAGAGAATGTTGCGTATGTGCTGAGCACACAGGAGCTGATGCAGATACAGGAAGAGATCGAGCAGGTATATGTGCATGATAATCTGTATGCCTATATCGTACAGCTGTCGCAGGCAACGCGTGAAAATGCTTATATTGAACTGGGCATCAGCCCGCGCGGGTCGATTGCATGTACAAAAATGGCAAAGGCATGGGCCTTTATGCAGGGGAGGGAATATGTTATGCCGCAGGATATTGCGGAAGTGTTTCCTGACATTGCAAAACACCGGCTGCTGTTAAATACAAAGGCCAGAGTTACGCATGTGCCGCCGGAAGCAGTCATTGCAGAGGTTATATCCAGCGTACGCCAGCCGGTTTCTTATAAAAGCAGCAGACAGAATCTAAACAAAGGAATGGTAAGGAATGTTTAGTATTATCGCAGGAGCGGTCAGTACCGCAGTGATCTTTTATATCTCGGTTTTATATAAAAGCACGTCGCTTGCGCATATAGCATTTGCTTTAGCGGTGCTGCTTATACTGGCATGCCTGTTTCTGGTTTTTCGTATGTGTACGCTGTCAGCCAGGCTGATGCTGCCGATTGCGATTGCACAGTGCGGCAGTCCGGTAACGGTACACATTATCATAGAAAATAGGGGGCTGCTGCCATGTACGAAGTTTAAGTGCCTGCTGGATCAGAACAATCATTTTCTGCATATGCGCCAAAAACAGTGGATACGGGGCGGAATGGTTTTTGCAGGGGAAAACAGTTATCACGATAAGGCAGTATTTAAAGACTATGGCAGTTATGAGCTCGGCCTGTCAAAAATACGAGTTTATGATCTTACTGGGATCTTTTATATGCATAAGAAGGTAAAAAGCAGTGCGAACGTGCAGGTGATTCCCAGAATGCAGGAAATCGGCGTACATTTGACAGAATCTACAAGGAATTTTTTTGGAGATGCGGACGTATATGATGACTTCCATCCAGGAGATGACCACAGTGAGCTGTTTCAGATCCGCGAATTTCAAAAAGGTGACAAAATCCAGAGCATACACTGGAAACTGAGTGTGAAGGCAGACGAGCTGCTCGTAAAAGAACACAGTATGCCAAAAGCCTGTCCGGTAGTCTTTTTATTGGACTATAAAAACAAAAATCAGCGCAGGGCGGAGAATGTGAATGCGTATCTGGTAGTGATTGCGAGCATTTCATTTTCACTGATGGATGCAGGATGTCCGCATTATGCTGCATGGTACAGTACGATGCAAAAGGATGTCGTACGCGTGCGGGTGGATGACGAAGAAAGCCTGTATCTGTTTTTAAGCAGTTATATGGCGGAGACATTTGAGCAGCCGAAAGAGAATCTGCAGGAAGCTTATCAGGAAAAATACAGGGGAGAGAGGCATCTGTTTATGCTCCAGATTAACGAAAAGCTGGTGCTTAAAAAGAATCAGGATCAAATCGCTGATTTTGCAGTGAAAAATTGGGAAAAGCAGCTTCAGGAGCTGGAACTTATACTGTAATGACAAATAATGACCGGGAGGTGAATGCCGTTTGAAGCGTCAGCATATTCTGCATTCAAATAGATATGTGCATACTTATTCGCTGGCAGAGGCAGTGGCGAAAGCGCTTTATTTAAGCGCTGTTTCACTGCTTTGTTTTTATGCTTCGGTCTGGATGAGTTTCGATATTTTTCCAGACTGGGAGCTGACAGCGCAGGCACAGAAGTGGCTCTGCATAGTGGTATTGATCACCTCGGCAGTATATGAGATTGGAATACAGGCTCTGCCCAGGTATCGGGGAACTGCCCGTATGCTGGCAGCTGCTGTCTGTGGAATGATTTTTTACTTTTATGCAAAGGAACGCCGGATTGACCTGGAAGACGGGACATGTGCATTTGCAACGCAGTTTTTAGAAAAATTTAACAGGCATTTAAAGACTTCTTTTTATATATGGAAAGGCAGGGAGGAATATCTTGGCATGTCATTTGCCTTCTGCTGCATCTGTACAGCTTTGGCCCTGCTGCTTCTCGTACTGATTACCGGACGGCGTATTTTATTGCTGGCGATGCCCGCAGCTGTCCTGTCAGCGCTGCTGCTGGTCGGCTATGTCCCGCAGTGGAGGGGGCTTGCGCTCTTTTTTACAGCTGTAATGGTGGTATCTGCCGCAGAGGAAGACAGGCGAAAAAAAACGGTACATGCCCATATAGATGTGCGCAGCAGCAGGGCACATCAATGGTACTTAAAGTGGATTCCGGTAGTATGTCTGGCGGGCGGGTGTGCACTTCTGCTGTTACTGGGCAGTGTCGTGTTTGAAATGCCTGCACGAGAGCTGATGGATCAGGCACCCAGAGTGCAGGCATTTCAGAAAAACACAGAGCGCAGCCTGGAATCTGCCGTGCGGGGGTATCTTACGCCGTTTCGGGAAACGATTCATAACAAGGCTCCAAAATATACCGGGAAAGAGGTTCTAAAAGTGACTGCCTCTGTAAAGCCTGCGGCAGATGTGTATTTAAAGGGGTTTTATGGCACGGATTACCAGAACGGGGCATGGGTGTGCAATAAGAGCCGGTTTGAAGAAGCATGCATGCAGGCCGGCCTAGAACCGGAAGAGGCAGCGGCCCAGCTGTATCAGGCACCGTATGAGGCATTTTTAAATGGAGAAAGCCGTGCGTCATGGCAGTGGCAGATTCCGGATTCTTTTGAAAAATCACCCGACAGCTATATTACATACACTATAGAGCAGAAGGGGATGCTTTCTAAGTATGCATATCTGCCGTATATAATAGATTTTGAAAAAGACCGCAGCAAAGAGCGCCTGACCGGAGATGTGACAGTGCAAAAGGGATGGGGACAGAAAAAATTTACATTTGAAGGTTTTAACTATCCGATCCACGAGGCCGCAGACATTCAGATGAAGAATGTGGATAAGAAGCCTGTTTTTCAATGGTATGATGCATTTGCATTAAGCTCGTACATGGGGCTGTCTGATCAGGTAACGGATATAAGTACGTATCTGAATTCGTGGGAAACGTATCATGCAAGGCAGTATGTGCAGGATGAAAATGGTGATATAGTGTATCATCCGCAGGTCGGTACGACCGGCCGGGCAATTGAACTTATGCTGCAGAGCTACCAGGAGTATCTAGAGACTGTGGAGGGCCATGATCTTCAGATTAATCAGGTCCGTATGAGTGCTGCTGAAGTGATCAGCATGATATTAAAAAGGCAGCAGACATACAGCCTGAACCTGAGTGCGGTTCCTGCGGGCATGGATGCCGTTGATTTTTTCCTTATGAGCAGCCACGAAGGATACTGCGTGCATTTTGCGAGTGCAGCAGTCCTGATGATGCGTGAGGTGGGAGTGCCTGCCCGCTATGTATCAGGATATGTTGCAAGGCAGGATGAATTTGAATACAACAGTGACACAGGTGTATTTGAAGCACACGTAAAAGACAGCGGTGCACATGCATGGGCAGAGATTTATTTAAATCAGATCGGGTGGCTGCCAGTCGATGTGACACCGGGGCAAAGTGCTGCTCAGAATGAGAATGGTTCACAAGGCCAGGGAGACGAAACAGATCAGGAGCGGTCAGACTCTAATGAAACGGACGCTGATGAAACGAATGCAGACGAAACAGATTTAGATGAAACGAATGCAGACGATACCGATTTGGATGAAACAGATTTAGATGAAACGAATGCAGATGACAATGAGTCGGATTCTAATGCAGATGATCTGCCTGGGCAGGGTACATCGAACGGTCTAAAAGGCACAGGCTGGAAAAAATGGTTAATGACAGCCGCAGCTGCCGGAGCCATTCTTTTTGGCATAATAGCAGCCTGCCTGGCCATACGCGGTGCAGTGCGCCGTTATCAGGATGTATTGACAAAAGAATTAGAACATGGCAGATACCGCAGCGCAGTGCTTAAGATCAATCGAAGGATCTACCGGAAACAGCTGCTGCATGGCAGAATCCGCAGCCGGAATCTGACGGATGCACAATATGAGCAGCTGCTGGCAGCAGCATACGCAGGTTTTAAAGCAGCAGACTGGAAACGTTATATGTGCATTGTCAAAGAAGCAGCCTTTTCGGGAAAAGAGCTGCGGCAGGAAGACGCATATTTCTGTTATAAAATGTACAGAAAGCTGTAAGAGGCTGCGGGAAAAGCAGCCTATATTAAAATAGAGAAAGAAATTTAAAGAAAACGGTTAAATGTTTATGTACATAAACCGATATAAAAAGCAGGGGTATTTTTATTCATGGCAATAGAAAAATGGAGGGTTTAGCGTGAAAGAGACGACGCCGAGTGAAACAGAATGGCTTGTAATGGAAGTGATCTGGAATGCGGAGGGAGACATCATCGCCTCAGAAATCATTCAAAATTTGAAAGGGACGCTGGATGTGACTGCCAGGACAATTCGTGTATTGATCAACCGCCTGCTGTCAAAAGGGGTGATCGGATATAAAGTAGACGAAAAGGATTCGCGTGTATATCATTATTATGCGTTAAAAACAAAGGAAGAATGTCTGTCCGAAAAGCAGAACCGGTTTGTGCGCAATTATTTCGGCGGGAATTCTACGTTGGCGGTTGCAAGTTTTATAGAAAAATCACGGCTGAGCCGGGAGCAGCTGTCTGAACTGGAGCAGCTGGTAGAGAAGCTGAAGGATGAAACAATGTAAAGAAAGCTTTGGAAAAAATAAGAAAGAAGATAGGCTTAATGATAGAGTTTGTATTGGTATTCAGCATGATGAAGCTGGCCCGCACCATAATTGCCGCAACATTTTTTATGGCAGCAGCCTTAGCAGTGTGCCGTTTCTGCCGCAGCAGGTCATGGCGGCTGAAGCTGGGAATGCTGAGCATCGTGCCGTTAGCATGTTTTATGGGCTATTCGAAGGTCTTTTATATTCGCAGCATAATTTTAGTGATCGTCGTGATCAATAAAATAGCGACAAAAGAAATGGCGGCATTGTACTTTGGATGTGCCGGTTTGCTGGCGGCAAGATATGTATATATTCATAAGAAGCTCGGGCGCAGGCTGAGATCTATGAGACACCTGCCGGAGCACGAATATCCAGAATATCTGAAAAAGAGCCGCGGGCCTGCAATAAAGGTGTATTTGTCAGATGATGACAATGCCGGGCCGTTTGCTGGCGGCGTAGTGCATCCATATATTGTCGTGCCGAGCCTGGTAAAAGACAGCCTTGCAAAGGAAGAATTTGCAGCGGTCTTATATCATGAAGCAGTGCATATTCGAATGGGCCATATATTGATCTTAAATATTTATTCACTGCTTAAAATAATCTGGTGGATTCATCCGCTTATATACCTCTGCGATGCAAAGCTGCGGGAAAACATCGAATACAGCAGCGATGAAGGGAGCGTTGTACTCGGCTGTTTAAATACTTATGAATACGGAAATGTAATCTTAAAGACTCTTCAAGCCCAAAATGTACGGAAAAGCCGCGTATGCATTATGAAAGAAGGCATAACAGCTTTTTCGGCAGACTGTTATGAGACATTAAAAAGGCGCGTAGAAAATCTGGGTATGATCAAAGGAAAAAGGGTCGTTTATCAGGAATATCAAAAGGAAAAGAAATGCCTGCATATGCGCATCGCGGCAGCAGTCGTAATGACTGCGGTAGTCATCACTGCGACATCATATCCGAGATATACAAAATTAAATGAAATCGCAGTTTACGACGACCAGCTAAAGCCAGTTATTTTTGATCTGGCAGCAGAAGGAATTTATGCGGACGCTTCAGATGATGAGTTTCATATTAGTGCGCAGGAATTTGATAAGCTGGCTGCCAGACACAAACTGCATGGGGAATATGTCGTATTTAGTTATGGTGCAATTATGAAACTGCCTGGTATCGGAGGCGGAGGACAGGCAGCAATGGTCAGCATGTCAGACCCGTCAGATGTGTTTTTGCTGGGCAGCGAAAAGTTGGCAGACCAGATCAAAATATTTGCTTTAAAATATTTGATGTAGAGCAATGATCAGAAAACTGTAGGAGTCGTTATAACTGCATACAGGAATAGAAGGGAGTAGTATTTATGAATGTAGGATTCCAGAATCTGAATCGTACGCTGCTGGCTAATACAGGCGGCATGAAAAGTACGCAGGATAAAATGGAGCGGCAGGAAAAGTGTGCGAGCCAGGTATCTTTTTTTGAAAAGCAGAAGGAAAACCTAAAGACGATGGCATGCAGCAGTCTGGAAGAAATTGCCAGAAAGCTTGAGATGTTTCATTCGTATGAAGATCAGATTGCAGCAGCAAAAAAGGCGTATAATAACAGCCAGATGATGTCTGTTCTGGATGAGGCCAGGGAGCGCGGCGAGAAAATCGCAGAAGCAGCCGAAGAGGCAGCACCAAAGACGCCGGAAGAGCGCAGGGAAGAAATGCTGGAGGAAGCTGCAGATTCCGAAGAGAGCAAAGGCATGCTGACCGAGCTTATGGAAGAAATGACAGAGACGGTCGAAGAAATGACAGAAGAAATGACGGAGGAAATGCTCGAAGAGAATCTGGAAGAAAGTGCAGCTGACGAATTGGCAGAAGGCGCAGCAGAAAGTCTGGGTGACGAAACAATAGGAGGTGCAGCACCTGATTCATTAGAAGAGGTGGTCGAGCAGAATCTGCTGAGGCGGCAGGAGGAAGACCCAGGAATATCGGTATTTCAGGCATTTGATGAAAAGAGTTTTCCATACCGCCATATTGATTATAGGCTGTAGCAGAATTTGAAACAGACGCAGATAAATTCCAGCCAGTGTCTGTAAATTGTCTTGGACAAAGTGCAGTATACCATATAAAATCTGCTGATCATAAGATCGGCAGAACAAAACCCCATATGTACGATTTAGCTGATGCTTACAGGCATGCCTGTAAGTGAAAGCTAAGGCGTGCATATGGGGTTTCCTCGTTTCCGCCAATACGTAATCTATTGTTAACAAAACGCTGCTTGTATGAGAACTTTAGTTGTTCATTTTTCGGAAATTAGTCTTATTTCTAGGAAAAATCTGTTGAAAAACAAAAAAAGCACTAAATTTATTTCGTGTAATTCCGATATAAAATAAAATACATAAACCTAGGCATGGACTTGCCGGATAATATTACAAGGAGGTATTTAATTATGAACAAATTCTTTCGCGGCCTGTTGGTAATGGGCGCAGCAGCAGTGGTGACGGTTGGGAGTTCACTTGTACAGGTGAAGGCAGCTCCGATGGCGCCGACGACGATTACCGTACATTACGACACACAAAATTTAGGTATTGCTAAGGGAAATAACAAAAAGATTTATGTAGCGTCAACTACAGTAACGACTAGAAATGTAAGACAGCCGGATAAAACGATGAAGCCTGTTACAACAGTTAAGGCAGCAGCACCGGTTGTATATGATGCGCAGGCAACAACTACAGTAGAACTGTCTTCTTTTGCAGTTACAAAAGACAATTATATCAGCATATGGGGTGATAAGAATCCAGAGCCGATTCTTGTAAAAATCCCGGCAGTTAAGACAAAAATCAAAGCAGTTGTCAGTGCAGCTGACAACTCAGTTACAATTCAGGATACTACAAATCCAAAGGCACCTGTAAATTTAACAGATTCACTTGAATATTGTACTATGAACGGCAAGTGGACAGATATGACCAACGGCGCAACATTTGACAGCTTTTCAAAGCTGGGTGCTACTCTCCGCATTCGTATCAAAGCAACTGCGCAAAAGGCACTTGCGGCAGCAGATAAGGTCGTAGTAGGAACGGATGCAGAAGGCAATGCTGTAGAAGCATATGCTGCACCTGGAACATTTGCAGGTAATGAATTAAAAGCAAAGATTGCTAAAACAGCAGCTGGTCCAAAGGCAACTATTGATTACAATCTCAGAACAATTAAAATGCCTGTTACAGCAGAGTACCGCCTTACTGGCGCATCTGCAAATGCATTAGCAGCTTATACATCTGTTGAAGGCGATACACTGGCAAATGGCAAAAAAGCTGCCACAGCTACACTGCAGGTAGATAATCTGCTTAAATCAGTAACAGCCGGCGATTTTGATATCCGTACAAAAGCTACAGATAAGAAAGCAGCATCTCAGATCACAGAGTATCATTTGTATGCAGTTCTTCCTATTACAACAGTAGCAAGCAACGGTAAAGCTCCGGTAACAAGTGGAAATATTACGGATGTAAGCGAAGCGGTTGTAGGCTCTCCGGTTAATGCGTCAGGATATGCAAATCCGCAGGTACAGTGTACAAAGGTGACATTAAATTCTAGGACTATGAAAGGAACGGTTACTCTTCAGAATAATACGACTGATAAATATCAGATCGTTGTTGTTCCGGCAGCTTCGGGTGCAACAACCCCGGCAGCAAATGCAAAAGTAAAAGCAACTTTAAATCTGACTAAGGAAGGGGCAGCTAGGCCTTCAGTAGTTAATGTTGCAGTGGCAAGCGGTGATTTTATTTATATCCGTAAGATGGGTGATGCAAAATTAACATCATGGTCCTCACCATATGTATTCTTAGGCCGGGTAATGAATACATTCCCAGCAACAAACTAATTGCAGCTAAAATAACTAATTGTATTGATAGATTTCCAGCTCCAGCTGTATGGGGCTGGAAATCTTTTTTAAATAGGAATATACACTGGTACATACAGACGGGCCGGACTGCAGGAATGAACATTGCAGAATAATCTAAGAAGAGGTTGATAAATATGAAAAAAACAGCCAGATTTTTAATAACAGGATGTATCTGGGGAACCGTAATGATGACGGCAGCGTGCAGCAGGCCGCAGACAGAAGGCACTCCGCAGTCAACGGATGAAAATGAAAAGCAGGAGACACTCCAAAATACAGGTACTTTGGACGATGAAACTGCTTCTTCAGATGCAGGCGCACTGCGTACTGTTATGGCAGAATATGACGAGAATCTAAAAGCTATTTTGGGTGAAGGACTGATTTATGAGATTTTAGAAGATGAAGATAACAATACGCTGGCAATGATGGTAGCTACTTATAACGATGTGGCATTAGAAGACATTACAATTCCAGATACGGTAATCTATGAGGATAAAGAGTATAAGGTAACGGAGATCAAAGCTTCTGCCTTTGAATCGAATGCGCTGCTGCAGAAGATTACGCTGCCGGAAGGGATACGGAATGTCGGGGATAGTGCATTTTACAGCTGTCCGGAATTGACGGAGGTTGTCTTATCGGATACGGTAGAATCGATCGGGGAAAGCTGTTTTGCGGAATGTGGGAAATTGTCGGCGGTGACAATGTCAAAGTCCCTGATTTCAATCGGAATGGAGGCATTTTGTAACTGTACCGCTTTAGAAAGCATTATGATTCCGGCAAAGACAGCTTCGTTTGGCAGCGCTGTTTTTTATGGCTGTGAGTCGCTGGAAAAGTGTCTGATTGAAGAAGGCGTCTCACAGATCGGCGCAGAGATGTTTACCAATTGTTATGCGCTGAAGGATATTGATATACCAGATTCTGTAACTGTAATCGGGGAAGAGGCGTTCTGGTACTGCACATCATTAACAAATCTGGAATTATCGGAATACGTTATAACGATCGGAGATGGCGCTTTTTATGGGAGCGGGATTACAGACCTGACGATTCGTTCTGTATCGGTACAGCCTGCCGAAAGCATGCTCAGGGGCTGTGATGAATTAAAGACTATTTATGTGCCAAAACAAAATATAGCATCTTATGAGTCGGCCTATAGCAGCAGAGGATGTAAGATCGAGGCAGTACAAGAATAGCTCTGAATATTATCAGTATAATTATGGGGAAGATTTTTGAAAAATATTGGTTTTCTGCTTCAAATGTGTTATACTGCTTATATAGTTAAGCGAATGAAAATAAGGGAAAGGGGTGAAGCTATGGGAGATGATCAGATACAGTGGCATCCGGGGTTTATGGCAGCAATGATTCTGGAATTTTTGCAAAATAAAGATGATCTGAGATTTGAAAAGGAATATAATCTAAATGTGAAACCGTTGGAAATTGATATGCTCATCATAAAGAAAAAAGCAGAGATGCAGATAGACAATGATATCGGACATATATTTCGGGGACATAATATTATAGAGTACAAAGACCCGGGCGAGCATCTGGATATTGACGTTTTTTATAAAGTACAAGGATATGCATGCCTGTATAAGTCATATGGAAAGACAGTAAATGAAGTCAGTGAAGACGACATTACCATGACCTTGATTAGAGAAACAAAACCTGTTGGGCTGTTCCGTTATTTTAATGAACATGGTTATCGGCTGAGCAATCCGGATCAAGGAATATATTATATAGAAGGCAGGGCATTATTTCCGGCACAGATTATTGTTTCAAAGGAATTAGAACCGCAGGCACACATTTGGCTGAAGGCACTGTCTGGAAAATTAAATAAGCAGAATATGCGCAGCTTGTTGGAACGGATCAAACAGCTGAACGGAAAGTATGAGAAAGAGATGGCAGATGCTGTTTTAGAAGTATCCATGAAGGCCAATGTAGAAGTGATGGAAGAATTGACAGGAGATGATAAGATGAGTGACGAATTATTACAGATTTTAGAACCTATTTTTGAACCGATTGTGAGTAAAAAAGTAGATGAAGCCAAACAACAGCTGATGCAACAAGGAATAGAACAAGGAATAGAACAAGGAATAGAACAAGGAATAGAACAAGGAATAGAACAAGGAATAGAACAAGGAATTCAAGGAACAGTTTTTGTTCTGCGCAGCTTTGGACATAATGACAATGAGATTAAGCTTGCGATTGCAAAGCAGTATTCACTATCAGAAGAAGAAACAAAGAAGTATGTATAAGCACTGTCGTATAGGAATCATTGAAACAAAGTGACTAGGAGATAATATTATGAAGATTATCGATGCGCATGCGCACATTGTGCAGTATATTGCGGGAACGGGTTCGCAGGGAGAGCTTAGGGCCTGTGGGGGAGGATGTGCCAGATATGCGACTGGACAGGTGATACAGATGATACCAGAAGAGATCGGGCGTATGAGGCTGCTCCAGAGGCGCTGCTGAAGATTATGGATGCACATAAGGTAGAAAAAGCGGTGCTTCTGCAGGGAAATTATTTCGGATTTCAAAATCTGTATACTTATGAAGCGGTGCAGAAATATCCCGATCGTTTTGCGGGGGCAGCTGCTTACGATCCGTTCTGTGTAAAGGCAGAGCAGATCAAACAGTATTTGTTTGATGAATTGAAGTTTCGCATATTAAAATTTGAAGTAAGCAATGGTTCGGGACTTATGAGCTATCATCCGGTTATCGATCTGGACGGAGAGATTATGCATCAGGTATACAGTCATGCAGCAGACCATGAGCTTATTTTTGTGATTGATATTGGCAGGCCGCGCAATGCCTGCTGGCAGGTGGAGGCGCTGGCGCGTGCAGTTTCACGGTATCCGCAGATGAAATTTGTGGTCTGTCATCTGCTCGCGCCGCAGCTGGGTGATGGAGATTTGTTAAAGAGGTCTTTAGAAAAACTGGCTCTGGAAAATGTCTGGTTTGATCTGGCGGCATTATGCCTAAATTCAAAACCGGAAACATATCCATATCCTGCTGCAAGGGAATATGTAAAATATGCTGTGGATATTGTTGGAGCTGACCGGCTGATGTGGGGAAGTGATATGCCGTCTGCAATGACGAGAGATACTTATCAGCATTTTATAGATTTTATAGCGCAAAACCCACTGCTCCGCGAAGAAGAAAAAGAAAAGATCTTCTATGAGAATGCGAAGCAGGTGTATTTTTCTTAACATAGATCTGACTACTTAATTATGCAGCAGGCGGGCTAATGGATACTGGCTGTATCTGCCGTATGCTGGACGGGGTTCCATTTTTTATAGATAAACATAAACAAAGT
>Ga0137306_102732_pt1 | contig 14301 bp, 10 predicted proteins | sample Inofroosms_March_FD_97187 | JGI IMG/M metagenome (GOLD analysis project Ga0137306, IMG submission 97187) | Mouse cecal microbial communities from Vienna, Austria - N-Acetylneuraminic and N-Acetylglucosamine D2O microcosms_March | ecosystem: Host-associated > Mammals > Digestive system > Large...
AGGAGATATAGACCACTTTTTCAGGCGAAAGTGAGACAATCGAAGAAAGAAACGCTTCATCACTGCCGGCGCGGGGCGGGTCCATTAGCACCACGTCAGCCTTTTCCCCTGCCTGTGCCATTCCGGACATAAACGTCCCCGCATCCGCGTGAAAAAAGCGGGTATTGCGGATCTGGTTGCGTTTGGCGTTTGAAATCGCGTCCCGTACTGCATCCCGATTGGATTCGACCCCGATCACCTGCCCCGCCTTCCGGCTGGCGATCAACCCGATCGTACCGATCCCGCAATAGGCGTCGATCACCGTTTCCCGCCCGGTCAGACCGGCAAATGCGATTGCCTGTCCATAAAGCAGCTCGGTCTGCACCGGGTTGATCTGGTAAAACGATTTCGCTGAAATTCGGAAGATACAGCCACAAAGGGTATCTTCAATAAAACCCGGTCCGAAGAGCACCCGTTCGGATTCCCCCAACACCATGCTGGTGCGCATCGGGTTAATGTTCAGCAGGATGGTGGTTATCTCCGGATGCCGGCTGCGCAGCGTCTCGATGAACCGTTTTTTTGCCGGAAAGATAGGGTTAGCCGCCACGAACACCACCATCACCTGTCCGCTTGCGAATCCCCGCTTGACCAGCAGGTGGCGCAGCCACCCCGTACCGGTGTGCTCATTGTAGGGCTGCATCCGGAAGGGTTTCATCAGTTCCCGCACCGTGACGATGATCGCGTCCGCTGTCTCATCCTCGATCATGCAGTGGTCAACCGGGACGATCCGGTGGGTGCTCGACTGGTACACCCCAGAGATGATTTTTTTATCCCGGGTCTGCCCAAACGCTGCCTGTACCTTATTCCGATAATGGTACGGATGTTCCATCCCCAGAATCGGCTCGACCTTTCCAAATTTTCCGAGCAGGCGTTCAGTCTGGTTCTGCTTCCAGACAAGCTGCTGCGGATAGGAAAGATTTTGCAGCTGGCATCCGCCGCATTTGCGGTAGAGCGGGCAAGGGTCCGGATTGCGCTCCGGCCGTCGATTGGCGGGCCTGGTTGCCTTATATTGTTCCATCCTCATGTTCCTTTCCCTGTTGCGATGGGCTTTATCGCTGTCTCACCGGACAATCTGGTAGCCAGCCTGTTCCAGCGTGGATAATGCGTTTTCATAGTCCTCCTGTCTGGTCAGGATGTAGTCGGTATTGTAGGTCGAAACCGCAAAAATCCCGATCTGATGTGCTGCCAGAACCGCAGAAATTCCCGCAAGGACGCCCACCAGCGAGAACTCCAGAACCCCTTCAATACGGAACATGCCCCAGCCATCCGCCCTTGCAAGCGTACGCGCAGGCACTTTTTCGGTCGGACAGACCAAAGAAAGCTCCTCATCTGTTTTCCCGACAAAACAGAAGGCATCTTGAAAGTCGACCTCCGAGAGGTCCGGAATCCGGCACACCGAAAATTCCCGCTCAATCCGTTTCAGTTTCATTGGTTCTCCCTTCTCCGCCGGCCATCAGCGGGAAACCATCAGCCGCTTGAATGCGGCTTCCAGCCCGGTCATCGTAAGGGTGTACATCGGAAACTCCCGGCTGATGATGTCGTAGCTTTTCCGCCAGTAGGAGCCGGGTGGATACCGCATCGGACGCGGAGTAATCCAGACCATCTTCTCGAACTTTTTCCGGAATCTGCGCAGCCAGTCGATCCCGCGCACACTGTCCGGGTTCCCATAGTCGTAATAGCTGGAACCGGTCAACTCATAAGGGTCCATCATCGCGTCTCCGAGGACAATCACCTTGTAGTCCTCTCCCAACGTCCGGAGCACCCATTCGGTATCCACATTCGCCCGATAGCTGCATGACGGAGTGGTGTAAAGCTTGGAGTAGATGCAGTTATGGAAGTAGTAGATTTTAAGGTCTTTGAAATGGCTTGAATCGGAGACCGCCTGAAACAGCGCGGCACACAGCCTGCGATGCTGGTCCATCGAACCGCCCGAATCCATCAGCAGGAGCAGCTTGACTGTATTCCGGCGCGGCCGGCCGTAGACCAGCTTCAGCCTGCCCGCCTGTTCCCCGGTCGCCTGAATGGAAGCATCAAGATCGAGTTCCTCCTTTGGCGCATCCACCCGCGTGGAAAACTGCCGCAGGCGGCGCAGCGCAGTCTGGAACTGGCGCACCCCGATCACGGTATCCCGCCGGAAGTCCTCAAACTCCCGTTCGCCTGCTACCTCGAATGCCCTGCGGTGCCGGGACTGCCCGCCGACCCGGATGCCGGTGGGGCTGTTTCCCGCATTCCCAAACGGGGACATTCCGCCCGTCCCGACCCAATGGCTGCCGCCGTTATGCTGCTCATGCTGCTCCTGAAGCCGCTCGAGGAACATCCGCTGGATCTCCCGCAGGTCTTTGCGCAGGAGCTCCCGGGCGGTATCCGCGTCATAGTTGTTCTTCTGCTCAGCCGGATTGTTCAGCCAGTCCAGAAGCTCCTGGGGAATCTGTCCGCCCGCTTTCTGTATCTCCTCAAAGTATTCGAGAAAAGCCCGGTTAAAGGCTGGGAAATCCGCCTCACTCTTGACAAGAATCCCCCGGCAGAGGTAGTAAAACCGGGTAAAGCTCCCGCCGCACAGCCCTTTGTCGAGCGCTTCGGTCAGGGTGAGCCACTCGTTCAATGAAACATCCAGCCCGCTTCCCCGAAGATGGTAAAAAAATCCTGTCAACATCCCGCTACCTCACAGACGAAGCGCAAGCTGGTCGAGGTCCTCGTTCTTTTTGAGAAGCACGCCTGCAAACGGCACCCGTTTGCGGATTTCGTTGGGGTCGATCCCTCCGATCACCAGCGCACGAATCCAGTCGATCAGTTCGGAGGTGCTCGGCTTCTTTTGCAGATCGGACAGGGTGCGGATCCAATAGAAGGTGTCCAACACCTCCTGAAGCAGATGCTCTTCCAGCCTGTCAAAGTGCACCCGCACGATCTCCTCCATCAACGCGGCGTCCGGGAACTGGATGTAATGGAAGATACACCGGCGCAGGAACGCGTCGGGCAGCTCTTTTTCCGCATTCGAGGTGATGATGACCACTGGGCGCTGTTTTGCCCGGACGGTCTCTTTGGTCTCGGGGATGTAAAATTCCATACGGTCGAGCTCCCAGAGCAGGTCATTCGGGAATTCCAGATCAGCTTTGTCGATCTCATCGATCAGCAGGATCACCTGCTCCTCGGATGCGAACGCCTCCCCGAGCTTGCCCAGCTTGACATATTTCGCAATGTCGTCGACCGCCTGCCCGCCGAACTGGCTGTCATAGAGCCGCTGCACCACGTCATAGACGTACAGCCCATCCTGCGCTTTGGTGGTCGACTTGATGTTCCAGATCACCAGACGTTTGCCCAGAGACGAAGCGATCGCCTGCGCGAGCATCGTTTTTCCGGTGCCCGGCTCCCCCTTGATTAAAAGCGGCTTTTCCAGCGCCATCGCGATGTTGACCGACTGCATCAGCTCGGGCGACGCAACATACTGTTCACTCCCTGAAAAAGACCGTTCCCGTTTTTCCGACATAGTTCATACCATCCTTTGCCCGTCAATGTGTTATAATCGAACTGTTTTTAAAGCATCAAACCACTTTTTTGAAATTTGAAATCTGCGGCCTTTGGACCACGATGCGCATTCACGCTTTCAAATATTAGTATATTCTTCATCCGGTTGTCAAGGGCTGAACGCTTGAACGGTTGAAAAAGAGACTGGCCCGATGTATACTGGTTTCAGGATAAAGTGTTCCGCCGCAGCGGCGTACATAGGCCAACCGGCGCAAAAAATGGAGTAAAACTTCAGATACTGAACAGGTTCTTACATAGCCGCCGCGTTTGCAAAGCATGCCTGCCGGCTTCTGCCTGTCGCTTAATAAAAATGCTCCGGCTATGAAAGTGCTCTAAAGGAGGTCTTTCTCTTGTACCGATTCTTCTGCTGCCTTCTGGTATGCATCCTCTTATCCGCCGGCTGCTCCCGGACCGCCGCTCCCGCTTCCCCGGATGCTCCCGATCCGCCCTCTCCAACGCAGGACCCCCCCGGGGAAGTGGACAAGGAGACCGCGCAGAAACTGTTTGAATCCTACATCCTGCCATACGAAGCGGTCACCGGCGGGATGCCGTTTTCCCATCCAAGCGAACTTTCCAACGACCTCGTTGTCTGCCTGTCGATCCATCGTCTGGTTGCGGAGAATGGGGAACATGCCTACCGCGTTCAGAATGATTCGGGGGACGACTGGAGCATCTTCCCCCGCACGCAGGTCGAACAGACTGCTGCATCTCTGTTTGGATTCTCCCAGATCGGCGCGCTCGATCCGTACTCCGATTTTGCCTATTACAATACCTTTGACCCGGTCGAGGAAGAAACCGGCGGGGTGCATATCCCGGAAACCTCCTCGGCCCTGACCGGCTATGCCGGGGAAATCTACGGCAGCTCCATCGGCACACTGCCCGAGCTGCGTCCAACCTATGACCTGTTGGTCACCGGATGCGAGGTCCTCACGGACGGCGGCATCTCTGTCACTGCGGCGCGGAAAACCGGTGATTTTGACCTTCCCGAGCTGGTCTATACCTTTTCCCCCAGCCCGGAAGGGGACTGGCAGTACCGCTCGGCAGAAGCCAGGGTGGATGAATCGTTCACTGCCATCCGCACGCCGGAACAGCTTGTCCGCCTTTCCCGGATGGTCAACGCGGGCGACCGCAGCTACCTGGGGCAGACCTTCCGTCTGGAAGCCGACCTCGACATGTCCGGTATCGACATCGAGCCAATCGGCAGCTTCACCTTCCCCCTGCTCCCTGAATCCCGCCCGTTCGACGCAGTATTCGAAGGGAACGGGCATACGATCTCCAATCTGACCCTCTCCTGCCCGGGAACCAGCCCATTCAACGAAATGCCTCTGCCCACCGGCCTGTTCGGGAGCACCGGGCGCCGCTCTGTGATCCAAGACCTGCATCTGCAAAATGTGCACGTCTCCGGGGAAAGCTCGGTCGGCGGGCTGGCCGGCAGCTTCATGGGACGGTTGTACAACTGTTCGGTAGAAGGCAGTATCTCCGGTATATCCGATGTGGGCGGGCTGGTCGGCTCGACCGGGGACGACCGGTTCAGCCATGCCAATGAAGCCATCAACTGTCACACCGATGTGACGGTCGATGGCCGTGAGGGGATCGGCGGTCTCTTCGGGATGTGCTATTATACCTGGGTGGAGGGCTGTTCCGCAGAGGGGACCGTCCGGATGGGCACCGGCGAGCCGGGATACGTGCGCAATGCGGGCGGGCTGATCGGGCATCTGGGTGCCGGAGCCGTCTCCAACTGCTTCTCCTCCGCCCTGCTGCAAACGCTCGACCCAAATTCCCGCGCGGTCGGCGGGCTGGTGGGCCTGAATGAGCACGCAAGCATCCTGCAATGTTATGTGCAGGCGGAAAAGAGCGGCCAATTCCCGCCGGTCGCAGGCAGTACCACCGGTTTTTTTGACGCGACCGCGTTATCCGCCAGCGAGTATGACGCCAAACGCGCCGAACTGCTCCCGGAAGGCTACCGGAAACGCTCGGAGATCACCGGCGTGGCGTTCAACAACAAGCTCTACCTGACCGGCGCGGTCGGGTTCCCCGAGGGGGATACCCTTGCGGTGCTGATCCGCCATCCGGACGAGCGAACCCTTCGCCTCTGCCAGGACTACGAGCCTGTCCCGATTTCCTCCGGCGGGGAAACCGCCCTGCTGATGCCAGTCCATGACGGTACCATCCTCGCCCTTTCGGACTACCGGTTCGACGGGGGAGAATACCAGCCGAACGACGACCCGTTCCTCATCCGTGACTACACCGGCGCGGCTGCGCGAAACTGGTATGGCGGGGACAGTGCGCTCCTGCTCGAATACGACCCTCCGCGAAACGGCGCCCCCGGCCTGTTGATCACCGCGACACACGATGGCAAAACCGCCGCCTATTCTTATCACTATGACCCGGCTGCACAGAATACACAGATGCAGATCATCTATATCACCCCCTGAAAAAAAACGACCCCGGGGCCATGCGGCCCTGGGGTCAGCCTGTTCTTATGCGGTAAGCTGTTCCAGTTCGGCGCTGACCTGCGTTTCACAGGAGCGCATCGCCTGGATGGTTTGGTCCAGCAGTTTGTCCAGCTCCCAGCCGAGGAACTCCGCACCCTCGCGGATGACGTCCCGCGAACATCCGGCAGCAAATTTTTTATCCTTAAACTTTTTTTTAAGACTTGATACTTCCATATCACTGACGCTCTTCGACGGGCGCATACGTGCCGCAGCCCCGATCAGGCCGGTCAGCTCGTCCACCGCATAGAGCACCTTCTCCATCTCGTGCTCCGGCTTCACATCCGAACACCGGCTGTACCCATGGCTGCAAATCGCGTGAACCAGTTCCGGTTCCGCTCCGATTTCCGCGAGCAATTCGGGCGCTTTTTGGCAGTGCTGTTCCGGATACTGTTCAAAATCCACATCATGCAGAAGACCCGCAGTCCCCCAGAATGCCGCATCCGCGCCATAGCCAAGCTCCTGCGCATACCAGCGCATCACCCCTTCGACCGTCAGCCCATGCAGAAGGTGGAACGGCTCCCGATTATACATTTTCAGCAGGCTGACCGCCTGCTCCCTGGTCACTTTCGTTTCCAACGATGATCCCTTCTTTCGATCAATTCGGGCGAAGCGCCGCCCGTCCTGTCCACTATTCTACTACAATCCATACAGAATTTCCAGCCCCTGTCCTTTACCAGCCCCCGTCCTTTACCAGCCTGCTTTGAAACGGCAGAACCTGTTTCCCGGGCAATATTCGTGCAGCCGCCTTGAAACAGGACGAACAGCATGGTACAATAGGATGGAAAGGGAGGCCGTTCCATTTTGGGAAAAGAAGAACAGCGTAGCCGTAAAACAACCAAATATCTTTCCGTTCCGACCATGCTGACGCTGTCCATACTGGTTCTTGTGGTTTCCCTCGTTCGGGGCTGTTATCATCTCCTCTCCAATGCCGAAGAAGAGGTGTTTACATCGCCCGGGGGAACCAACACGATTGTGGTCCGGTATGACCTTGTCTGCCGCCCCACCATCTATCAAAAAGGGGTTCTGTGGAACAAAGAAATCTGGAACTATCCCAACAGCGGTTTTATGGAGACGGTACATTTTAACGTGGAGTGGCTGTCCGAAACGGAAATACGGTTCACCTATGATGATGTCCGAGACAAATACGACGAGGAATATTTCATTCAGATACCAGAATGAAATGATCTTCAATATAGGAAAGGGGTCCCTCATATGCAGAGTTTTTGCTATTACTGCCCTACCAAGGTGCTCTTTGGAAAGAACAGTGAACAACAGGTTGCACAGCAGGTGCAGGAATTTGGCGGCAGCCGTGTCTTTGTGGTGTACGGAGGCGGCAGTGTCGTGCGCAGCGGGCTGCTCGGCCGGGTCCAGTCCGCGCTGGACGGGGCAAACCTCCCCTGCCGGATGCTGGGTGGGGTACAGCCAAACCCCCGGCTCGGGCTGGCGCGGCAGGGGGTACAGGAAGCGCTGTCATTCGGCGCGGACTTCATCCTCGCGGTCGGCGGCGGCAGCGTGATCGACACCGCCAAAGCGATCGCACATGGCGTAGCGGAGCCGTCGGTCGATATCTGGGACTACTGGGAAGGCACCAGGACGGTGCAGAAGAGCCTGCCGGTCGGGGTGATCCTGACCATCTCGGCAGCCGGGAGCGAGATGAGCGACTCCTCGGTCCTGACCAACGAGGAAACCGGCGTCAAACGCGGGCTTAGCACCCCGTTTAACCGGCCCCGGTTCGCGGTCATGAATCCGGAGCTGACCTATACCCTCCCGGCCTATCAGGTGGCCTGCGGCATCGTAGACATCATGATGCATACACTCGACCGCTACTTCACGCCCACGAAAGGCAACCAGCTGACCGATGCGTTTGCAGAAGCGCTGCTGCGGACCGTCATCGCCAACGGCAGGACTGCGATGCAGGACAGCCACGACTATGAAGCGATGAGCGAGCTGATGTGGTGCGGCAGCGTCTCCCATAACGGACTGACCGGTCTGGGCGCGGCAGTGGACTTTGTGCCGCACAAGCTCGGACACGAACTGAGCGGAAAATTTGATGTGGCTCACGGCGCCAGCCTCGCGGTGATGTGGGGCGCATGGGCCGCTTACAGCTGGCGGGAGCATCCCGAACGGTTTGTCCAGTTTGCCCGGGAGGTTTGGGGCATCCAGTCCGGCTCCGAGCAGGAGCGCGCAGAGGCGGCTATCCGGGAGACGGTGCAGTATTTCCGGTCTTTGGGGATGCCCACCGACTTCACCAGCCTCGGCATCGGCGTACAGCCGGACGAGGTCCTTTGGGGGATGGCGGACAAGGCCACCCGCGGAGATGCCATGCGTCTTGGCAGCTTCAAACCGGTCAACAAGGAGGCCGCTTTCGCCATCTACCAGCTTGCAAACCAATAATCCGGACGATACATCCGAGCACCCCCGCTTCCAAAACCGGAAACGGGGGTGCTTGTTTTGCCAGCATATACAGGATGTTTCCAGCCGTTTGAAAAGGCTTGGGAACAGGTTCTAAGAGCCTGTTCCGCATCTAACGTTTTACTCATTACTCAATTTTTATGGTGAAAACCTCCGCTTCTCTTGCTGCTGTTATCGAAATCTGCTGCGTCGCCCTGCCCCCAAGCTTCTGACAGCACTCTCCTGAAGTCCGATTCTGTACAAATTACCAGATTTTCATTGACTTATCAGAATAAAATGCGATATGATATATGCAAAGTGTTTCGAAGCAATGCTCCTGGGACACGTCGTCAGCCCTCTTAAAAACAGGCGCCTGTTTTTAAGGGGCGGGCAAAAATCTGCCGGCACACCGAGCGTGCCCGATGACCATGTACCCTGAAGCGGGACTGCTGTCATATGCAGCCTTCTGAGGCGGAGCCGCCGCAGGCTTGAAAAGAACCAGAACTGTTCTTTCCAGGTGCTTCCATGTTATCAAACGACAAAACGCGATGAAAGGATCTGACCTCATGCAGGATTTTAAACTGGTTTCCGACAGCTGCTGCGATCTGACCCCTGAGTTGGCCTCCTTCTTCAACGGGGAAATGGTTCCCTTTTCGATGCTCCTGGAAAACATCAATTATACCGATGATGATTCGCTTGACATCGGCCACTGGCTGGCTGCGATGAAAGCAAGCAAGTCGGTGCCAAAATCAGCCTGCCCTCCGCCGGAGGCGTTCGCCCAGAAGATGCGCAAGTCCAGTATCGTCTTTGGGTCAATGATCACCTCCAAGCTCAGCGGCGCCTACAACAGTGCCTGTATGGCGCGGGACATCGTAAAAAAGGAATCCCCGGGCAAGCAAATCCATATCTTTGATTCCAAGTCCGCTTCGGCCGGGCAGCTTGCGGTTGCCTGCAAACTGCGGGACTGCATTCAGGCTGGGATGGATTTCGACACTACCGTCCGCAAGGTGACCCATTTTATCGAGCATATGCACACCTTTTTTATCCTCGAGAACCTCGACACGCTGATCAAAAACGGGCGGATGGGACGGATTGTCGGGTATGTTGCCTCAGCAATGTCCCTGCGCCCGATCATGACCGCTGTTGATGGGGAGATCCGGCTGTTTGAAAAGGCCCGCGGATCGGTAAGGGCGTTTACCCGGCTGGTCGACATCATCGGTGAATGCTGCACCGATTTCTCCGACCGTACACTGGTCATCACACACTGCAACAATGACCGTCAGGCGCATTTTATCCGGGCGGAGGCGCAGAAGCGGTTTTCCTTCAAGGAAATTATCATCTCCCGCACGGGAGGGCTGAGCACGATGTATGCCAATGACGGCGGCGTCATCATCGCATTCTAAGGAGGGCGGCAAGGATGGGAAAACGGATTCTTGTTCTGACCGGCAGCCCCCGCAAAGGCGGCAACTGCGATCTGCTGGCAGAAGAATTCATCAAAGAGGCTGAACGGGCGGGGCACCGGATCGACCGGTTCTGCGCAGCGGGAAGCGGGGTTTCACCCTGCCTGGCGTGTGACCGCTGCTGGACCAGGAAGGGGCTTCCCTGCGTGCAGGAAGACGGGATGCAGCCGCTCTATCCGCTGCTGAACCAGGCGGACGCGGTCGTATTTGCAACCCCGCTGTATTTCTATGGGATGTCTGCGCAGATCCGCACAGTGATCGACCGGTTCTATCCGCTTTGTAAAGACGATAAAAAACCGGCGTTCGAGGGCAAGCAGTCTGCCATGATCCTCTGCGGGGCAGAGGAGGACGACGACGCATTTGAGGGTGCGGTCGGCAGCTATGAGCGGATGATCGACTACCTCAACTGGGAGGACTGCGGTATCCTGGTCGCAACCGGGCTATGGGAAAAAGGTGCGGCGGCCAATGCCCCCGAGTGGCTGGAGTCCGCGCGCGACCTCGCCAGAAATTTCTGAAAGCCTGTTTTTTCCGAAGGTTGTTTGCCGGCTCTTTTCACTGCCGCCGCAACGGGCGTTTTGGAGCAAAACCATTGAGGGTGGCTCTTTGCGTGTTGGTTGGTGTACATAGCCCGACCGACACGGTGCGGCAGACCCCAGGCCGGAGTGAAAGAGCGCGGAGTCCCTGTAACCTTTGAAAAAGTTGGAGAATCTTTTTCTAACAAGAGATCAGCAGCTCTGTTGATTTTGAACCTGTATTTATAATCAGGGGATGCCGGATGGGCGAGGGGTTTTGCTGCCCTGCAAGGCGAAAAAACGCAGGCAATACTTTGTGTATTGCAAGATTTTTCAACGCAGCAGGCCGGCAAAAGACCCGCTCAGACGGTATCGAATGGTTGTGAATATGGGTTCTTTGGGCGGGCAGCCGGAGTTGTCCGCCCTGTGTTATCCATTTCTCAGCACCGGAGGGTATTTTCTATGTTTCAACTGACACGTTATCTGAAAGGCTTCAAGCGGGAGTTGATTATCGGACCTACCTTTAAACTAACCGAAGCGATTTTCGAGCTGATCGTCCCGCTGGTTGTTGCCAAGATCATCAATGTGGGGATTGCGTCCCGGAACATCGGCTATGTGTTGGGGCATGGGGCGATCGTCGTACTGCTCGGGCTGACCGGCCTGGGCTGCGCGCTCGTCTGCCAGTATCTGGCATCCCGCGCATCACAGGGATTTGGGACGGTGGTGCGCAACGAACTGTTTGCGCATATCAACTCCTTTTCTCACGCGGAGATCGACCGGTTTGGCGCGCCCTCGCTCATCACCCGGCTCACCAACGACATCAACCAGCTTCAGGTCGCGGTTGCCATGCTGATCCGGCTGGTGGTTCGTGCGCCGTTTCTGGTTGTCGGTTCGGCCATTATGGCGCTCTGCATCGACTTTCGGACCGGCCTGATCTTCCTGATTGCTGCACCGCTCGTCGCCCTGACCCTCTATCTGGTGACCAGCCGGTCGGTGCCGTTCTATAAAACGATCCAGCGCTATCTCGACCGGATTTCCCTCATCACCCGTGAAAATCTGGCGGGCGTGCGGGTGATCCGCGCGTTTTCCAAACAGCAGACCGAACAGGAGCGGTTCGCCCATGCAAGCGACGATCTGAAAAATGCTTCGATCCGGGTGGGACGGATTTCCGCCCTGCTATCCCCGCTCACCTTCACGATCATCAACCTTTCGATCGTGGCGATCGTCTGGTTCGGCGGCGGGCAGGTCGATGCGGGTGTACTCACCCGAGGCGAGGTCTATGCGCTCATCAACTATATGACCCAGAACCTGCTCGCCCTGATCGTGGTTTCCAATCTGGTAGTGATCTTCACCAAGGCAGCGGCATCTGGTGCGCGGGTGCAGGAGGTGTTCGACACCCTGCCCAGTGTCACCGATGAAGGGAACAGCGAGGTGATCCCGGTAAAAGGCGCTCCCCGGCTGGAATTCCGGGATGTTTCGTTCGCCTACAACGGCTCGGACGAACGCTCCCTCTCCCACCTGACCCTCTCGGTCGCACCAGGCGAGACGATCGGTGTGATCGGCGGTACCGGTGCGGGCAAGTCCACGCTGGTCAACCTGATCCCCCGGTTCTACGACGTGACCGAAGGCGAGCTTCTGCTGGACGGAGTCAACCTGCGGGACTATCCATTCGCACAGCTGCGGGGGCAGATTGGGATTGTCCCCCAGCAGGCGCTGCTCTTCTCGGGCACCCTCCGCCGCAACCTGCAATGGAGGGACGAAGATGCGACCGACGAGGAAATTTTCCATGCGCTCGGAATCGCACAGGCAAAGGAATTTGTGGGGCGCCTGCCCGACGGCCTGGACACTAGGATTCTGCAGGGCGGAAAAAACCTCTCCGGCGGGCAGAAACAGCGCCTGACCATTGCGCGGGCACTGGTCGGTAACCCGCGGGTGCTGATCCTGGATGACAGCGCCTCCGCCCTCGATTTCGCGACCGATGCGGCACTGCGCCGGGCAATCCGTCAGGAAACTGTGGGAACCACCGTTTTCCTCGTCTCCCAGCGGGTGAATACGGTCAAGGGTGCGGACCGGATCGTGGTGCTCGACGATGGGAAGGTCGCCGGGATCGGCTCCCACGAGCAGCTCTTCAAGAACTGCCCCGAATATCACGAAATCTGCCTCTCCCAGCTTTCCCATGAGGAGGTGAACCGCAGATGAACAAAGCTGTTTTCAACCGTCTGATGCGGTTTATCCAGCCGTATAGGCGCTATCTCCTTGTATCACTGGCCTTTGCAACCGGGAATGTTGCGCTAACCCTCTACGCGCCGATCCTCGTCGGGCGGGCGATCGACCTGATTATCGGTCCCGGCAACGTGGATTTTCCCGGCATCGCGCGGATTGTTGCGGTCCTGTTGGGTACCATTCTGCTCGCCGCCGTCTTTCAGTGGCTGATGACCCTCTGCACCAACATCGTCACCTACCGTACGGTTGCACAACTGCGCACCGAAGCTTTTGACAAGCTGCAAACCGTACCGCTCCGATACATCGACGGTACCCCTCACGGCGATATCATCGCCCGCGTCATCACCGACATTGACCAGATTTCGGACGGACTGTTACAGGGCTTTTCCCAGTTTTTTACTGGTATCATCACCATTCTGGGGACCCTGGGGTTCATGCTTTCACTCAATGTCACGATTACCCTTGTCGTGGTGGTGATTACTCCGCTTTCCCTCTTTGTCGCCTCGTTCATCGCCAAGCATTCGTTTGAAAAATTTCGGGAGCAGAGCGCTACACGCGGCGAAATGACCGGATTCGTCGAAGAGATGATCGGCGGGCAGAGGGTGGTCAAGGCGTTCGGCTACGAGGAACGCGCGCAGGAGCAGTTTGAGCAGATCAACCAGTGGCTTTATGACTGCGGCTGGCTGGCACAGTTCTATTCCGCCCTCGCCAACCCCTGTACCCGGTTTGTCAACGGGGTGGTGTATGCGGCGGTCTGCATCTCCGGTTCGCTGGCGGCCATCAATGGACGCCTGACCGTCGGCAACCTCACCAGTTTTCTCACCTATGCCAACCAGTATACCAAACCGTTTAACGAGATCTCCGGGGTGGTCACCGAACTGCAAACCGCTTTTGCATCGGCGCAGCGGGTGTTCGACCTGCTTGATACCGAGCCGGAAACGCCCGACCCCGCCAATGCGGAAGAACCATCCGAATGCCGCGGGAATGTGGACCTTCAGGATGTTTCGTTCTCCTATAACCCATCGGTACGCCTGATCGAGCACCTGAACCTTTCGGCCAAGACCGGCCAGAGGATCGCGATTGTAGGCCCGACCGGATGCGGCAAAACGACCATCATCAACCTGTTGATGCGGTTCTATGATGTGGATGCTGGGTCGATCTCGGTGGACGGCAGAGACATCCGTTCGCTCACCCGGGACAGCCTGCGCGGGATGTATGGGATGGTTTTGCAGGAGACCTGGCTGTTTTCAGGAACAGTGCGGGACAACATCGCCTACGGGAACCCCGATGCGACCGACGAGGAGGTCGTACAGGCGGCAAAAGCGGCACATGCGCACAGCTTTATCAAGCGGCTGCCGAATGGGTATGATACGATTGTATCGGAGGATGGCGGGAATATCTCACAGGGGCAGAAACAGCTCCTGTGCATTGCCCGGATCATGCTGACCCATCCGCCCATGCTGATCCTCGACGAAGCGACCAGCAGCATCGACACCCGGACTGAGGCGCGCATCCAGAAGGCGTTCACCGCCATGATGCAGGGCCGCACCAGCTTCATCGTCGCACATCGGCTTTCGACCATCCGGGAAGCAGACTGCATCCTCGTGATGAAGGATGGGCATATCATCGAGCAGGGACGTCATGAGCAGCTTCTGGAAC
>Ga0137306_102733_pt1 | contig 14301 bp, 15 predicted proteins | sample Inofroosms_March_FD_97187 | JGI IMG/M metagenome (GOLD analysis project Ga0137306, IMG submission 97187) | Mouse cecal microbial communities from Vienna, Austria - N-Acetylneuraminic and N-Acetylglucosamine D2O microcosms_March | ecosystem: Host-associated > Mammals > Digestive system > Large...
GTGTCTATGATGAAGGTAAACGAGAGGGTGATGTCGCAGACCGACAACCTCGGCAGCATGGACTTTGACAATCCCGCCCTCCGGGAGCTTGTCGAGAGGCAGATGTCCTCTATGTCGGCCATGCGCTCCCTTATGTCGTTGGAAGGCCCGGACGCTCCCCGAAAGCCGTTCAGCGGCTGGAAGGTCAAGATAGAGTACGAGGCCGTATCGGAAAGCGGCACTCCCTACCGCTCGGAATACTGGTTTATCACCGACCGCGACGCGCAGTGCGTGGTAAGCTCTTTCGAGATACCGTTGCTGTAAACAATATTCATCATTCAACCAACCCGTAAACACGATTATATCAACTCCAAAACAACTAACGCTTATGAAGGATCTTCTTAATCAAATCGAAACTCTCACCACCTCGTTTATGAAGGACGCCTCGTCGCAGCTTGACAAGGGTAACAAGGCGGCGGGGCTTCGCGCCCGTCGCGCCTCCCTGGAGCTGGAGCCGCTGCTAAAGCGGTTCCGCAAACTGTCACTGGCGGCTGCAGCCTCCGGCAAAAGACAAGATTAGCATCAGGATGTTCTGGCAGGGACATTCATTATCCACTCATTATTGCGGCTTCCATTTTACTGCCATTCCAAATAATAGGACAATTTCTTTGCTATCCGGGAATCTCTGTGCGCGAGCATGGGGATTCTCTCTTCTGTCGGCCCGTGGCTCTCGCGCCCGTGTATTTTTCGTTACAAAGTTACGGCTGGCGGTGACGGCGGCAAGCGACCGCCTTCGGCTTGCCTGCGTGAAAAAATCCGGCAGCCTTCCGCGATTTGTGCCAAATCGGGTATTCCGTATTTTTTCGCTTGCCACGCTTGCCTTGCGCCCCCTGTGCCCTCCGTCCTGATTGTATCGAAAAAATCACCCGGACGCGAGAAGCCGCAAGGCTTCAGACAAAAGGGAAAAAACAAACATTTCTCAAACATCTAAAACCCTTTTAATTATGGAAGCAGCAAACCATACCAACGCCAACAACGCAGTAAACGTGACCACAATCGCCCTCTCGCTCATTCAGCCGAGTGGCTTCAACCCCCGAAAGAGTTTCGACGAGCAGGCTCTTACCGAACTTGCCGATTCTATCCGTCAGCACGGGGTGATACAGCCTGTAGGGTTGCGCCCCATACCCGGCACCGACCGATACGAGATAGTGTTCGGCGAAAGGCGTTACCGCGCCTCGCTCATAGCCGAGCAGACGGGAATCCCGGCAGAGATATATGACAACCTTTCCGACAAGGAGGCGGAGGAAATGGCGATTACCGAGAATCTGCAACGGCAGGACATCGCCCCTATGGAGGAAGCCTCGGCTTTCCGTCGCCTCATAGAGAGCGGACGCTACGACGCGCAGTCACTCGCCGTGCAGGTAGGCAAGAGCGTGGCCTATATCCGCACCCGAATGAAACTTACGACCCTCATACCCGAAATAGCCTCATTGCTTGACACGGACGACATCACCGTCAGCGTGGCCTCCGAGATATGCCGTTACGGCGAGGACATCCAGCGTGAGGTTTACGAAAAGCACCTCAAAGACGGTCTGCCGTACAATAGTTGGCGTGGCATGAACGCCTCTAAGGTGGCGCAGATGATAGAGCGCGACTTCACAACCGAGCTTTGCCGTTACAGCTTCGACAAATCAGCGTGTGCCTCATGCCCCCACAACACCTGCAATCTGCTCCTTTTCGTGGAAGAGGGCTACGAGGGAAAATGCGCAAAATCCTCATGCCTCAAAGAGAAGCACACCGCATACCTCGCCGAAAAGGCAGTATCCATGCTTGCCGAATACCCCGAAGCCAACCTCTGCCAATACCAATACGACACCAACGAGGCGGTTGCCTCGCGCCTTGCCGAAATGGGCTACGAGATAGAGACCGTAAGCGATTATCCCAAACGCTTCCCGACCGAACCCGACGCACCGCAGAGGGAGGAAGATGATACCGACGAGGAATACGCGGATATGGTGCAGGACTATCAAGAGGAAATGCAGGAGTATTACACTGAACGTGCCGAACTGCTCTCAAAGAGCGAGGCAGGAGAAATAACCCTCTATATATGGGTTGGGCGCAATGACGTGACCCTCGGCTACAAGGCTGTGCCCGTAAAACAGCGCGAGGACGGCAGTGCCTCCACCGCGATAATAGCCGACTTGAAGGCAAAGGATATGCGTAACAAGGAGATAGCCGTTGAGCATACAATCGCCGACACAAAGGAGCAAATCAAAAAGGTTGACATCACCGAGGCGAAATTCTCCAACGAGGAAGACAAGATGATATATTTCTTCCTGCTCTCATCGCTTCGCAGGGAGCATTACGAGGCCGTGGGTCTGACCGACCGTGACCCATACAAGGCTCTCGACGACATGGAGAAAATGGCAATCATCGCCAAACTCAACGCCAAGACCAAGGCGATTATCCGCAGGGATTTCCTTATCGCCAATTTCCAAGGCGCATACCGCACCAACGCAATATCCGGCCTCCTTTTCGCTTTCGCCAAGAAGCACATGCCGGACGAGTTCGCGGCAATCGAGAGCCAATACAACGAGATATACGAGAAGCGTCACAAACGCCTTGAAGAGCGCATAGCGCAACTCAGACCTACCGACCTGCCGGAGGCTGAACCCGAGGCTCCCGAAACTGCCGAAACGCCCGAAGCCGACGAGCCGGAGGAAGCCGTGACCGACCCTGCCGAGGAAATTGCGGCTGAACCTGCCGATAAAGCACCCGAAGAAACCACCGAAGAAACCACCGAAGAAGCCGAGGTCATTCAACCCGACCCTGCCGAGGACGCACCGCAGGGAACTGACAACGACACCGAAGAAGCTGCCGCCTAAGCGATAGGCAAATGTTTGAGCAAGCCACCCCAAACCGAATGGTGCGGGGTGGCTTTTGCTCGTACCCGACCAAAAGCCGCCGGTTTTGGAAACCTGTCAGCCAGACTGATTTGGAAAATTGTTTATCAAATAAGCCCCATAGGATATTACATATAATCAGGATGTCGGGGAAGACTGCTACTAATTGACAGATTTCTGTATCTGAAAAACGAGGGAGACTATTTTAATTAGTGAATAACATTCATTGCTGACCAATTTAGTAAAACAAGATAATAGGTTTGTGAATACCTATATTATATATGGACTCAAAACTTGTATGTCAGCATCAAGTGAAACCCAAGCTGCTTGCTCTCTATATGAGGACTTATGGTTGATGTTCCCCCATCTCTTATGGTCAATCCATCATAATTGGTATTTCTGATATACATATCGAATCCTGCCGTGAAATACAACCTTTTCCAAATGTCATAGCTAAATGATGCCTCAAAATGATTGAATGAAGAATTAGAGGAATCACCTTGCACATTGACAGGCTTGCCTTCTGGTGTAGTTGACCAATCAAAATCAGAATCATAGCCATTCCATGTATAAATCTTGTAAAACTGGTTTGCAAGCCTTAACGACAGCCTGTCATTCCAAAGATTAAGATTTGCTCCCGCCTTTATTGAGAATCCTGATCCCCAGTTGTAGTTGCGGTGATAGTCACGATAGAAGTCGGTAAGGATTCCCGCCAAAGCTATACCGTTTAGATGCAGAAAACCGTCAATTCTCATTATCGGCAATGGCTTGTATCTGAACATAACGCCGCCTCCGACCGAAGCCGGGGCACCCAGCTTGTACGGTACGGCGCATGGAAACAGTTTCGAGCTGTTTCTCTCTTCGCGGATTGTGTCAGAGTCAAAAAAGTCAAAATGCTGGTATAGACCAACATTTAGGTTTAAATCTTTTTTATCCACAATCTCCTTTGAAAGAAGTCTGCCGACAATCTCTGCACGACTTAAAAGCGGCTGAGATTTTATTCCCTGTACTTCAAGCAAGAAAGTAAAATAATCGTATGGAGCTTTCGTTGTCTCAGCAAATTTGTCGCCATACTCTATATTTACTTCCGCCGCAACGCCTGCCTTGGTACCCTCGTCATTATCCCACAATGTAAGCAATCGTCCGCCTAACGATAGCTCTACACTGATTGGGGGAATTCCGAAATTGCGTCCGGGAGTATTGCGCTTTTTCCAGGCATCACCGGAAAATATACGGGTAAGTCCCCTCATGGGGTTAACAACGAATGCAGCAAGCTCCCTTCCAAATCTTTCCCCACCCGATGCTCGGTCGTCGATGATAAGGTCGGAAGCCCTGTAAAGCACCTCTCCGATAGCGGCACCGCCCACAGGGGTGGCTATTATATCGTTTGTAGAGGGGTATTCACACTCCATGAACATCTCCCACATGGCACTGCCTCCTATGGCAAACAGTTCCGACTGCCAGAAATTATAGCCGTTGGAACGCCCTGCATTGAAGAAAATTGATCCATTATAGGGATGGTCGAACATATTGGTATGCAGATGGTCGTCATCCCACTCGAAGCCGTGCCGGAAATTCTCTTTGATGGTGCTCCATGATATATAGGCATAGTGCCCGTCAAGCACATAACGGTCGAACGCCCATAAACCGATATTGAAACCGACAGTCTCTCCGGCAGCGCGCCAGAAATGCTTCTTTCGATACCTTGCAACATCAATACTGTCTGGAGGAACCACCTCCGAGACAGTGTGTGAGTCTTGAAACCGGAGTTTGCCCGAAGATATAACAGATAAGGTATCCGCCTTCTCTAATGTGTCGGTGTCAATCTGGGAGTAAGCCGGCAATATTGCAGCATATACTGATATAATTACTAAAAGCAAAAGTCTTTTCATATTGTTCATCTCATCTTATTCAGTTGGAAATGGTCCTACAATCTTCATTACATCAATCTCACTTTCTGCCATAGTATAGCACCCCAATATGCCAACTCCGCCCTCTATGTTAGAGAAAACCTTTACCGGGTCAGCAATGCCGAGGTCAATCATACCACCCTGCAGCCCTTTGTCTCCCGTCTGGTTTATCAGAACGCTTACAAGATAGTCATAATATGCCTTGGAGATTGCATAAAGTCTGAATCCACGCTTCATCTGTGTTTTTCTCCATTCATTAGACCCTTTTACCATCTGCACTATTTCCTTGACTACAATGGTGTGTTCTTTACCATCAATCCCTTTGTCAGAAAAAGGAAGCCCGTATGGTGAATATGGCTCCCATCCTGGAAGTGTGGAATGGATTTGGCTGGCAAGCTGCTGAAATACAAGCTCATGGGCAAAGTCTCGTTCTCCCATCCTGATGTCCTTGCCTCGCTCCACCGCGTCCCATTGCAGAAAATAATAATTGTCTTCATCCGGACGGTCTGTAAACGTAATGCCATACGTGAATATAAAGTCTGAGTTGGTATAGATACTTACCGGACCCTGCCGCTCTACCGAGACTCCTTCTATGCTGGCCGCATCCGGCATAATGTCGGATGCGGAGACGAAGGTCTCTGAGTATTCGGTGCTGATAGTAACCCTGTCACCAGACTGTATTTTTATATCCGATATATATAGATTTCTTGTTTTATCATATTCCATGATTCCTCTTCCAACTTCGTTTACCTTAACCAATATGTTAAGGTCTTTCACGTATGTCCTGTCGTTATGGATGTCGGAAAAGAAATAGGTCTTTGTCGCCGACACCTGCAGTGAAGAATCCGGACATACCAAAGAATTGATGGTAAGGATATTCTCGCCGTCCTTGTCGCGGTATTCGTCAAGATCCACCTCGTGATAGCACGAGATAAGCATGACCGGGAACAAGGCTGAAAGCAGATATTGTTTGTTTCGCATTTTTTAGAATGAATATGTATAGGAGACTGATGGAATTATAGGAATGAAGCTCAACGTCTTGAACGCTCTGTGCCAGTTATCTTTGTTGGCGGAGTCAATAATGTTGTTCTCATTGTCTTTCTTGATAGTTATGGCATTCATCCGACAATAGGCATTGTAGAGACTGAAATTCCAAACCCCGGAACGTCCGTTCTTATATGTCTTGTAGATGCTCATGCCGAGGTCAAGCCTGTGGTATGCCGGAAGACGCACATTGTTTCTCGATGAATAATAGTCTATTCCGTCAACTTCGTTGCCGTATCCCGGAGGACCTACTGTAGGCGCGTCGGGGAACTGGCTCCCAGGTATGTCATAGTTATACATCGAGAGTGTGAGCCGGTTGCCGGTCATATAAGTCCACCCGGCATTGAAATCTATTTTGTCGTTGAGCTTGTAAGACAGGTTTATATTGATTTTGTGACGGTTGTCAAACTTTGCAGGGAACTTTCTTCCGATATTCAAATCCTCAAACTTGCGCCAGTTCCACATCAGCCCGTAACCGAGCGAGCCTGTAAACCTGCCCGCCTCCTTTGTAACACTAAAATCCAGCCCGTAAGACCACCCTTTCCCGGAAGTGAGTTTCTCATTCCATGAGAGTCCGGGATTCAGTACAGATACGCCTTCACGATATTCGAGAAGATTGTCCATGTCCTTATACCATCCCTCAAAAGAGAAATACATATACCATGGAAGGTTGCCGTAAAATCCCAGTGAATACTGGTCACTTCTTAGAGGCTTGAACCCTGCGGCGACGGGTTGCCAAAGGTCGGTTGGAAGACTTATATAGTTGTTTGAAACCTGCTGCACATATTGGTGCATTCTCGCATAGCTTGCCTTGACGCTATAGTTTGTCCCTATGGCTATCTTCAGAGATGCCCTTGGTTCAATATTGGAAAATGTGTGTCCCTGAATTCGGCAAAATGTCCCTCTAAGACCTAAGTTGAACGCTATCTTGTCATTGAAGTTTAGAGTGTTGTCAAGGTATGCAGCCAGTTCATTGGATGAGATATGAGGGCTGTTATTGTCATCCTCACTGCATTCCCCGTCGGAATAGAATTGGTTTACAAGACCTTCCGGCAGATAGTCGTGGCTGACAAACTCTATTCCGGCTCGAAGCCTGTAAGTTTTGGAGAAATCGGCAAGATAGCTTGTCCTGACACCGATGTCGGCGATGCTGTTTTTTGTCCGACTTTTGTTATATCCGTATGTGTCAGAATCCTCCAGATCACTCTGATATTCCCTTTCCTGACGGTAGGTGGAAGAATATTTGGAGTAATATACAGATGTATTCCATATCCCTGGTCCGAGTCTGTAGTCGAATGCACCGAGCACACCCCAGTTGCCCCATGACAGACGATTGACATCCTCATCAAAGAAACGGGTGGTTGACTCAGTGTCGTCAGGCACCGGTATGCCGTCAGGCCCCACTACATAGCTCTCATTCTTACCCTCAAATTCACGCAGGCCTATTTTGAGGCGGTCATGACCATAATATCCTATTATATAAGCCGTCATGTCTTGGTTAAACTTGTGGTCAAGACGGAGATTGAGGTCAGTGAAGCTATATCCGGCAATATGTTTCTTTCCTTTTTTCTTTTCAACCGCGTTCATTATTGCAAGTGTCGGTGCCGAGACCAGGTCAATCCATGAACGCCTGACACCTATGGTAAATGCCGTACGGTCTTTTATAACAGGTCCGGTAAGGAAGATATTGGCGCTGAGCAACCCCACGGAAAACTTTCCATGAAACTTTTCAAAATCAGAACGCTTCATGGCAACATCAGTTATTGAAGATATTCTCCCTCCGTAGCGCGCAGGAAATGCGGCCTTGTAGAAGTCAACACGGCTTACAGTCGGGACATTGAACGACGAGAATATGCCTCCAAGATGGCTAACATGATAAAGCGGTAAACCTTGGTAGAGAAAAAGGTTCTGGTCATTGTCTCCGCCTCTCACATACATTCCCGTGAATCCTTCGACACCCTGGGAGACCCCAGGCAGAGTCTGCAATGCCTTGACAATATCAGGTTCGCCAAACATCACTGGTAAGTCCATTACCATCTTGTTACTTAGGCTTATCCTTCCCATTTCCGGAGCGTTGAGGTTGCGGTCGGCACCATAACCCCGTACTTCCACTTCTTTCAGTACATTGACTTTGCCGACTGAATCGGACGTGGCAAAGCCGTCTTGACCTAAAACACAGATGGCAGGGAAGCAAAACAGCCCTGCCATAATGGCGATTATCCTTAATGTCATTTTGTAGTTAGCTTAAGGATAAGACCTTTATTCTCGTGATGCGAGAGGGGATCGCCGGTAAACTCGCCGACGTACTCATATTCTATATTCTGTATCATGGTCGTGCCTTTGAACCCCATTATATTGGAGACAGTCACAAACGACGACTTATCGCCTTCCAAGGGGAAGCCGGCAATCGATACGGTAGTCGTATAAGTCGGATCCGACGGATGGGCTATTTGGTCCGGATCCTTATCGGGGTCTAAATTGGCATCTAAAAGCCTTGAAGTCAATGTTACAGAGGATACTGTCATGGTCTCTTTTCCGTCAACACTGAACTCAAGTTGTTTCCCCGAATAAATGCCGTCGCGATAGCTTGGAGAATTGGGGAGTGATGGCTCAGTCTCCTCATTATTGCAAGACAATATTACTAATGGTACTATAAAGAGCCAAATCCTATATATCAATTTCATTATTTATTCTTATAAAACTGGGGTTTAGCGAATCAAAGCTACATTTTAGAAATTTACCCCTGCTACATATTACTGCGGCAGGGGTAAATCATAATATTTATACATCACACCCTTAAATTGAGGGCTGGTATTGACCTTTCTTCGCAAATAATAATTTGAAAGAAGACATCTTATCATTAAATCCCGGAAGGCTCGGATATTTTTTTACCGAAGTAGGAGGAGCTACACAAGTAATGGTGCGATCACTGAAATTACGATCATCGTAGCCGATAAATACAGCCTCAATTTCAGAACAGGGGTATTCAAAATAACCCAATTTAAAGATTTTATTGGGATCATCGGGCATGTTGTTTGTCAAGATTAGAGACGAACACTTATCGTTAAACTCCCAAGGCTTATTTTTTAAGTTGGCCACCTCAGTATAGATAATCGAGTCATTCAACTGGAAAGAATAGTTTCTATCCTTGAAGTCTCTATCATCATATAATGTAACCTCAGCCAAGTCATTGTACCCTGCACGCGTAAGGGCTACGGCAAGAGCAGCATCAACAGCCTCAATACTCTCATCCACCTCTATACCATTCGAATCGAGATTATTCTTCAAATCAGGATAGAATGTAATGTTGTGCGAATCTTTGGCAGAGATAGACCAATCCAAATCGTTCGCAAGCTCTTCGGCATAGATTGCCGAGAACTCCGAGTCAAGGAACAAGAAGTCCCCATTCTCGTCATAAGAAGTTGGCACATTCTGGTAAGTTTTGCCTTTATATGTAATATTAAGGCATTCGACCAATTCACCAGATCTGGTCGAAATTTCTTCGTCCTGTGGGACAGGAACATCCGCATCGTTACTACAAGACCAAAGTCCCGCGATTGAAGCAACGAGCAAAGAATACAATAATGTTTTCTTCATCTGTTAGTTGTTGTATATGTTTTGGGAAGTTTTTATGAGATTACCCCAACCGTTTTGAATTTTTAACATTTAACAATAACCTCTTGTTTAACAATGTTTTGTCTATCTCTATGACCTAAGTTCCACAGAATTTAGGGCTTTTATTTTGTAGTTTAAAAACTCTGCGAAGTTAATATAAGAAAGACACGACATCATCCTCTTTTTAATCCCGATTTTCTTTCCAATATCCATAAAGAGAAAGGAGGTGTTAAAAATAGATATGGAAAACAAAGTCAAATTTGAGTGGGTTAAGGTTCGGACTTATCTCACGGTCATTAACGGACAGTACGCCTTTGAAACTCTCTACAAAAAGGTGTACCACTAATTTGAATTGCTCCTAAATGGTGTCGTGTCTTTATTATTCCTAACTTTGCGATTAGATACGGAAGACTGCCTAATTACAACAAAGGCTTCGCTTATACCAAGGCACTCTAAATGCCTAAAAACGACACGACTATGCAAGAAGTATTAGTTTTTACTCGTTTGGAGCGTGATGAACAAGGAAGACTTGTCATTGCGATGTATTACAAAAAAGTCTGATATGTAACGTTCTTCAGTCTTCCGTATCTTTTCTGTTTTTCGCAAAGATTTTTCTTGCCAAAGTTTATAAACCCAACCCCAAACAGGTTGGCTTATGAACGATATTAACTTTGGAACATTTAATTCGCTGTATGACTTCTTCACAGCCTTCCCAGATGAGGCGAGTTGCATCGCCTTTCTTGAGAATAAACTTTGGCCCGATGGAGTGGTGTCGCCCTATGACCCAACGTCAAAGGTATATCGCCGTGGCGATGGTATGTATCGCTGTAAGAACACGGGCAAGAATTTCAACGTCAGGATAGGTACGATATTTGAAGGTACCAAACTCCCTTTGCGGAAATGGTTTATCGGTTTGTATCTGCACCATAATCATAAGAAGGCTATCTCTGCCACCCAATTAGCCAAGGACATCGGAGTGACGCTAAAGACTGCGTGGTTCATGCTTCATAAGTTCCGCAAGACATCGCACGTTGTTCATTTCCAAAAGTTAGACGGTGAGGTAGAACTGGATGAAACTTTCGTTGGCGGTAAAAATCACAACCGTCATGCCGATAAGAAAGTTCCGAAATGCCAGGGCAGAAGTTTCAAGGATAAAGTTCCCGTCATGGGGATGTTGCAACGTGGCGGAGCAGTGATTTGCAAGGTAGTAAACGACACTTCCGTTAAATCCCTTACGCCTCCTATCCTAAAGTCAGTAGCAAGGACGGCAACACTGTTTACCGATGAATGGTGTGGCTATGACTTAGTCCGTAAACTCTATAAGGCTGAGATTGTTGACCATAGTAGAAAACAATACGTTAATGGCAACGCCTATACCAATAGTATAGAAGGCTTTTGGGGCAATTTCTGCAAGCGTGTATTCCATGCCATTTATAACAAGGTCAGCCGTAAGTATTTGCAGAGATATTTTGATGAGTTCTCCTTCCGATTCAATACTCGCAACGTTTCTAACGCCACGCGGTTTGAAATGGCGATAGCCAACTCCCAAATCCGCGTAACGCAAAATCAGATAGTAGGAAGATGAAGCCAAAGAAAAAAGACAAGAATTATATACCCATACTTGACCTGCCTATTGATGAGCTGAAAAAGCCTATGGGCAAACGCGTGGATTTCAGCAAGGCTATTAACGAAGTTCTACGTCAAAAGCCAAGGAAATAGGGATGATTATTCTTCCTCTTTTTCTCTATCCTTTCGTTTTAGTTCCATTAAACGACACCACATAGCAAATGGAGTGAAGAACACAAATATTCCGATATAAAATATTGGAGGCAGTGCGCTACCTACAAAGAACATTAGGATTATTGTGACTATGACAGCCGTCATCAATCCATAAAAGAATGCACCAGTATTTCTTCCCATAACTTAACGCATAAATTGCATCATAGCGTTCCACATCATATTGTCATGGTAAGATTTTGCTGCGCTCCATCCGTACCAAAAAGTCAATCCGAACCATAGAAGAGAAATAAGGAGCATAACCCATCCAAGAGTTTCATCTTCGGAGTAGTCAAGTTTCTCATCATAATCTAATGGTTTGGAACATGCGATGACGATTAGTCCTAAAAAGCCTGTAAGAAGACAGTTTATGAACCATAGCCATCCCTTTCGATTGCGTTTCTTTGCTATGCCATATCCTGCAATAGCAATGAATATCGGAGCCACAATCGTAATGATTTGAATAAGTGCCTGCGGTTCCATATGGCGATTTTACAAGAGTTCTCCGCAGGCATCCAATTGGAGAAATTTTCTTACTAAAGTTATATATAGAAAGTGGGCTGCCATCCTTGCACTCTTGTAGGTATCGCCAAACACCTGAATACACGCACGGATAGGCAGCCCACGTTATATGAGCTGTCACCGTGCCTTGTGTATTCTTAGATGAGAATTGGCGATTTCACAAGAAATAAGGCACTTTCTGTTATTTTCAAACGTTGTCTTTTATAAAGACAGCGCAAAGTTACGAAATTTTTTGCTAACTTTGCGCTTGGAAATCAAAGAAGTAATTAAAATGCCCCAACAAATCAAAGTTCAGTGTCCGAAATGCGGCAACATATCCTATCTAACCTCCAAAGGGGGTAAAGATGAAGTCATAGAATTCATTTGCCCTAATTGTGGAAAACACGGATTGATTGTTGCCTATGACCAAGTAACGGGTCACGTTGGCGACAAACGAAAATTATAATCGTTCCTGAAGGATATGATAGAATTTTCTTCAACGTTTCGCTTATTTTACTTTTGTCCATGATGCTTTGTAGGAAATTCTCCAATTCTTCTATTGAATGAAAGTCTTTAATATTGTCCATCACCAATCCTCCTTTTCAACCGTTTCTCTAATCAACTTTCCAAAATACTCTCTAAATTCTCTTACATTGCGGAATTTCCGTTCATCAATCTCTATTCCGACTATCTGAGCAAACCTTCGAATAGTGATTAAGTCTGTAAGTGGAAACTTCATATTCCGCTCTTGCTCGGTCACGATACAGCCACTCATCTTATTACTCTTTCGGATAATCCCGATAAGGCTATTAAGGAGTGCTATTGTAGCCGATTTTCCAGCACTCTCGCCACTCGTTTCCCTCTCGGTAATATCGTGTAGTGACGGAAGTCTATCCAACGACAGGAATGCTTCTCGGAATAGCGTCTGCCCTTCTTTTTCTCCACTGACCGATATGTCGGTGCCACCATCAGTGTTCTTCTCCCAACGGATTGTTATACTTGACTCGTTCATAAGTTAAACTTTTGTTAAAAACTCTAATTTCGTAAGGAAACAAATGTTTGCCTGTTATTAGTAAGAAAAAGTGAACGCTATGGCAAGGCAGATAAACTCCAACAATGGATGCAAAATTAAAACGGCTTATAAAAGCCAAGAAAATTCAAGTTAAGTTGGGACAACTCTACTGTACCACCGATGAACACGGAAATATCGTGTGGCGCATAGAGCAAGTCCCAATGGTTAAGAAGTAGTCTGCTTATGCCATAGCGTTTTTACTCTTCTAACTAAAAACTCTGTAGAGAAATATATAAAAGTGGCACATCAATCAAGATGCGCCACTCTATTCGGGGTAGTGTCGTATAAACTCACCTATGTTTTTATAGTATAACGCAACAAGAGGATAATTGTTCAGCAGTGTAAAAATCTTAGGAATAATTAACATTTAGAGCGTTACTTCTTCTTGATGAATTATTTTGCAAAGTTATAAATTATTTTCTAACCCTCCAAATATAAAATTGTTTTTTTTGATTTGCGAACCACAAACAGTAGCACAAATAGCATTTGGATTAAAGCCTAAATATAACATAACTCTCTGTAAATTAGTAGATAATATCATTAGTGCCCTTTGCCACTACAACGATGAGGAGTTCTGACATCTATCTATACATCTTAGGGAAACCTACCGGGCTGAAGCCGAGGCAAAGCGGAGCGAGGTGTGGGCGCATGGAGCGCATCACGCCTCACTACCTTGCATTCCTCCGCTCCCTCCCGAATACCTGATAATCCGGGCTATATGCCATGTCCGTGAGCCGGGAGGCACACCGACATCACATATAGCCTTTCGTGTGTAAACCGGCCGCGCCACAAGACTGAAGCCTCCGTGAAGGCGGCTTCCGACTTGATCCGCGCTCTATGCCCGGAACACCGCAACCCCGATGCCGTGAACGGCATCCGGCCTGCCGCAACCTGCCGGTTAAGGTCGCCGGATATACTTTTTTGTTTGAAAACCCTGCGGGCTTCACCTGCGGCGGCGTTTTTGTGTGCGAAGCTACGGCGGACGGGCGGAACGACAAGTGACGCCGCGCTTGAGGTCGGAGTTCCGCGCCCGTGAGCCTCCGCATTTTTTGTCGCTCAAAAAATGGGTATCCCGCGCTTGCCCTCTGACTTCACACTTGTCTAATCCGCCCCGGTGGTCCGCCGTGGTGTATGCACAAAAAACATACCCCCTGCGGATGAAGCCCGGAGCTTCAAGCCAAAAGGGAAAAAACAAATTCAAACACTAAAACATGGACTATCAAGCAGCAGCAACCATCATCGACCGCAATTCGGGTCTTTACGACATTACCACCAACGAGGGCAGAGAACGCAGACGCCTGTTTTTCTCCACACAGGGCTATATATGCGAGTTCGCTCCACGCTCACGCAGACGCGGCTACATCATACCGCAGTCAACCGTAGCCAACTGGCTCGGAGTAGTGAAAGTGGAGAAGCCTGAAGCAAATATTGTGGAAAAGTTCAGGCGTTACGCCTCGCGTGCCACCTTCCCCTCGGCTTTCGTGCGAAAATGCCTCATGGC
>Ga0137306_102734_pt1 | contig 14297 bp, 13 predicted proteins | sample Inofroosms_March_FD_97187 | JGI IMG/M metagenome (GOLD analysis project Ga0137306, IMG submission 97187) | Mouse cecal microbial communities from Vienna, Austria - N-Acetylneuraminic and N-Acetylglucosamine D2O microcosms_March | ecosystem: Host-associated > Mammals > Digestive system > Large...
TCGACCTGAATTACTAATATGTTGATTTGTAGCTGTCATATCGGTGGGTGCTTTTTTTTAACCATGCGTCCAATGACGGTGTGGCTGTATGAGTTGCTCGACGCCTAAATGACGTGTGGCGACAAAAAGGGATGTTCATGGCATTGCGTAAAAATACTACCTCCAAGGGAGTGTGGAGATTTTTCCGCAATGACATGAATGTCACTTTCGCCTCACGTTCAATCTGGCGAGCAACTTATACCTGCCCACAAGTTAGTGTGATGCCTTGATTGAAAAGGCACCCCCGATAAATTCTGACAGCGGAAAATCAACATCTCAGTGACCGGCGACAATCAAGTCGCCTTCCTATGGGAAATCTTGCAGACAATAAAATCTGACACTGAAAAGGAAACTGCCCATCCCCGGCGAAGACGAGTCTCTGACGATATAGGGAAACGGTATAGTCAGTGTCTCGTCCCGTGGGATGCAACAACAAGCGATGAATGGTGAGACGGTCGGGAAAGTCCTTTAAGGTAATCGGCAATCAGGACACGGAATGAAGCCAGTTAGTCTTGGAGGTTCAGCGACTATAATGTCGCCACCTCCGAGGCGTTGGCCTCATTCGGTGTCCGCCGATTACCGGTTGGCATTATGCGGTCGTGAGGAGCAAGGCTTGCCCTGTTCCTCATGACTGCATAATGCCTGCAACTCTGAAGACCGCCTCACCTTTCACCGCTTTAATATAGACACAAAAAAAGGAGAGGAATATCCATTGCCGGACGTTCCTCTCCTTTTACCTAAATATGTTGATCTGATGATCTAAACTTTTGCTTGCTGACCAAGATTTGAGAAATTCATGGCATCTCTAATCTCATTCATCTCTCTTAGAATAGAGGTATCAAGCACACGCGCGTAATGTTCGGTCATCTTCACACTTGCATGGCCGAGCATCTTTGACACATTTTTCAAGCTGACTCCTTGCGAAAGGCACACAGTGGCGTAGGTATGACGCGCCACATGGGTAGTGAGATATTTATCTATCTTACAGATAGAGGCAATCTCTTTGAGATAACGGTTCATCACCTGATTGACAGGAACGGGAAGCAGAACGCCTTTCTTTGCCGCTTTTTTGTCTCCTTCATATTTTTTGAGGATTGTCGCCGGAATGTCAAGCAAAGGGATATTGCTTATCTGACGTGTTTTCTGACGATGCTTGCGTATCCATAGGTTCCCGGCATTATCACGGACGATGTGCTCTGCTGTGAGTTGGGATACATCAGAAAATGCGAGTCCCGTGAATGCTGACATGAGAAACATATCCCTGACCACCTCCAACCGTTTACAACCGGGGTCGCATTCATATATGCGGTTGAGTTCCTCTATTGTGAGGAATTCAGGCTCAGTCGGCACTTCCCGGAATTTAATGCCGACAAACGGATCCTTGTGAATCCAGTCGTTGGTTATACAGCGATTTGTGATTTTCTTAAGTGCCTTCATATAACGGATGAGGGTATTCTGCGAGAGATCTTTCTCGGTTTTCAGATATACCTCGTAGGCCCTTATCACCTCACCGGTAAACTGGGAGAGCGGGAGGTCATCGACATCATAGTTTTTCTTGATCATCTCCCCAAGATAGCGCTTCATCGACTTATATCGCAAAACTGTGGTTTTTGAATAGTCCTTACCTATGAGTTTGTCTGCTTCATCATTGTGGGCTTGAATGACTTCAAGGATTGTTCTCTCCGCTTTCTTACTCGGATTTATTCCATAGAATCTATCCTGAACAATTTTGGCGTTGACCTCTTCATTACTCTGCTGAAGTTCCGTCACAATCTGATGTACCTTGATTCTTGCTTCCTCAATGAATCGGTTGAGATCGATAGCTGTTCGGCTTGTTCCCTTGGCACGCTCCTTGGGCTGGTCCCATAGATTTGGAGCGATGCTCTTCTGGATGTTGTTCTCGGCACGCTGACCGTTTACCGTAATGCGCATAAAAACCGGCGACTCGCCTGTTTTGAGGACGTTTCGTCTAAGAAAGAATGCCACACGGAATGAATTCTTACTTCTCATATACAATTCCTTGTGTTAAGAGTTAAGCGACCGGGTGTAAGAAATTTGGCACTGTATATCTTTGTAACTCGTTGAATCATACTATCTAAACACCTTTTTGGTGTAAATTGTTCGGTGTAAAAAAATTTACACCAATTCTACACCTGCGTCTTATTTGAGTCCAAAATAAAAAATCTTCAAATTTCCGCCACCAAGTCAAAGTTCTTGTTATAAATCTCACTCAAGGAGATGCTGAGGCAAGTATGGCGTTATGATGTAATACACTGAATATTAAATGATAAATCTTTATTGTCGGTTGGAATGATGTCCTCAGATACATGTCCTCGATTCTCACACCTGTACCTTTCATCGTTCTTCAGCATTTGGCGTTACCCCTAAAACAGCAAAAACGCTGAATTCTGTTGAAATTCAGCGTTTTAACTTGCTTTCCCTTTAGGGTTCGTGGTGCCACCAGGAATCGAACCGGGGACACAAGGATTTTCAGTCCTTTGCTCTACCAACTGAGCTATGGCACCAACTTTAATGTTTGCAATATTGAGAACCTGCGCTACTGCCTGTTTCCGTTTTGCGAGTGCAAAGTTAGTAATATTTTTTTATTCTGCAAAATTTTTCGCAATTTTTTATTAATTATTTTGTTGAGTTTTGCCTCATATATTTACTGAATGCAGTCGAGATTTGCTGTAGATTTACTGAATTCTATTGACTAAGTCGCATATTCTCAATAGCATCCACCATTTCTTGAATAAGATACCTACTGTTCCACGGCAGGAAGAAACGTTTCTCAGGGCGTTGTCAAGAAACAGTGCATTATCATTGTCAATGCTTTCGAGACACACCACACAGATATTTTTATCAGAGCTTGAATGCTACTTTCATACCTTTGATTCTCAAGCGGTAGCCACAAGCCATGCCATATAACCGACATAGCAGGCGGCAAGCACACCACCCTCCCGTCGGGTAATGGTACGCTCTTTATAGACACATCCGAATATCCAGAAAAGCAAACTGCTTGCGGTGAGTATAAGCAGGTCTGCATTACCTACGGCTCCGAATGGCAACGGTCTTACCGTTGCCGCACATCCCAACACAAGGAATATATTGAAGATGTTGCTCCCGATTACATTTCCCAGGGCTATACCTGTCTTGCCTTTCAGGGCAGCCGTTATCGAGGTGGCAAGTTCCGGCAAAGATGTGCCCGCCGCCACAATCGTAAGACCGATCACGGCATCACTCACGCCCAATCCCGCGGCAATTCCGGAAGCGCCGTCCACAAACTTGTCGCCGCCGTAAATCAGTCCCCCAAGACCACCTGCCACCCACAGCCATGCCTTCCACACCGGCATTTTTCTCTTCGACTCACCGCCTTTTGCCGCAGGGTCGCCGGATGCGGCATGCCTGGCAGAGGAGAAGGTGTGATGCATGAACACCATAAAGAAAAGCAGCAGGATTATACCGTCAACCCGCGTCAGCATATTGGTTTTCGAACCGTCAAGGAGCGAGGTGTTGCCCATTGTCAGCAGAACGAGCGCCGAAAGTATCACAAGCGGAATATCCGTGGTCAGGATACTTTTCGAAATACGCATCGGTCGCACAAGGGATGTTATCCCGATTATGGCACACACGTTGAAGATATTGCTCCCCACCACGTTACCAATAGCCAGTCCGGCATTCCCGTCTACCGCCGACATTACGCTTATCACGAGCTCAGGCGCCGAGGTGCCGAACGCCACGATTGTGAGTCCGACAACAAGATCCGACATTCCCCACCGCTTGGCAAGCGACGACGCGCCATCGGTAAGCGCGTTTGCTCCCACAAGAATCAGCACAAGACCCAATATGAGAAATACTATATTCAGAATCATAAGCAATGAAATTTCAGTTCATACACCGCCCCTTCGCGTCACATCCCTGTCACTCCCCGCAACGCCCCGTTTCGACCCGTCACCCCTATTCCTTAACGTAAAAATCTATCAGAGAGTTGAGGGCACGGCGGCACGCGGGGCAGAATCCATGCCATTCATTGTCACGCATACGGCACCTGTCCGCAGGGCTGTATACACCACGAAACGAATATCCTCCTCCCTCGAACACACCCACAGGATACCGTTGCCATTCACTGCGTTGTGTCGGCACCGGAGTCCCTTCCTCAAGCAAGGATTTCCATTTTGAATCAAAATCCACGAGTGTGGTAATATTCGGCTCCCAAGGCTCCACATCAAAAGGATAGCTGTCTTCCATCACATCCCCCTCATAGAAATATTCATCGGCAAGACCTCCGAAACTATGTCCGAACTCATGTACGACCACCGGCGCGAAATTATTATGTCCCGTAGTTGTCAGCGTATAGCTGTTGTAAATTCCGCCGCCCCCATACACATCGCAATTGGCAAGAACTATGATATGTTCATAAGGTACATGCGAAACCGATTCGTGAATATCAGACACATTTCCCGTGGTCAGATAACGATCCGAATAAAACGTGTCGAAATTTGATCCGAACGATGTCTTCTTCCATTCTTTTTTTCTCGGCACACTCACTCCCTCATCTTCAGAAACCGTAGCTACAGCCACAAAATTAAAGCACGACTCCCGGTCCTTGAACGGCTCATGGCTCAGTATCGCCGTCACAGCCTTCTCTGCATCCCTGTAAAAAGCCTCCGTCTGCGATGCATTATACCCCTCGGCAAGAATCGCCACATCAATCACATCTTCAGCATTGCCATTCTTCCTCAGATAGCGGTATTCGCTTTTACCCCTCGTGTCCGACTCCTTTACGAGGATATCATCCGGTGAATAGAGATGCGTATTCGAAGCCACAGCATCATGTCGGGCGTCAAGCAATTCAATCGTAATCCTTGCCGTCCTGCGAGGCAAAGGTATCAAAAACGTATTCTGAAAAGATTTCGAAGTTACGGCAGCCTCCGGCGTAGACTGCCACTCCCGGAAAAGAGTGGAAAAACTGTGTCTGTATATGGTATCGCCACTAAGAGAATCAGCCACAGTCACTATCCCGTTGCCGACATAAGGAATACTGTCAAGATTACACCTGCGTCCTGCCCATCCGCCGAACTTATGCATCCTGTCAAGAAACACGTTACTCTCCTTCGAATTACCTGCAGCTATATAATCAAGTCTGAGAGTCGAATCACAGAACACTTTTTCAAAACTCACATCCGCCATCCCCGCCATGCGATAAAACACGACAAATGCAGACAACAGCAACAATTTTCTTATCATATTAACCGTCAATTGATTTTTACTGACCACTTCAAGGTTATTCTATAAGACGAACCGGAATAACAAAAAGCATGGCTGCAAATGTAATAAATTCTTTTTTGGAAACATGAAGTTTCTAATTTTTTTGTTAACTTTGGCTAAAACAATACAGAACAACCATGCGCAAGTCAATTCTTATACTCGCTTTGCTTCTCGCGAATCCGTTTTACGTCATATGCCTTGCTGAACAAAACAGGCGCCACACACCGGCAGCGAAGAGCAACGTGCCGAGAAGGATCATACACACCTGTATCCGACCATGATTATCTACCCTCCGACCGCCCCACCCTCGACGGCACTTTCTGGATTGAAGACGGCAAGCCATGGGCGTGGCATACTCTAAAAGCGGTCGCCTCGAAGGTCCGTGGATACAAGAGAAAGAACCGCTTACACCCCCGAACCACGGTCATGGCATGATATTCAAAGATCTTGAAGGACGCAACATCCTTTCAGCACACAGCCATAGCGAAATCAACGGCAGATATGTACGCCGTCCCGTATTTTGGGAGATCGATCTTACAGGCGACAAACTCCGCATTATCCGCAAAATCGACTGAACGAGACACATAAGCCTCCACAAATTTCCACAATTCCGAATAATTACAAGCCAAAAATTCATATTTTTATAAAATAAATACCGATTATTACTGTCTTTTGATTATATTTGCGGCAATTTTCGAAAAAAAAACGGCGGCAAAACCGCCAAGGGCAAGAATAATCAATAAGTAATGAACAACGACCAGGTATCAGTGATGTTCGCAGGAGAAGAGCATATAAAATATGCCGATCTCATATGCGACCTCATCTATGAGTCCGCGCTTCAGCGCGGCACCGGTATCGCCAGGCGTTCTCCCGACTACATCATCGACAAGATCCGAGGAGAGAAAGCCGTAGTGGCGATGTATGGCGACCGTCTCATCGGCTTCAGCTACATTGAAAGCTGGGGTCATGGTGACTACGTTGCCACATCGGGTCTTATCGTAGACCCGGAGTTCCGCAAGCTCGGTCTTGCGGCGCGTATCAAGAACAAGACATTCGAACTTGCCCGACGACGATTCCCCTTCGCAAAAATTTTCTCCATCACCACTTCGCTGCCTGTAATGAAACTCAACTCCCGCCTCGGCTACAAGCCTGTGACATTCTCGGAGTTGACCACCGACGAAGAATTCTGGAGAGGATGCGAAGGGTGTGTGAATTACGATATCCTCTGCCGCAACAACCGCAAGATGTGTCTCTGCTACGGCATGCTTTACGACCCGAAGGCAACACTGCGGAAACAGTCAAGGACTATCCCCTACGTAACTTGGATATCCAACAAGGTCAGAAAAATATTCCATCTGAAATAGACAGGTTTTTCCACACAGCATCCCCCTGATACTCATCCGCGCCGCACCCGGCGCTTAAAAGTTTTAATGCAGGAGCGTCCGCACCCGGCGGAACGCTTCATAACACATATACATACACATAAAGAAATGAAAGAGTCCAAGAAAAAAGTCGTCCTTGCCTTCAGCGGAGGCCTCGACACCTCATTTGCAGCAAAATATCTCTCCGAAGATCTCGGCTACGAGGTTCACACTGCAATAGCCAACACCGGCGGATTCACCCCCGGAGATCTCGAACGCATCGAGCAAAGGGCATACGCACTCGGTGCGGCGTCACACGCCTCTCTCGACATAACCGAAGACTATTACAACCGATCCATACGATATATGATAGCCGGCAACGTGCTCCGCAACGGCACATATCCCATCTCCGTCTCCTCGGAGCGCATATTTCAGGCGATAGCCATCATCGAATATGCCAAGAAGATCGGCGCGGACGCTGTGGCACACGGCTCAACCGGAGCCGGCAACGACCAAGTGCGTTTTGATCTCACATTCCAGATTCTCGCTCCGGAGATAGAGATCATCACTCCCACCCGCGACATGACACTCACACGCGAATATGAGATAGACTATCTCAAAAAACACGGAGTCGACGCCGACTATAAGAAAATGGAATATTCCATCAACAAAGGTCTGTGGGGAACGAGCATCGGCGGCAAAGAGACTCTTCACAGCGAGCAGACACTTCCCGACAGCGCCTATCCCAGTCAGGTCACGGCATCGGGAGAAGAGACACTCCGCATCACATTCCACAAAGGCGAGGTGACTGCCGTCAACGGCAAGACATATGAAAACCGCATCGACGCCATCCGTGCCGTCGAAGAGGCGGGAGCGAAATTCGGCATCGGACGCGACATGCATATCGGCGACACAATAATCGGCATAAAAGGACGAGTTGGCTTTGAAGCCGCCGCTCCCGTGCTCATCATAGCCGCCCACAAAATGCTGGAGAAACACACCCTCACCAAATGGCAGCAATACTGGAAAGACCAGATCGGCACATGGTACGGCATGTTCCTTCACGAATCGCAATATCTCGAACCGGTGATGCGCGACATGGAGAAATTCCTTGAAAGCAGTCAGGAGAACGTAAGCGGAACAGTTGAGATTACACTCCGTCCGCTCGGCTATACCCTCGTTGGCATCGACTCCCCGTTCGACCTGATGAAAACCGATTTCGGAGAATACGGAGAAGTCAACAAGGCATGGAGTGCCGACGATGTGAAAGGATTCACAAAAATTCTCGGCAACCAGATGAAAATATTCCACAACGTACAGAAAAGAAACGGGAAATGATAAAGGCAGGAATAATCGGAGGCGCGGGCTACACAGCGGGAGAACTTGTCAGGCTTCTTCTCAACCATCCCGAAGTCAGTCTCGAATGGGTGCACTCGTCGAGCAATGCCGGCAGACCTCTGTGCGAGGTGCACTCCGGCATTGCCGGAGACACGGACATGCTCTTTGCCGACACCCACCCGCTACAGGGCATTGACGTTCTCTTTCTCTGTTCCGGACACGGAGCGAGTGCTTCATTCTGGCAGCAGAACGAAATGCCCCGCGGTCTGCGGGTCATAGACCTTGCCCAGGACTTCCGTGATGAATCTTGCGGCTACGTATACGGTCTTCCGGAAATCAACCGCCCGCGCATCGCCGAGGCACGCAAGGTAGCCAACCCCGGATGCTTCGCCACTGCCATTCAGCTTGCTCTTCTTCCCCTCGCCGCCGCCGGCTGTCTTGAAGGACGCGTGCACACTACGGGAATCACGGGAAGCACCGGCGCGGGAGTAAAGCCCTCCGTCACCACCCATTTCAGCTGGCGCGACAACAATCTGTCGGTATACAAACCGTTCACCCACCAGCATCTTGCTGAAATCGGCGCCACCCTGCGCCATCTGCAGCCATCCTGGTCCGAGGGCATCAGCTTCATCCCCGTGCGCGGAGACTTTCCACGCGGCATATTCTGCGCCACAACCCTGCGCACTGCACTCGACACCGGCGAGCTGACCCGGATGTATTCGGATTTTTACTCGGAATCACCGTTCACACACGTATGCCCGACCGATGTTGACCTCAAGCAGGTTGTCAACACCAACAAATGTCTTCTCAGCGTCACCTCCCGCAACGGAGAAGCCCTTGTCATCTCAGTCATCGACAACCTTCTCAAAGGAGCTTCCGGTCAGGCAGTCGAGAATATGAATCTGATGTTCGGACTCCCCGAAGACTGCGGGCTGAGACTCAAGGCATCGGCATTTTAGGTGTCGTTTAAATCTAAAAATACAGCAATGAAACTATTTGATGTTTATTCATTATACGACATAGAACCCGTGCGCGGCAAGGGAAACTATGTCTACACCGCCGACGGCACTCCCTATCTCGACTTTTACGGAGGTCACGCCGTGATCTCCATAGGTCACTCGCATCCGCGATATGTCGATGCCGTCAGCAGACAGGTGTCTCAGCTTGCGTTCTACAGCAATTCGGTTAAAAACACCCTGCAGCAACGCCTCGCCGACCTTCTCGGTGAGATTTCCGGTTATGACGATTATCAGCTCTTTCTTGCCAATTCAGGCGCGGAAGCCAACGAGAACGCCATAAAACTCGCATCTTTCGCTACCGGACGCCTCAGGATCCTTGCCTTCGACAAGGCGTTTCACGGACGCACATCAGCCGCAGTTGCCGCCACCGACAACCCCCGCATACAGGCTCCAGTCAACAAGACCGACAACATCGTCTTCTCCCCCCTCAACGACATCGAGGCGGCAACCCGCCTGCTCGAATCACAGGAATTCGCAGCCGTCATTATCGAAGGCATTCAGGGAGTTGCAGGAATCCGCATGGTCGATGATGATTTCCTGCGCCGCCTGAGCGAAGTCGCCGCCGCAACCGGCACACTGCTGATAGCCGACGAAATCCAAAGCGGCTACGGACGCACAGGGAAATTCTTCGCCCATCAGCACGCCGGGATACGCCCCGACATAATAACCTCCGCAAAAGGCATTGCAAACGGATTCCCGATGTCGGCGGTGCTCGTGTCGCCGGAGATCAGACCTGAAAAAGGGATGCTCGGCACAACCTTCGGAGGAAATCATCTCGCCTGTGCAGCCGCAATCGCGGTGCTTGAGATAATGCGCGATGAAAACCTTGTGGAGAATGCAGCCCGAACCGGAGAAAGACTTATCGCGCGGCTTCGCGCCATTCCTGAGATAAAAGAGGTGCGCGGACGCGGACTGATGATAGGAATGGAGATTGACGGAGATGCCTCTGAACTCCGCAGAAAACTCCTCTTCGGCAATCACGTATTTACCGGAGGCGCAGGCATACATACCGTCAGGCTGCTACCCCCGTTAACCATAACCGATGGTGAGGCTGACATCTTCATCGAAAGGTTGAAAAAAGCTATCAAAGAATGAGAAAGTTCACAGACGTAACAGACATCGGCTCTCTGCGCCAAGCCGTAGATGAGGCATTTGAGATAAAACGTGACCGTTTCGCCCATACCGATCTCGGCAAAAACCACACTTTGCTGATGATATTCTTCAATTCGAGCCTGCGCACACGGCTCAGCACCCAGAAAGCGGCGATGAACCTCGGCATGAACGTGATTGTGCTCGATGTCAATCAGGGCGCATGGAAACTCGAGACAGAACGCGGCGTGATAATGGACGGCGACAAAGCGGAACACCTCCTTGAGGCGATTCCCGTCATGGGAAGTTACTGCGACATAATCGGCGTGCGCGCCTTCGCCGGTCTCAAAGACCGCGACGAAGACTACGGGGAGCGCGTCATCTCCCAGTTTATCCGCCATTCCGGGCGCCCCGTATTCAGTATGGAAGCGGCAACCCGCCATCCCCTGCAAAGTTTCGCAGATCTTATCACCATCGAGGAGTTCAACACAGTGGAGCGGCCTAAAGTGGTGCTTACATGGGCACCCCATCCCAAGGCTCTCCCGCAGGCGGTGCCCAACTCGTTCGCCGAATGGATGAACGCCGCCGACTACGATTTTGTCATCACTCATCCCCATGGATATGAGCTCGCACCGGAGTTTGTCGGCAATGCCACCGTGGAATACGACCAGCGCCGAGCATTCGAAGGAGCGCACTTCATATACGCGAAAAACTGGAGTGCATACAATGCCCCCGATTATGGAAAAGTTCTGAACACCGACCGCTCATGGATGGTGGATGAAGAGAAGATGCGCCTCACCGACAACGCCTTTTTCATGCACTGCCTTCCCGTCAGACGCAACATGATTGTCTCCGATGCAGTCATAGAATCCGAACGCAGTCTGGTGATTCCCCAGGCAGCCAACCGCGAGATTTCGGCGCAGGTAGTTCTCAAACGCATGCTTGAATCCCTTTAGAAACTGTTTAAATTTAAACAGTTTCTTAGAATTAATATATTGACAGATAATGCAGACTCTGAAAATTTTCAAGATAGGCGGCAACGTAGTTGACAACCCGCAGATTCTGAGCAAATTCCTTGCGGATTTCAACAGAGTGTCGGGAGACAAGATAATAGTGCACGGAGGCGGCACGGAGGCGACACGTCTCGCCTCCGCTCTTGATGTGCCGGTCACAATGATCGAAGGGAGACGCGTCACAGACCGCCGGACACTCGACATCGTCACTATGGTTTACGCCGGACTCGTCAACAAACGTGTTGTGGCGGCACTTCAGGCTATAGGCTGCAACGCTATCGGGCTCTCTGGGTCCGACGGCGATGCGATCAGGGCTGTGATACGCGCACCGGAACCTGTTGACTATGGATACGTCGGCGACATCAACGCATCCTCAGTCAATGTCAGGCTGCTGACAGACTTGCTCGGCAGCGGCATGGTACCGGTGCTATGCGCCATAACCCACGATGGCGACGGCTTGCTACTGAACTGCAACGCCGACACGATAGCCTCGTCCGTCGCAGTAGCGCTTTCGCAGGTGCGGGAAACAGAACTGATCTACTGCTTCGAGCAGCCGGGAGTGCTTACCGACATAAATGACAAAAGCAGCGTGATTCCACTGATCACCCCCGATGACTTTCCCGCTCTTAAAGAGAGCGGTGTGATTTCAGCCGGAATGATACCTAAAATCAAGAATGCCCTCGACGCGGTGCGCAAGGGAGTCAGATACGTCTCTGTCAAAAGCAGTGACGACATTCTCGGCTGCACCGGAACAACAGTGCGCCTATGACACGTCAGGCAACAGACCTCCTCAGGACACTCATCGCCACACCCTCCGTCTCTCGCGATGAAAACGCCGCAGCTGATGTCGTGGAGGCTTTTCTCCGCGACCATGGTGTCCGTACCCGACGTTATGCCAACAACATCGTCGCTCTGCCGGAACGTTTCGTTCCGGGGTTGCCGGTACTGATGCTCAACAGCCACATCGACACAGTCCGTCCCGCACCCTCCTATTCTTTCGACCCCTTTGTTCCATTTGAAGAGAACGGACGCCTGTACGGACTCGGCAGCAATGATGCCGGAGCAAGCGTGGTCTCGCTTATCGCGGCGTTTCTACGGCTTCGCGGCGAGAACCTCCCCCTGAATCTTCTGCTTGCCCTCTCGGCTGAAGAAGAGGTCGGGGGTGAAAACGGGATGCGCCTGCTTCTACCTTCTCTTGCAGCCGACGGCATCGTGCCCGACATGGCAATCGTCGGAGAACCCACGGGGATGCAGCCCGCCATCGCCGAACGCGGACTTGTCGTTCTCGACTGCGTGACACGCGGAATAACCGGACATGCCGCCCGCCCGGAGGGAGTGAACGCCATATACAGGGCGATCGATGACATTTCCCTGTTGCGCGGCTTCCGGTTCGGCAACGAATCGGAGACTCTCGGTCCTGTCAGGATCTCCGTAACCATGATAGAGGCAGGCAGGCAACACAATGTAGTGCCCGACGAATGCCGCTGGGTTGCGGACATACGCACCACCGACGCCTACTCGAATGAAGAGACCGTCAGGATACTGCAGGAGGCTGTAAGCTGTCATTCCGTTCTGACTCCCCGTTCCACACGCATCCGCGCCTCGGTGATCGACCCGGGACATCCGCTTGTAAGGGCAGCCTCGGAAATGGGACTGACTCCGTTCATATCCCCAACCACCTCCGACATGTCGCTGATGCACGGCATACCATCGCTCAAGATCGGTCCGGGGGATTCCGCCCGCTCCCACTCCGCCGACGAATTCATTCTCATCGACGAGATAGAGCAGGCTATATCGTTATATCCGAAACTAATAAGAAAATGTTCAAATGAAACTTTGGGACAAGGGTTTTGAACCCGACAAAATAATAGAGAAGTTCACCGTAGGCAATGATCGCGAACTCGACATGAGACTCGCCCTTTACGATGTCGAGGGCTCCATGGCACACATCACCATGCTTGAATCGATCGGACTTCTGACACAGGAGGAGCTGCAAACCCTCCTCTCCGCTCTTGAGGAAATAAAAGAGACCATACGCAACGGCAGTTTCAGCATCGAGGAGGGTGTGGAGGATGTCCACTCCCAAGTCGAGTTCATGCTTACGGCAAAGCTCGGTGACCTCGGAAAAAAAATCCACTCAGGTCGCTCCCGCAACGACCAGGTGCTTCTTGACCTGAAACTCTTTATGCGCGACGAGCTGAAGAAAATAGCCCAAGTCACAGGCAGCCTGTGCCACTCTCTGCTTGATCTTGCCGAAAGACACAAGGATGTCCTGATGCCGGGATACACACATCTGCAGATAGCCATGCCCTCTTCTTTCGGTCTGTGGTTCGGAGCTTACGCCGAATCATTTTCCGATGACCTCGAGCTGCTTTGGTCGGCATACCGCATAGCCAACCGCAATCCGCTCGGATCGGCAGCCGGATATGGCTCTTCGTTCCCCCTTGACCGCGAGATGACCACCCGCCTCCTCCACTTCGAATCGATGCATTACAACGTCGTGGCGGCGCAGATGAGCCGGGGAAAGACCGAACGCGCCGCAGCCATGGCTGTTGCCGCAATAGCCTCTACCCTTTCACACCTTGCCATGGACGTTTGCATGTGGATGTGTCAGAATTTCGGATTTGTCTCCTTTCCCGATGAGTTCACAACCGGTTCCTCGATAATGCCTCACAAGAAAAATCCGGACGTGTTCGAGATAATGCGGGGCAAATGCAACAGGCTCCAGTCTCTGCCCAACGAGATCGCACTTCTCACCGCCAACCTCCCGTTAGGATACAACCGCGACCTCCAGCTACTGAAAGACATAACATTCCCGGCTACTTCGGAAATCATCTCCTGCCTCGAAATGGCGGATTTCATGCTCGGACATATCAGAGTGAACACCAGGATTCTCGATGATCCTAAATACGATTACCTATTCACGGTAGAGGATGTGAACCGGCTCGCTCTTGAAGGCATGCCCTTCCGCGATGCCTATAAAGAAATAGGTATGCAGGTGCAGAAAGGTGAATACAAACCCGATCGGCATATCCGCCACACCCATGCCGGCAGCATAGGCAACCTCTGCAACGACCGCATCACAGCTCGCATCAACGAAATCCTCTCACGCTTCTAAAAGAATCTACGATATCATTATTTTAACTTTCGTAAATAAGTCAAGACGAGTT
>Ga0137306_102735_pt1 | contig 14295 bp, 13 predicted proteins | sample Inofroosms_March_FD_97187 | JGI IMG/M metagenome (GOLD analysis project Ga0137306, IMG submission 97187) | Mouse cecal microbial communities from Vienna, Austria - N-Acetylneuraminic and N-Acetylglucosamine D2O microcosms_March | ecosystem: Host-associated > Mammals > Digestive system > Large...
AAATCGACGCCCCCGACCTCCATGTGATTCCCATGGGCAACTCTGAAGACCTCAGAGTGGGCGAGTGGGTGCTTGCCGTAGGCAATCCCTTCGGCTTCACCTCTACCGTCACCTCGGGCATTGTAAGCGCCAAGGCTCGTAACATCTCATCGAGTGTAGGTGAGCCCTCGCGCGGCGGCATCGAATCGTATATCCAGACCGACGCAGCCGTTAACCGCGGCAACTCGGGCGGAGCTCTCGTCAACCTCAAGGGCGAGCTTATCGGCATCAACACTGCCATATACTCGCAGACAGGCACCTACGCAGGCTGCTCATTCGCCATTCCCACATCTATCGTGCAGAAAGTGGTAAACGACATACACTCATTCGGCACTGTGCAGCGCGCTTATCTCGGCATCTCATTCCGTGAACTCACTCCCGAGCTCGTGAGCGAAAAAGCGATAAAAGGCACTTCGTCGGGCATCTATGTTCTCGAAGTCAACGACCGCACGGCAGCTCGTCAGGCCGGTCTGCAGCCCGGCGACGTCATAGTATCGCTCGGCAACAAGCCCACACGCTCCACTGCCGAAATGCAGGAGGCCATAACAAGCTTCAGCCCGGGCAACGAAGTAGAAATCGTTTTCTACCGCGACGGCAAGAAGCACACTGCCAAGGCCACACTCCGCAACAGTAAGGGTGACGTAAATATCACCCGCGCCGACAATGAGTCGTCGCTCGGCGCCGCATTTGCCGGCATCGACGAAAGCATGTCACGCAGCCTCGGCATAAGCCACGGTGTGGCTGTTACGGAGCTCGACGACAACGGCCGCTTTGCAAAGGCCGGTATGCGCGACGGTTTCATAATATTGAGCATAAACGGCAACCGTGTATCATCGTCCGACGACATCAAGGCGCTCTACAAGGCCATAACAAAGTCGGCCAATGAGAAAGTGATGTTTATCTCGGGCATTTATCCCACCGGCAAGGCCGCATACTACGCCGTACCTCTCGATGACTGAAAATAAGGTCTCCGCCGCCGAACTTTAGCGCCGGCGGAGACGTTATTACTTTCAAGTGATATTAATTACCTCTAACTACATAAAGACCCGAAACAATGAAAGGACTTCCCATTATCATCGCAGCAATCGGCGGCGCACTCGTAGGCGCTGCAACAGCACTTCTCCTGGCCCCTCAGACCGGTAGCCAGACCCGCGAATCAATCAAAGACTTTATCCGCACTCATGTGCCAGGCATCAAGGCTGCCGAACTCGAAGACCTCGCTGACCAGATTGCCGAAGAAATCAAGGATATCAAATAAAACAGCACATATGAAAGGTCTCAGCACATTCCTTCTGGGCGCTGCAGTCGGAGCTGCCGCAGCGGCTCTCCTCACTCCTACAACCGGCGAAGAACTCCGCGCTCGCATCAAAGCAATTCTTCAGAAACACGGCATTATCGCTGCCGACGATATCGACGAACTCGTTGATATGATTGCCTGTCAAGTGGAGGACTCCTCCAAAGCCAAAAAAGCCTGACAATAGACAGGCGGCTTTTTTATAACGGCTGCCCGGCACCAATGGCGCCGGGCGCAGTCGTTTAACTCTTTTTCTTATCGCATTATGTCTGACAACGAAAACAATACAGGACTGTCGGCCATATCGGCTACAATCAGGCAATATCTGCAGCTTCTGGTCGAAGACGCGCGCTTGAATGCCACCGAGAAAATCACTCGGCTTCTTGCGGCTATCGCGCTGGCGTCTTTGCTCACCATAGTCATTACGGCCGCTCTGTTGTTTGCGTCGATATCGGCCGGGCTCGCTCTGTCGATGATTATGAACCCCGTGTGGGCTTTTATAATCGTGGCCGGATTTTTCCTGCTGCTTATGGCTTTGCTCATAATATTCCGCACGCAACTGCTGCTGAATCCCATAGCACGTTATATGTCGCGACTGTTGCTTCCGGCTCCCAAAACCACAAAACCCGAAGACAATGATAAATCTGCCTCCATACCCGAATGAGACCCCGTCTGACTGGAAGGGGCTCACGCTTCAGCAAATACAGATGCGACGTACTCTGGTGCAGGCCCGAATGGAAATACAGAAGTTCAAGATGTCGTCGCAGATAGACCGCTACCGACGTCGTTCGCCCGTTTTCGGTACTCCCGACTCGCTTTTCTCCCGACTCACCGGAGCGCTGACGCTGGCCGAATACGGCTTCATCGCCATAAAGGCTTTCCGCTTCATCTCACCGCTTTTCAAGGGCCGGAAATAAACCGTCGCCGGTCGTCTGCTCCATACTTCGATGCGACAGTGCGCTGTGGCTTCATCGTCTGCGCCTATGTCGCTCCAGTCTTGCTGTAATCTTCATATCAAACTACACTAATTGCATATTGCGCCGGATAAAATATCGGTTTTATCCGTGTTGTTGGCTATAATAACTTGATAGACTGCTTTGACAGGCGTGGCAAAAACTATTGCCCGCGTAAATGTGTTAAGAAATAAAGGTTTATTCAAAATATTACAGATATGAATGATTATACAGATATTATCAATTCGTCGGCTCTCGTCATGGTCGAATTCTACGCCACATGGTGTCCGCATTGCCGGCGTATGGAGCCTGTCGTAGAGCAGATTCGCGAGTTGTTGGCCGGAAGTGTCGACATATATCAGCTCGATGTTGACGAGAACAACGAAATCGCATCGGAGGTTGGTGTGACAGGCACTCCTACCTTCATGATTTATCGCGGCGGGCAGCCCGTATGGCAGTACAGCGGCGAGCTCGACGGAAATGTACTTCTGCAGAAACTCCAGTCATTCATAGACTGATATGGATAGCAGTCGACATACTCTTTTCACCGATTTTCTCGCCGAACTCGGTGTGCCGCACACGGCCTGGTACAGTGACCGACAGTTCAACACAATGACTTTCAAATCGCTTTTCGGGCTGTCGAAGTTGCTGGAGAACTATGGCATAGGCACAGAGGCATATATGGTAGCCGATAAGGCTCAGGCACTGGCGGCTGTGACGCCCCCGTTGCTGGCTCGGTCGCGGGACTCGTTTGTCATTATAACAGATATTACTCCCGACAAGGTCTACTACCGCGACCCGCTGCGTGTCGACGTGCAGTGTCTGCCTACCGACGCGTTCTGTGATAAATGGAGCGGTGAGATTCTTTTGGCGTTTCCCGAAGAACAGTCGCGCGAACCTCACTATGCGGCTCATCATTTTACCGAAATCGGCAACCGCGCAAAACGGCTTGTGCTCGTCTCCGCTGTGCTTTTCGTCTTTCTATATTTTTTCATTTCAAACAGAATATATGCTCACGCAAGCACTGTGATGCTTACGCTCGTAAGCATCGCCGGTCTGTATGTCACATATCATCTTGTGCTCAAGTCGCTCAACATACACAGTGAGCGGGGCGATGCAATCTGCGGAATCATCGACCGCAGCGGATGCCACACCGTGCTCGATACGTCGGCTTCGAAATTCTTTGGCCTTTTTGGCTGGAGTGAGGTCGGACTGTCGTATTTCGGTGTCACTCTATGCTGTCTGCTTGTGTTTCCACAGCACATAGGCTGGCTCGCGCTTATCAATGCTTGCTGCTGCCCGTTTTCGTTCTGGAGCGTATGGTATCAGAAATATCGTGCAAAGGCCTGGTGTACGCTGTGTCTTATCACGCAGGCTTGCCTGTGGCTTTCGCTTGCCTGCTATATTTTCGGAGGCTCCTTCGGGCATGCCTTTCCGCTTCGTCCGGGCTTCTTTGTGCTCGGAGCATCTTATGTGGTGGCTCTGCTCGGCCTTAATGCCATTATGCCGCTCATGGATAAAAACATAGAACAGAAACCATGATAAAGATTATTCCACATCCCGTCTTGACCGGAGCTCGACGTCTTACTCCATTGGAGATGAACAATCTGCACTTCCGAACGCTCGACAATCATACGCCTATTGCCGACGCAGTCGGCATTCGCAAAGTCGATGCCCGAAAAGTTTACTGGAAAACCGCAGTGAAGTAAGTTTTAGCGTCTTAATAGGATAATAGATATATGAGTGAAATTTTGATAATGTCGGGCATTGTAATTGCGTTGGGCGCAACCCTCGTGCTGTTTGTATTTGGCATAAAACAGTATCATATGCGCCAGAGGGTAAAAGACATCCCTGCCCGCTATCAAGAATGGCTATCGCAATACAAAACCAAACGTGGCTATATAATGATAGCACAGCTAATCGGAATTGTTATCAGTATTATCGGACTCTCAATCTGACTCCAAAGTGCTTTTCACAGGCGACGACGGTTGTTGCTGATGTTGACTCTGGCTAACTATCTGAATGTTATAGTCAAGAGAATTTTATTAAACTATTTTTTTCGCCCGGCAACATATAGTTTCACTATATCCTCGTACTTATATGGGATGTAGAGGCTACCGTTGCGGTAGGCGGCAGAACCTTTGTCATAAAGTTGCGTCTTATCGGAAAGGAGTTCTGTAAGTATCTCATCATCTGAGAAGTATGCCGACAGCCATTTTCTTGTTTTGCCGCTACTGAATACAGAGAATGGAATGTGGACAAATGCACCGTCTTGTTTTTGAAAGAATAATGGGCTGCTCAGTGAACTTGAGAGGTATACTTTATCTTTTCGCAGCTTTATCTCTGCAAAACAAGACCAGAGATTTACATGGTCTCCAGCTTCATAAAGTACGAACCACTGCTTGGATACCTCTCCTTTCTTGCTGTTGTGACCGAGGTCAAGTTTGTATTCGCCGTTTTTAGAGTCCATTGCTCCATAAGTATGCCAGCACATTACCTGGCTGTTGTCCGGATATTTCGTGGGCCAAAATACAATATGGTCTATTGAATCTCCTTTTATCTTTAGCTTTTCGCTATTAACTTTTACGGTTATCTCTTTGTCCCAGTTCTTCGGTGGGGAAAACTCCACTCCCGAATATTCATGACCATTGAGCAACTTTATATTTGCTGTAAATTTTGACTCTGCACTGGCCGAAAGAGAAAAGGCGAGTATAAGCAAGATATAAATATGTCGGAAAAAGGATTTCATGATAATAAATTAACGTTATGTAAACTGGATAATGTGTATAGGACCGCTGTCTGCCCAGTTGCAAATATAGGGATTTTTTCTCAATGTAAAGCAATTGAATCTCTTGGGTTATCAGTAAAAGCACGAAAAAATGAGTTAAATATATCTAATGCTACTTAAAAATCTTAAAATCATGGGTTTCGGTTTCAATTTCGATTCGTCCAACTAATATAAAAGGCGCATAAAGTGTCGGCAAAACTAAAATGCAGCTGCAAAGAATAAAAAGAGTCGTTCGGATTCTCCGATAAAGCCCTATATGCTTTCATGCTACAACATCGGGTTTACTCACAACAGACCAGTGAATCTTGTGGAATGGTATGATGCTCACGTCAGTGCTCATCTATTGTTCAGAGAGTGGTTGAAATTACCCTTGAGGCCTTTCGGATTCCTTTTTTAAGGCAGCATCCGTTCATCGTTTTATTCTAAACCAGACACTCAGACAGTAATAATTGCATAGACAGAGTATCGTGCGGCTCTTAATGTCGCAAAAAAATTGTATCTTCGCATATTAAAAAAACGGAATCAATGCGCAGACTACCTATATTGATATGTATGGCTGTAATTGTAGGCCTTACATTGTCGTGTCGCCGTGCGGATGGGATGCATGGTGTTACTCCGGACGTTGAAGCTATTCTTCATCCGGCGGATACGGTAAATCATTTTGCAATCATGCCTGGCGCGGCACCCGACGACAACTGCGTACGGCTGCGTATAAACGGCATCGGCGGCATGCTCGGGCGCGTGTTCAACGACAGCAACGCCCTTCATCTTGAATATGCGTCGGCCAACGGGGCTCGTCCGATAACCGATATGGAGTCGCTATGGGAGCAAAGCAAGGGCATGGAGGCTGTAGTGCCGAATAAATATCTGTATGTCGACAATCTTACGCACTCTTATGCCTACCTGCGGCCGCATGCCAGAGCCCTGCTCGAGGAAATCGGTCGGCGCTTTGCCGACTCGCTCGCAGCACGCGGCGGCGGTGCTTACAGGCTTAAAGTGACGAGCATACTCCGCACAGAGATGACTGTAGGCAAGTTACGGCGAGTAAACCGCAATGCCAGTGCCGAGAGCGCCCATAGCTATGGCACCACTTTCGATATCAGCTACAGCAAATTTATCTGCGACGACCCGTCGAAACCTCACCGTACTTTTGAAGACCTCAAAAATTTGCTTGCCGAAGTGGTGTTCGCACTCCGCTCCGAAGGTCGTTGCCTTGTAAAACACGAGCGTCGGCAGGCTTGTTTCCATATCACTGCGGCTCCATCCGATAAATAAACGCCTATGCGACGCATCTTGTCTAAAATCCTTTTTGTCGCCTCTATGGTGCTTATGGCATTGGTGCTGGCCGTGTGTGCCATGCTTGTATGCACGGTGAAACTTCTCAGGCCCGAGCGTCTTACGCCTATGGTAGAGCGCGTTGCATGCCGGATGCTCAATGCCGACGTATCGGTGGCGAGAGTCGAGCTTGCTTTCCAGCCGGCTTTCCCGGTGCTTAAGCTGAAGGTCGATTCGCTGGCTGTCCGTTCGCTGGCTTTTGATACTCTCGACGCCAATGAGCGTGCCGGCTTGCCCTCGTGGAGCGACTCGCTGTTTGCAGTAGAGCGTTTCAGCGGAGCCGTCGACCTCGGGGCCCTTGTCAGCTGCGGTGCCATAACGCTCTCCGACGTAGAATTTGTGCGTCCGGCTGTAAATATAGTCATCGCCCACTCGGGCATGGGTAATTTCGATATATATCAGTCTGCTCCTGCCGACGGCGGCGACGATGCCGGCACAGACCTTATACTTCCGCCACTGTCGATAAACCGGCTTGCTTTCATTGAGCCCGAGGCAATAAGATATTACAATGCTGTCGACAGCACCGATGCCACTATAGTGCTTCTGCACGACGCAACGCTCGAAAGTGCCGGTGAGCCGTCGTATTCGTTGAAAATCGACGGCAGCGTCAACTCTCCATATGCCAACGAGTTCATCGACCTCAACGAAATTTCGTTTGGCCTCGACGGGCGGCTTCACTGGAGCCCGTCGCGCCCGATGCACATCGAGTTCGAACAATTTGCCATGCGTGGAGCTTTTGTAGCCGGCCGTCTCGATGCGTCGATAGATATGGACAGCTCGCTTGTCGTTTCGTCGGCATCACTTGATGTCGCCCCCATAAAAATATGCGACATCCTCAGGGCAGTGCCCGACAGTCTTCGCAAGAGCTACCGGCTTGTGCCGCCATTTTTTGACATCGATGGTGCCGTGGGCCTTAAAGCCGAATTGCTGCGTCCGTACCGCACCGCGGTCGACAGCCTGCCGTCGTTCTTCATGAATATATCGATGGACGATGCCCCTCTGCGCTATGGCCGTGCACGCTTCACAAAGTTCGGGTTCGACATAAGCGCACGTCTCGACAGCGGCGGTGTAGATGATATAAATATAGACATTGGCCGTCTTACCGTTGCCGGACCGGCTACGACTCTGCAACTCGAGGGTTCTGTGACCAACCTGATGAGCGATCCGGCTTTTGACCTCTGTCTGCGTGGCAATATAGACCTGAAACTTCTGCCGCCAATTGTGACCGACATGACTCAGGGTTATCTGAGCGGAGTCGTAGAGACCGACATTGATGTGAAGGGTCGCATGTCGATGCTTTCATCTGTCGGCTTCCATAATCTTTATGCTAAGGGCAAGATGCAGGGCCGCCGGCTCTACTATCTGTCGGACGACACGGCCAAAATGGTCGATATTCCTCGTCTTGGCCTGGCGTTTACGTCGTCGTATCGCGACAGAGATTCGCTCGGACGACTGTCGACGCCGATGCTTGGTGCCGGTCTGAAAGTCGACACGGCGACCATGCTTTTTGGCGGTACGGAAATTTCTGTGGCTGCATTGACCCTGGGTGCCGGAGTGGAAAATTCGGGTGCAGCGGCTTCTCCGACTGCCGTGTTGCCTTTTGGCGGCGGCATAAAGATAGGCCGTTTCAATGTCGAATCTGTGACCGACAGCGCCGGCGCACGTTTCAGAGACATTGCCGGACATGTGAAGCTTCAGCGCTTCAATGGCGCCGACCGGCTTCCCGAGCTTCTGGCCGAGCTGTCGCTTGGCAGTGTGGCCGCCGGGTCGAAGACTTCGCGTTTTGTTTTGTCCGACGGCTCGCTTAAGGCTTCATTGCACAAGAAACCTATGCCGGAGCAGACACGCAAGGAAATACGAAGGCTCACAGACAGCATACGTAGCCTTCATCCCGACCTTCCGGTCGACTCCGTAATAAAGTTGGCAGTCGAGAAGCGGCGCGCCAATCACCATAAGATTCGCCGTGTGGGTGTTGAGCACGAAGGCAACGATGTGGAAATGCTCGAGTGGAATCTTGCGAGCGGTTTCCGCAAATTCCTGCTCGGCTGGGTGCTCGATGGCAGTCTTTCTACGCGACAGGCACGCATGTTCACGCCTTACTTCCCGTTGAGAAACAGAATCAATCATCTCGACCTTCGTTTTTCGAACGACTCTGTTTCGGTAGAACGCCTTTCGTATCAGGCCGGCAGTTCCGACATAGCCGTCAAGGGACTTGTCTCAAATATAAAGCGCGCGCTGACAGGCAGTCGAAGCACACTCAAACTCAACATAGAGCTTGAGAGCGATACTATTGACATAAACCAACTCTCTGCCGCCGCCTTTGCCGGAGCGGCTTATGCCGACCGTGTGCGCCGGGGCGAGAGCAGCAAGGGCTTCAGCGGCGACGACAGCGACACTCTCGAAAAAGAACTTGATGCTCTCTTCGACAAGTCGACCGACTCCGTCGCGCCTCTGCTTGTTCCGGTGAATATCGATGGCCGCATCGGCCTCAACGCCGACAATATCATCTACAGCGACTTGCTGATGAAAAATCTCGGCGGCGAGTTGCTCATATACAACGGCTCGGTAAATCTGCATAAACTGTCGGCGTCTTCCGATGCCGGAGCTATCGGTTTGTCGGCATTGTATTTCGCACCGCGCACGTCCGACATGCACTTTGGCTTCAGCCTCGACATGTCGCGGATGAATGTGGAGCGCTTCCTCAAGCTTGTTCCCGCTGTCGACTCCATTCTGCCTATAATGCGAGGCTTCAGCGGCATAATCGATGCCGAGATAGCGGCTACTGTAGACATCGACAGTACCATGAACATGGAGCTCCCGACGCTCGATGCCGCAGTGAAGCTTACTGGCGATTCGCTCGCCTTCATCGACAAGGACACATATGCTACGCTCGGCAAATGGCTGCGCTTCCGCGACCGTGCCGACAACAAAATAAAGCATATGAGTGTGGAGATGCTTGTGCGCGACAATGTGCTCCGTATTTTCCCCTTCGCATTCGATATCGACCGTTACCGCCTGGGCATTACCGGATATAACGACCTTGCACTGAACTTCGACTACCATATTTCTGTGCTCAAATCGCCCTTGCCATTCAAATTCGGCATAAACATAAAAGGAAACCCCGACAAATACAAGTTCCGTCTTGGTGGTGCGAAATATAAAGACAGCAACGCGGCCGAGGATGTGGCCATTACCGATACGGCGAGGATAAATCTGCTCCGCCAGATAGAAAATGTGTTTCGCCGCGGCGTGAAGGACTCGCGTTTTTCACGACTCAACGTAAATATTCCCGACTCTCTCCGGTCTGTGACAGATGAGCCCGAACACGGCTTCTCGGCGGCCGACTCTTTACTTCTCAAAGAGGAAGGTCTTCTCGACATTCCTGCAGACGAAACATTCAAGCGATGACAGATAAATCAATTCTCGACGAAGCCATAAAGTCTTATTCGGCGGTCGGACACCCTCTCGGATGCCCGAGAGCTGTGCTTTTCGATATGGATGGAGTTCTCTATGACTCCATGCCGCTCCATGCCAGAGCATGGAAGAAAATGTGTGATTTGAACGGTATCAAAGCCGAGGAAAACGAGTTTTTCGGCTATGAGGGTCGAACGGGTTCCTCGACAATCAACATACTGTTCAACCGTCAGTACGGGCATGGTGCCGACGATGATTTGTGCAAGAAACTCTATGCCCAGAAATCGGAATTTTTTAAAGAATTGCCGGCTCCCGAAATGATGCCCGGCGCATCGGATGCAGTAGGCGCGGTGCTTGCCGCCGGTGCGCGTTGTGTGCTTGTTACCGGCTCGGCACAGCACTCCGTGCTCGACCGGCTCGACCGCGATTATCCTCAGGCTTTCGGCATACGTGTCACGGGCTTCGACGTGCAGCACTGCAAGCCACATCCCGAGCCATTTCTTAAAGGCCTTGACAAGGCCGGCATAGAGCCGTGGCAGGCACTGGCTGTCGACAATGCACCCTTAGGCGTGCAGAGCGCGTCGGATGCCGGCATTTTCACTATAGGCGTGCGTACGGGTCCGCTGCGCAAGGGTGTGCTCCTCGAAGCCGGAGCCGATATAGAACTTGATTCGATGAACGAATGTGCGAAAGTGCTGAAATGGATTTTTAGTGACTATGAATGAAAAGTTGATTTTTACCGATAATGCCGGCGCAGAGCTCGACAGCTTTATATCCGGGCTTACCTATGCCGGAACAATTGTCATTACAGACACAAATGTAGAGGCCAGTGTGCTTCCGAAGTTCGCAGAGACTTCCGATGTGGTGAAGAATTCGCCCAAAATAGTAATTCCTGTCGGTGACGACAACAAGACCATCGACACACTTGCCAGTGTATGGAAGAAGCTCTCCGATATGGAGGCTGTACGCAAAACTATTGTTGTAAATATCGGTGGCGGTGTCGTAACAGACCTCGGCGGATTTGCCGCCGCCACTTATATGAGGGGTATGCGGTGCGTCAATGTGCCCACGACGCTCCTTGCGGCTGTCGATGCCTCTGTAGGCGGAAAGACCGGGATTAATTTCAATGGCTTGAAAAATCAGGTCGGTGTCTTTTCGGAACCTGTAGCAACAATAATCTCAACAGAATTTTTCAACACATTGTCCGACGAAGAAATTTTATCGGGCTATGGCGAAATGCTCAAGCACGGGCTGCTCGAAGGCGACGCGGCAATTGACCGCCTTCTGTCGCTTAATCCGCTGACCGACACCGCACAGTTGCTCGGCACTATCCGCGACAGTGTGGAGGTGAAAGCACGTGTGGTCGCCGAGGATTTGCGCGAGAGCGGCACCCGCAAGCTGCTTAATCTCGGACACACATTCGGCCATGCTTTCGAGTCTTTCAGCTATGAGCGCGGCACTCCTGCAGCCCACGGCTACGCCGTTGTGTGGGGCCTTGTATGCGAGCTTGTGCTGTCGCATATGAGACATGGCTTCCCCTCAGCGCTCTTGTATAGAATAAGAGATTATGTGCGTGAGCACTATGGTACGTTCGCAATCACGTGCAACGACTATCCGGCTCTTATCCACGCCATGCGGCACGACAAAAAGAATGCGTCGTCGGACAGTATAAACTGCACACTGTTGCAAAAACCGGGCTTAGGCCTCACCGACGAGGTGGTGTCGGAAGACGAAATAAAATCGGCGCTCGATATCTACAGAGACCTGATGCTCTGATTGCCGCATTTTCCGCTCATACCAACATATAATCAAAAGGCACCCGGATTGCGCTGGGTGCCTTTTGATTATATGTTGATGTCTTTTGTTATTTCAGAGCGGCGAGCGATGCCTCGAGTGCTGCAAGTTTTGAGTCGGCATCCTCAAGTTTTTTGCGTTCTGCAGCTACTACAGCTTCAGGAGCCTTCGATACGAAGCGCTCGTTGGAGAGCTTTTTCTCTACGGAAGCACGGAAGCCTTTGAGATAGTCGATTTCTTTGAGAATACGTTGCGACTCTGCCTCGATGTCGATGCGGTTGCTCTGCGGAATATTGAATTCGAGAGTACCCACCAGGAACGACTGTGCCGTGGGGTCTTTGGCTGCATTCTGCTCAATTGTGCCGATGCCGCCGAGTTTGGCTACAAGCGGTTCGATAGAAGCATCGAAAGAACCGAGTATTTTGAGGGTAAGCTCTTCGCGCGGCGAAATGTTTTTGCGGGCACGGACAGCACGTATATTGTTGATTATATCGCGTGCGAGTTCTACTCGGGTAAGGAGGTCTTCGTCGACTGTCGTTGCCGAGGGTAGCGAAGCGTACATTATCGATTGGCCTTCGGCACGCTCGGAGAGATGTTGCCACAACTCTTCTGTGATGAAGGGCATGAATGGGTGGAGCATACGCAGGAGCGAATCGAGGAAATCGCATGCCTCACGGTATGTTGTGCCGTCGACGGGCTCGCCGTAGGGCGGTTTAATCATTTCGAGGTAGCTCGAAGAGAAGTCGTCGCGGAAGAGACGGTAAACTGCCATAAGGGCCTCCGAGATGCGGAATTTGCCAAAGAGGTCGTCGACTTCGGCAATGGTCTTGCCGAGCATTGAGGAGAACCAGCGCGCTGCCAGGGCGTTGATTTCGGGCTGAGCGGCGTCGTTGTTGACCTGCCAGCCTTTGAGCAGACGGAAGGAGTTCCATATTTTATTGCAGAAATTGCGACCCTGCTCAACGAGCTTGTCGTCGTACATGATGTCGTTGCCGGCCGGAGCGGCAAGCATAAGACCCATGCGCACGCCGTCGGCACCGTATTGGGCGATGAGTTCAAGCGGGTCGGGCGAGTTGCCGAGCATCTTGCTCATCTTGCGGCCGAGTTTGTCGCGCACGATGCCGGTGAAGTAAACGTTGTCGAACGGCTGTTTGCCGACATATTCATAGCCGGCCATAATCATGCGGGCCACCCAGAAGAATATGATGTCGGGGCCGGTGACGAGAGTCGCCGTGGGGTAGTAGTAGTTTATTTCTTCATTGCCTGGATTGTTGATGCCGTTGAAGAGAGTAATAGGCCAAAGCCACGACGAGAACCATGTGTCGAGAGCATCGGGGTCCTGACGGAGGTCTTCGGGCTGCAGGTCGGGGTTTCCGCTCTGACGTCGTGCTTTCTCAAGAGCTTCTTCGGGAGTGAGGGCCACAACGAATTCTTCGTCTTTACCTTTCTTGTCGCCGTAGAAGTAAGCGGGTATGCGGTGTCCCCACCAGAGCTGGCGGCTGATGCACCAGTCCTGAATGTTCTCGAGCCAGATTCGGTAAGTGGTCTTGTATTTTTCGGGAACGAAGCGTATGATGTCGTCCATCACCGGAGCGAGGCTTTCGTCGGCGAAGTGCTGCATTTTCACAAACCACTGTAGCGACAGACGAGGTTCGACGGGCACTTTCGTGCGTTCGGAGAGGCCGATATTGTTCGTATAGTCTTCTTCTTTTTCGAGGAGACCGGCGTTGCGGAGGTCTTCGACGATAGCCTTTCGTGTGTCGAAGCGGTCCATGCCCACATACATGCCGGCGACCGGAGCCACAGTGGCATCTTCGTTGAAGATGTCGATGGTCTCGAGATTATGCTTCTTGCCGAGCATGTAGTCGTTTTTGTCGTGCGCGGGAGTCACTTTCAGACAGCCTGTGCCAAATTCTATGTCGACATAGCGGTCTTCAATCACCGGAATAACGCGGTTGACAAGCGGCACTATCACCTTGAGCCCTTTGAGCCATGTGTTCTTGGGGTCTTTGGGATTGATGCACATTGCGGTATCACCCATAATTGTCTCGGGGCGTGTTGTCGCTACAACAGCATAGTGACGGCCGTCGGCATCGGTGTGAACTACGCAGCCTTCGGGGGCGTTGATTTCGGCAGGCTCTTCGGCCAGATAATAGCGGAGATAATAGAGCTTCGACTGCTCTTCTTCGAAGAATACCTCGTCGTCGGAGATGGCAGTGCGGTTCTGCGGGTCCCAGTTTACCATGCGGAGGTCGCGGTAGATTAGACCTTTGTCGTAGAGGTCAACAAATACTTTGAGCACGCTCTCACTGCGTAGTTCGTCCATAGTGAAGGCGGTGCGCTCCCAGTCGCACGACGCGCCGAGTTTGCGGAGCTGCTGCAGAATGATGCCGCCGTGCTTCTCTGTCCACTCCCAAGCGTGCTTGAGGAATTCCTCGCGCGTAAGGTCGGTCTTTTTTATACCTTCGGCGGCGAGCTTTCCGATAACCTTTGTTTCAGTCGAAATCGAGGCATGGTCGGTGCCGGGCACCCACAGAGCATTTTTGCCCTGCATGCGGGCGCGACGTACAAGTATGTCCTGAATCGTATTGTTGAGCATGTGGCCCATATGTAGCACGCCGGTCACATTGGGCGGCGGTATGACAACCGTATAGGCCTGGCGGGCATCGGGCTCGCTG
>Ga0137306_102736_pt1 | contig 14284 bp, 8 predicted proteins | sample Inofroosms_March_FD_97187 | JGI IMG/M metagenome (GOLD analysis project Ga0137306, IMG submission 97187) | Mouse cecal microbial communities from Vienna, Austria - N-Acetylneuraminic and N-Acetylglucosamine D2O microcosms_March | ecosystem: Host-associated > Mammals > Digestive system > Large...
GATTCTCATTATCAGCGTCCGGCTCCACGGCGAAATTAATCTGCAGGTTCGCAAATGTATTCTGATAGCCGTTGCCCTGGGTCTCGCCGTCCAAGCTTACTTTTAACGACACCGTTCCCTTCTGCCCCGGCGTCAGCGTATCCAGATAGAGATAGTCTTCCAAGCTGTTGGACACTTTGTGAAGTCCTTCGCCCCGGGCCGTGCTGTCGCCGCCCACCGCATCACTGTCATAGAGAACCGTCTCAGCTCCTCCGGGACCCGTATAGACCAAATGGTAGCCATAAGCGCCGCCCTGAGCTGCGTTCTGACTCTCCTCCAAACTGCTCAGTACCTCGTTGGTCATATAAAATGACGCGTTCCGGTCATCCCCGTTTTCCACATCCACCCGGAATGTAATGTCGTCTCCCGGCTGCAGGCCGGACACCGCATCCGCGATCTGGGAGGACGTAAAGTTGCTTTCTATGTCATCTCCCGTAAACCTGGCCCCCCAGCCGGAGCCGCCGTTTAAGCTTTCCGCCTGAGCGGTCAGCACACTGCCGGCCATGGCAAAAGCCAGCGCGGCAAAAAGCCATTGTTTTCGTTTCATATTCCACTACCTCCAACCAAATCTTACGGACAGTCCGCCGTCCCTCAGTCCTGCCGGCGGCTTAAAAAAGCTGCCAGTGCCTGCAAAAGCAGCGCCCCTAAAATCGCCCCGCCCGCCAGAAACTTCCCGGCAGAGCTGGTAAGCAGCTCCGCCGCCTTTCCGGCCACGGGAACACTGCACGCCACCTTTCCGATAAACTGGTCATAGGGAACCGGGTTCATATCTTCCGTCCGGTTCGCATCCCCTTTGGTGATAAACTCGCCCATCGTCACTCTGTTCTCCGTCACCCTGTGGGTGATTACGGCCGCACTGTCGGCGGAGGCATAAAAGGCGATCACTTCCGTCTCCCGTACCGTCTCCGGCGCCTCCGGCCTGACATACACCAGACTTCCCACCGGAATAGCCGGCTCCATGCTGCCGCTGATCACAGAGTAAATCTGATACCCGAATATCCTGGGAACCGTGAGAGGAGCACAGACGAGAACCAGAGCTGCCAGCACCGCCATGCTCAACACGCCGAACAGCTGCGCCAGCCCTTTTCTTCCCTTTTTACCGCCCTTTCCCTTCCCGCTTTCCCGTTCCATAGATTCCTCCGCGATCCTTTTGAATCAGTATCTTACCGCAGGCTCAGCGTTCCGTCCCCGGCGATCTCCACATCCTTGCCCCAGGCGCTCTTCACGGCGTCCACCGCATTGTGGGTCTGTACCGCGTCTACCGACACCTCAAGGTTAAAGCTGTAGCCGTTATATTTATAAGAAGTTCTGATCACATTTCCCTCCTGCACCTGGGTAACTTCCCTGCCGATCAGAGGGTCAATGCTGATCTTTTCATTAAACAGTGCTGAGCTTTCTCCCGGCGCCAGCGGTTTTGTATAGTAAAGCACCATCCGCTCCCGGTAAGGGCCGGTACCGCTGCCGTCCGATGAGGCCAGGGCATCCTTGACCCAGCCGTTATAGCTTTCCGTCTGATCCATGTCCAGCCGGATCAGGTCAGGCGACAGCTCCGTTTTCTTCTCCCCATCCTTCATCCAGCTTTTCATAATGGTGACACGCACATAGGTGTCGATGTCGCCCTGGTTGGTCACGGAAAGCTCTTCCTGATAATCTCTGCCAAACAGAAGCTTCTCGCCGCCCTGCTCTGCACCGCCGCCCGGAATATGACTTAACAGAGGCTCGGAAACCAGGGCGCCGCTGCCGTCATTCGGCATATAGCTGACCGTGGTTCCGTTTTCCTCCAGGCTGACGCCCGTATTCGACACGGCCACCCGCATCCCGTAATTCTCACTGTAATAGGTAAGCGCCGCCCGGGTGCTGCCCACGGTACTCATGAAAAGCAGGACTCCTGCCGCCGCGAACAGAAGGACCGACTTACTCCAAAATGATTTTTTCCCTTTCATCATTTACCATCCCCCTCACTATTCTCCGACGGTTTCCGGCGTCTGCTCCGGGGAAGCATTCCATCCTGTATCCGCATCCCAGTCCGCATAAGGACTGCCGTCCTCATGATAAAGCACTGGCGTACACTCCGCCACCACAATCACGTTGAAATCTTCCAGACCGTTCTCCAGCGCTTCCGCCTCCACGCCCACCAGACCCGCAAACAATGTATCTGTCCTTCCTTCCGGCGGGACAATCTCTTTATAATAGAAATAACCGTCGTCACCCTGCTGCTCCCATGCCTCCGGCGCATATTTGTATGTCAGCAGCTCCTGATATGCCGCGCCTGTCAGAACCTTGACACGGACATAGCATTCCACGGCGCCCGTGTTCGTTATGGAAATCTGTTTTTCCCTGTTCACGATCTCTTCCTCCGGAATAATCTCCGTGAAGTTCATGTTAAGGGTAACGCCGCCGCTGGCCTGTGCGTTAGCCGTAAAATATGCCATCGCCCTTCCCACGGCCGGGCCTGCCGCCAGCACAGCCGCCGCTGCCGCCAGACAGAGGCATTTCCTCGTCCATCCTTTACCCATCATCGCCTGAATCCTCCTCATTTTTTAGGGCATCCAAAGCTGTGCCGGACGCCTCCTGACTGCCGCCGTCCTATTGCTGTGTTTCCTGTTTCATCCACTCGCCGGTCTTGTAACGGTTTACCACACTGGCGCCGTTATTCAGATGGCCGTCATATGCATTTTCAAAGGAAACCTGATTCGTATCCTCCGTTCCGTCCGCATGGAAAATCTCAATGGTCTTTTCTGCGTCTCCTACGGCCTGATAACCGGAGCCGCTGTAAACCTCCGTTACCGTAACCACAGCGCCTGCCGGAATCTTCGCGTAGTAATAATCCGGTTCGTCTGCCCTCGTCTCATCAGGTCCGATCGTCGCCCGCTTCGTGTCCGAACCGTCAAAGGTCAGGGACACCACGTTGCTGTACCGCAATTCACCGTCCTTTTCCGCGCGCACGTCAAAGATAAAGGTTCCCTGACGGTTTACCACATCCTCCAGCTGATTAAAATTCGTCAGCAGTTTTTCGATTACCAGCGTTCCGAACCGCTCCACCTGCTCCGGCTTCAGGCCCACCGTCACGTCATACACCCAGGTATCGTCATTGTTGGGATCGCCGTCAGGCAGAGAATAATAGTTGTTTGGCAAAGAGATCAGGAACGGAACAAAGTCATAGAAATATGCCGTATCCTCCACCTGCTCCACACAGACCAGATACATGCCGGTCTGCAGACCCGCTATGGTCATGCTTCCGGAACTGATTTCTGCCGCTTTTGCGGGAGAAACGGAATGCTCCTCCACGGCCGCTTCCGCCGTCCGTGCAAGCGCCTCCCACTGGGCCGCCTTGTGATCGCTCAGCGCGTCTATGGAAGTCAGTCCCTCGACCTCCTGCTCCGCGCCTGCTTCCTGTTTATCATAATCCGGATCTCCTGGCAGAATAATTCTGCTTGTGCCGTCCTTCTCTGTCAGCACTTTATAAGAAACAATTCCTCCAAGAGCGCCGAATTCTGATTTCAGCTCATATTTGCCGCTGACGGTGACATCCGCAACCTGGTAAAGGCTTACATGAAGCGTCTTCCCGCTGCCAAGCAGCCCGTTCAGCGTCTCATAATACCGTACATATTTTCCGTCCACCGCAGTACCCGCGATCACGCCGTTCTCCGGCAGGCTGAAGGTCAGCGAACATGTCTGCCCGGTTTCGATCCCTACCGCGCCATAAGCCACGTCCCGTCCAAATGCCAGGGCTGATACCGCTATGACGGCGGCCAGAAGCCACGCGCTTCTTTTTATGATTTTTTTCTTCATCTTCCCCTCCTGTTCCTTATTCCTCAGGGGCCTTTCGGCACACTGTTTTCCGGCTTTGCTCCGGCTGGTCTTGGCTACTCTATTTTCTCACCGGGTTCCCCGGTTTCTTCCGTTCCGTCTTTCCCGGCCTGATGCTCTCCGGCTTCACTGTCTCCGGCCTGACATTCTTTGCTGACACTTTCTTCCGGCTTCGTCTCACTGTCTCCGGCCTGTTTCCGCGGTTTGAACAACAGCCTCATGCCCAGAATCACCAGCATGGTCACTGACAGACCCAGAATCAGATACAGCATATAGTAATTCCGAACTGTCCTTAACATCGTATCCACAGGCGTGCTCTCCACCTCTTCCTCTCCGTTGTAGGGAACCCGGGTTCCGCGCACCAGAAGCCGGTGGGAGTTGACGCCGTAGGGCGTGCAGGTGAACAGGGTTACATAATCTTCTCCCGGTACAATCTGAAGAGCGCTCTCCAGCGTCTCCATATCATCCTTATCCACCATATCAAGAATCTGGTCCACCTCATAGGCCAGCGTCTCATCCAATATATGAATATAAAATTTATCTCCCCGCACCATCTGGTCGATATCGGTAAACAGACGGGCGCTGGGCAGTCCTCTGTGGGCCGACAGAACGCTGTGGGTATCCTCCCCGCCGACCGGCAGCTTCGTGCCGTTCATATGGCCAACACCGGTCTGCAGCACATCCTCCGCCGTACCATGGTAAATGGAAAGCTTTACATTAATTCTGGGAATCGACAGATATCCCATCACTCCGTCACCGGCAATGTTCAGCACCTTCCAGTATTCCGTACCGGTCAGGTCTTCCTCCAGATCGCCGAAAGCGTCTCCGTATATGTTGTTGCGGGTCAGGGCTTCGTCAAAATTTCTGGCCAGCTCCCACTCTCTGGAATAGTCCTCCGGCTCCAAAACCGCCACCGCCTGTTCATAGCTGGAAATCAGCTGACTCTGCCGGTAGGTGTTCCACTGGTCGGAGATCGTAGGGTAGGTAAGAATGCCAAACCCTGTCAGGAAAATCAGCCCGAACAGCAGATTCAGAAGTTTTCTTTTCATGACTGCTCCTCCGGTTCACTGCCGGTTTCGGTTTCGGCTTCAGTTTTAGCTTCTTCTGATCCCCATTCCCCTTCTTCCTTTGCCTCCCAGTTCTCTGCCGATGGCTCATTTGCTTCTGTTCCTGTTTTTTCCGCCTGCCCGACCGCTTCCGTTTTCTCCGAGGCGGCTTTCAGTCTGCGCTCCCGGTAAAACAGAAACAGGATAAAGGCACCTGTTACGGAAAGGCCCACGATTACCCAGAGCAGATAATTGGTGTGCAGGCTCATCTTGCTTAAGGGCAGCTTCTCATCTGCCAGCTCCGCCTCCACATAGGGCACCCGATGGCCCCGGACAATCAGCCGGTGGGAGTTCACGCCGTAGGGGGTACAGGTAAAGAGGGTAGCCAGATCTTCTCCGTCCACCACGCCCAGACCATCTACCTCATCCGGCTCTACCACCCGGATCTGATCCACCTCGTAGCTCAAGGTTTCTCCTAATATATGGAAAAGAAAATGATCTCCTTCTTCCAGCTTATCCAGATCCGTAAACAGAGAGGCGCTGGGCAGCCCTCTGTGAGCCGAAATTACGGCATGGGTGTTCTCCCCGCCTACGGGAAGAGAGCTTCCTTCCAGATGGCCCGCCGAATGCTGTAATACGTCTTCCTCAGTGGTATGGTAGACCGGCAGCGACACATTGATCTTGGGAATCTCCACGCTTCCCATCATGCCATCCCCGGTCAGATTCAGACAGGCCATATAAGCCTGATATGCCTCGTCATTCTCATCCCTGATCTCCGCCACCGCAAAGGAATCCGGGAGGATACTGGGAAGAAGGGCCTCGTTATAGGCATAAGCCGCCTGCAGCTCCTGTTCAAAGTCAATCTCTCCGTCAGCCGTCCTGGCCGCCACCGCATCGGAATAGGAGGTGAGCAGCCGGTTCTGACGGTAATCATTCCATTCGTTAGCCACCAGCGGATACAGCAATAAGGACAAACCGGCTAAAAATATGATGCTGAGTGCGATTGTAGGTATTTTCTTTTTCATCCGAACTCTCCTTGTCGTTGTATCGGGTTTCCGGTTTCCCAAAAGGGCGGAACAGTCCGCCCTCCGGGAAATGTGTGCGATTGCACTGCGTTCTGAAATACTTCTGTCATCCTTCCGTAATTTCAGTGTTTCTTTCTTATGTACCTGATCTGAACACCGATTATTTGGCCGCTTTTCTTCTGCTTGCGAAGTAAAGACCGGCAGCGATAATCATAATTGCACATCCGCCAACAGTGAAGATCGTAGTACCGATACCACCGGTGGAAGGAAGGGCGGAGAGCTTGGTGTTTTTGATTTCATGAGTGTCTGAAACGTCAGACCAGTCGTTCTCATGTCCTGGTGTACAGTCGATGTTAGTAATTTTATGAGGGCCATCATAGGTAGCTGTGTAGGTAGAGGTTTCTTTATTATCAACCGTAACCATATAGCTCTTTAATGTTCCGTCAGTATTATACTCTGCCGTAATCTCCACAGGAATCTCAGCCTCATTCAGAGAATATCCTTCGGGAGCCTTAGTCTCCTGAAGCGTATAGGTGCCTGCATCCAAGCCAGTGAAAGACAGATAACCATTGTCATCAGATATTGCTGTATAAGTCTTTCCGTCCGCTCTTGTTAAAGTGAACTCTGCCCCAGGAAGGCGTTTAGGTCTTTCTACGATTGTTCCATTGCCTAAATCAACTTTCTCAATCTCGCCGGTTTTAAGCAACTCTTCTGTGAACTTGTTCCATGTTTCACTTCCCTGTCCAAACAGCTTTGCATCGATACCAAAGGTATAGGTAAATGTCTCGTCTTCAATCTCGTTTGTCTTACCACTGGGATCATTAGTATACTCTAATGTCGCCTTATTGGTGTTAGGGTCAAAATTAATACCGGCATCAGCGCCCAGTACTGCATCATAAGTTACAACAACTGCTTCGCCGCTGTGTGCCAGCGCATAGGCTGATGCAAAGGAAATTTCGAAACTTTTCTTATCGGAAGCCTCTGTGTAAGTGAAAGTACCATCTCCTGCCTCTACTTGATTTCCACCAACCGTTACCACCAGATTCGCAGGATCTGCCAGTGTCAGCCCCTTGCCCATCGTATCAGTAATTTTCACACTTACTTCAGTATAACTCTTGCTGTATGAAGGAATCTTTGTATCAATCTCAAAATTTACCGTATCGCCGATTGCAACGTCGTTTCCGCTCTCATTGCCATCGCTGGTATCTTTTCCCGTGCTTCCGGTAATCTTTTTGTCAATCGTGGGCTGCTCGGATTTTGCGTAAGCAGGTGTAGAATTCAGGTTCCATTTGCTGTTTGCATCTACCGTACCGTTTACCAGCGTGTTTTCATCGCCTGAGCCTTCTACAGAATAGTAGATACCAACCAGCATCGGATTGTAAACTTCCTGAATCTCAGAACCCTCCACGATTACTACCCAGTAACCTGCGCCAAGCTCAGCAGTATAAGTGGTCAGTCCGGTTGCCCCTTGGGATGCATTTAAAGTTTCCTTTGTCAGTGTATCCAGTAAAGTTTTATTTGCAGCTATTCCGGTGATTTCATCGGAAGTCGGCACCAGCATATCGGCAAGTGTTACACCCGCCGCCAGTTTATATCCTGTAAAACCTTTGTCATTATAAGTAGGCTCTACAATTCTGTAAGCTGTCACCGTAGCTCCTGCTTCTACATTTGACACAGTTGCTATAGCTTTGTCGCTATCAGCAGGCTTTCTCGCGCTCCCTGTAGGATCATTTGCCGCCAGCGTCGTCATCGACATCCCCAGTACCATCGCCATAGCTAATAATATGGCTAACACTTTTTTCATTTTTTTCATAGTCTCTTCCTTTCTTCTTTTTTCAGGCATTCTTCCTGCCCTGATTGACAAGTTACTTTTTTGTTTCCGTGCATCCCTGCACCTGGGTGGTGCGGCCGGAAGGCCGCTGAAAATATGATCATCCTCTGATTTTCAGCACCTTCCCCGCACGTTTTTTCTTATATAAAATCAGCGCCGCCGCCATCATCAGCAGTGTTCCGCCGATCGTATACCAATAGGTTCCGATGCCTCCGGTGGATGGAAGTTCATAGAGTTCCATGTTTTTAATTTTCAATACAATAGCTTTGCCGCCTTCCTCCCCCACACCGGCCATACTACTATTTGAAATTACGCTGCCGTCTCCGTTTACCGTAAAGCTAACCGGATCTTTCAGCAGAGAGTGTCCTGTGGGAGATTTCAGCTCCGTAATGGTGTAATTGCCCGGCTTCAGATTGTGAATGGTCACGCCGCCCGTGCTGTCTACATTCAGATCAGTCTGCGTCTCGGCAGTGATTCCTGCCGGAATCAGTACCCATTTCTGTGCGGTAGTCTCGTTATAGGACCACAGATGAATCTTTTGATTTTCCTGTACCGTAGCTTCATTAAGATCCAGACACCACAAGTCTTTCTGTCCTCTAGATGTGGAAATACGTGACCCGCCATCCCAATCCGTGACATACCACTTCTGGTTTGCATTGGGCACATCGTTACTCCAGACATGGACTTTGGCACCGTCCCGCAGATTACCATTTTCCAGATCCATCCATTTTCCGGAACTCATGTTGCGGAAGCTGTAAAGTTCTCCATCCCTCTGTATTTCAAACAGCTGATTCGCATTTCCGGTCCGGTTCTGCAAAACAGGCAGTGACCCGTCTGCAGTTCCGTTAATGCCGATCACATAATACGGGTTGGATGCCAGTGCGATATAGAATTTATCTTTCCGGGACGCTTCTCCCTCTTCGTCATAGGGTGTATAGCCTCTCTCCTCGTCATAGATGAAGGAAAGCGTTTCTCCGGAATCGTCCTGAATCGTAAAGATAGCGCCTGTCAGAGACTGTCCCTTCTCGCCCACCTTCTGAAGCTTCATCTGGGTGTCCGGATAGAATCCGCTGTCGTGGAACATGGATTCAAACAGGGAAACACTCATATTCTCTGCCTTTGGCATTTCCAGATTCAGAATAAGGGTCTTCACCAGTCTGCCTGTCTCGTCACGGGAAGCGAACGCATCCGAATCCCGGGTGTCATCCTCGCCGCTGTCTGTGCTGGTAGCGCTTAATTCCGTGATCTTCGTAGGGCCGCCATCCGTAAACCGCACCGCATAGATTCCTGCAGGCAGATCCGTAAATTTGTAGCGCCCGGTTTCGTAATCAGCCGCATCCCCTGCACTTTTTGCACGCACGCTGATCTGTTTTCCGGTTTCAACCGAAATCGCAGTATCCGTACCAGGATAGTAAACCGGATCATAAGAACTTTCGTGCTCCGGACTCGCCCCATCCCTCAGTTTCAGCAGCTCTACCTTAACGCCTGAGATCCGAACCTCCGTCTTGAGATCATTATCCTGTATACCGTCCCGGTTGTAATCCATCCAGGCAAGACCTTCCAGCGTACGTCTGACCGTAGGCGTCTCCGTGGTCGTTGTGGTATCTCCGCTGGAGAGGAGATTGACAAAATAGTTATTCTCATTTTTATCCGTGTCCGATGCTCCCGGGTCCAGCTGAAGCTTCAGATCGATGTTGACGCTCTGTCCGGAATCCAGTGTTCCGACCACCGCCCAGGCTACCGGACAGGGCTGTTCTTTTGTAGCGCCGTCTGCATCCGTCGGTATTGCTATGGTTCCGTCACTTGCATTTATAGCCGCCGGCTTCCATGTTTCAATTTCTTCTCTTTTTACCTCCTTCGTAGTTTTATCCTTATATTTTGTATCGAAGGTGTAATAGATTTTGATATTATTAACATTGCATTTCGCCGGATCAAGCTTCCACTCAGCAAATGTATAGGTACCGGTAAAGTGGCTGCCGTTTTCCCCATTCATGGGCATGGTGTCCATGATCGTCAATGAAGTGCCCGTCTCCGCGTTATTGTTGTAGTAAACCACATAGTCGATCTGGCCGTCCTCATCCACCACCTTCTGCTTTGTGTATTTGCCGAAGGAGCTGGCGCTGCCCCGGGTCACGGCGATGCCCGCTTCCGAATGCTTCTCTCCGGTTGTCAGCGGATCGCGCAGATCGCCGGGAGCCGCGATATAAACCTGATTCTGCAGATTGGTCGTACCGGTGGGAACATCCTGATCCGGATTGCCTTTGGCGCCGATATCCGCCGAATAGTAAATGGGGGCCATAGGCGTACCAATCTCCACATCCTGTAGCGTCCAGGTCAGAGTCTGCGTCCCGTCCGCATTGGAAACCACAGTCGGTTCCTTCAATACCGGCGTGGGGAATTTCGCATCAGGCGAGGTATCCTCAATGATGTTTCCCAGTGTGCCTCCGTTTACCGAGGTCTGCTCATATGCCCCTCCAAAGTAGGCGGAAGCCGGTCTGTAAGTCAGATACTTCGGCAGGGTATCTACAATCGTAACCGTAGTGGTATTTTTAAATGTTCCCGGCTGATCATAATAGGTTCCCGGTTCCAGCCTGAAATCCACCACTCTCTGATCCGCATCCAGATTGAAGGTCTTTTTATCCTGACTGTTGTTATCTTTCTGCGTCAGATATTTGGAAACCCTCGTCTTGTAGCCGATCACCAGCAGGGTATCGCCCCAGTGGGACCAGTCAGAATTGTGGGTACCGCAGATACCGCTTCCGTCGGGTTTATAGGTTTCTTTTATATACCAGGTACTATTTTCTATATTCGCGCTCTTGTAATGCCAGTCATGGGCCGGGAAGCTCCGAAGATTGGTTCCTTCCTCTGTCCAGTCCGGAATATTCGCCGGATCATGCCCATCCTTCTTATACATTCCCTTCGTCCAGACACGGGATGTGGAAGCCAGCATAAAGGTCTTCCCTGCCAGCTTCGCATCTTCTTTTACTTTTGCCTTATGGAAACAAGTATAATATGGATCGCTTGCATCTACCGGAGCGCCTGGCCCGATGAAGGTGAACAGAATGCCCACACAGGTATGGCCCGCGGGTATGGCATCCAGGCTTTTATAAAATACAAGATCCTCTTCATAGGTCGTCAGAAGCTCATCATCATCCGTCCAGTCCTTTCCGTCCGATTTTGTGGCATAGCGGATTCGTATATTCTGTTTTACACCGTCACCCTGCCATTGTCCATTAAGCTGTGCGCCCCCACTGAAGTCAGTAAACCAGTCAGTATCGTCCAGCTCTATGGCGCTTCCATAAAACTTGGTCAGGTTCGTTCCCAGGTAAAGCTGATTGTCCTCCTCCCTGTTTGCGTTATAAGAGAAGCCGCCCATCAGATACAAATCCGCCCCTACCGCAGCATAATCGCTGCCGTCCCGGTTATCATCCACTCCGGAACCTTTACTTTTTGGCTCCGTAGCGGAGGCATAGCGGACTCTGTTCTGTAGAACGCCGGGAAGGGTCAGCTCCAGGGGACGGGTTTTATCATCATCATTCGTAACCATCTGTGAAAAGCCGTCTTTTCCCTGCTCCACCCTAACTCCGCTTAAGGTAGTGGCTCTCAGATTCATGTCTTTCACCGTAGTGGCAAAAGAGCCCTGTCCATAGGTGTTTACCACATCATAATACGGCTCCTTGCCATGCTCCGTACCAGCGGTTATAGTATTAAAAGGCTGAACAATCCAGATGGCTCCTGAGGAAAAGCAGCCTACATTCTTGCCATAGCTTCCGCTGGATTTATCACCGTTGATGACCGGCATCTGATCCGGATTGATCTCGTAGCCGCTGACTGTGATATGAATCGTCCCTGTCTCTCTCTCCTGTACCGCATTCCATGTTCCGCTTCTGTAACAGCAGTTGGTATCATCATTAGGAGAGGACCATGCACTGTACGGTGCATGGGGAGAACAGGCCAGTGAGTCGTAAAGCACACGGCCATCCGTATTCTGTTTTCCGTATTCTCTCCACCAGTTCTCACCATAGCTCCACAGAAGGGGCCGGTACTCGCTGCTGGTGTCAATCACATCCTTTGGATTATAATCAGTGCCCTGTGCCGGTTGATTGATTGTATATCTGGAGGATACCTCCAGATCAAAGGTAATATCCCCCGTAGGCAGCTCGATACCTTTCAGCCCTTTGGCCTCATTGTCATTGTAAAGCTGCAGTGTAATGCCCAGCTTCATGACACGTCCGGGGACAGGCTCGGCAATATCCGTATTGGCAGCTACATTCCCGTACTGATTCATCCAGGCTTCATCGCCCTGGAAATAAAAGTCGTCTTTGTAGGAAGCACTTTCCTCTATGTGGATGTTATACTTGGGAGCGGCCGTTACCTTTACCGGCTCCGCAGTGACGGTCTTTTTCTCCACCGCAGGCTGACCGTTAATCGTATGATTTTCCTTTTCACATGGTCCGTCCCATGCGCCTCCTTCCATAGCTGCGCTGATGATGGGAGCAAATTCTGCGCCGTTACTCATCGCCAGGACATTGATCGTCACATTCTCGCCGAAATCGCCGGGCACTACCGACTGATTGCCGGCGGAAGGAAGCAGCCACTTATAGCAGGTCAGTACCTGACATTCCTTCTCCACCCCGTTAATCGTGCGCGTTTCTGTCTTAAGCACCGGCTTATATCCTTCGGTCTGATCCATCCAGGCCATGGCTGTCTGATCGAATACCGCCTCACTTTCCGTCAGCGGCAGAACGAATTCAAATTTCACCCGGGCCTCTCTGTAGCTTTTGGAAGCGTCCCAGGATATCATGTTCGCCGAGAAATTGTAAGTGACCGTATCAAAGGTACGGACAATCATATCATCCGCCGTCGTATCATTGCCCTGGCCTTCCTTTTCATCAAACGGCGCCGATCCGGTCTTGATGCCGGTAATCTTAATCTCGTTTATATATGCCTCATCCGGCCCCATGGCCCCCCAGACCGAATCCTGCTCCATTATATCCGTCCACAGCCACTCAAACTGCTGCAGCAGTTCTTTATTAGTCACCGCCTCCTGCTGTTTTTTGCTCAGTGCATTATAAGCCGCTCTCGCTTCCAACACCTGCTCATAAAGCTCCATATAGTAGGCGTCATATCCGTCCTCGTCCTCCGCGTCCTGAAATGCGGAGAATTTTTCCATAATCTCATTCTCAGAGGGCAGCGCGTCGATCAGCGCGATCACCTCGTCCACCTGTGCCTGTTCTTCCTCGGTCAGACCCTCTTCAGTGCTTTCGGCCTCGGTACTCTCATCCTCGCTGCTCTCTGTCTCCGTACTCTCAGCCTCAGATGTGCTCTCACTCTCGGAAGTCTCTGCTTCTGTCGTTCCGTTCGAAGACTCTGTTTCCGTTTTGGATTCCTCCGTTTTGGAGGTTTCGGTTTCGGACGGATCTGCCGCAGGGTCTTTTGGACTGCCGCCGTTTAATCCCTCGTCCTCTGCCGGTTCCTCATTTGACATGCAGTCGCCGGAATGAACATGCTCTTCTTTTCCGCAGCTCAGTCTCTCTTTTTCCTCATAGCACGCGTCCGTATGGCTGTGGCCTTCCGCTGCTTCCTGGCCGCAGATCAGTTCAGACTCCCCGTAACAGCCGGCCTCATGTACATGATCCGCCCCTTCTTCCTGACCGCAGATCAGTTCGGCCTCCCCGTAACAGCCGTCGCCATGGGCGTGTCCTTCGCCTTCTTCCTGACCGCAGATCAGCTCTTTTTCGTATGTATAGCACATTTCGTCATGGGTATGTTCTTCCTGGCCGCAGACCGGGTTGCTTTTCTCCGTCAGCGCAGAGCCATACTGAGTCAGGCCGCCTGCCACGGTGCCGATCACCAGGACGGCCAGCAGGACCCATGCCACGATCGCCTTTCTGTTTTTCCTGTGGCGCTTATTCAGCTCATCCAAATACTCTCTCGCAAGTTTCTGCATTTTTCCACCTTCCTAACGCATCGTTTCAAAGCTCATTTCCAAAACTCTATCTTCGTCGCGGGCCACACCCTGCACACCGCTCTGCCGACAATCTGATCCTGTTTTACATACCCGACGGATACGGACCTGCTGTCTATGGATACGGCCCTGTTGTCTCCCAGCACGAACAGCATTCCCTCAGGCACCCTGCAGGGAAATTCCAGTTCGCATTTCCCCGGACTTTTCTCTGCCACATATGGTTCTTCGAGCATGCTGCCATTGATATACACGTTGCCTTCCTTGTCGATCTCTATCTCATCTCCCGGGTTTCCCACGACCCGTTTCAGGAGGATCTTTCCGTTATGATAAAATCCTGTGATATCTCCCGCCCTGATTTCCTCCGTCCGGCGCAGAATCACCAGCTGGCCGTCCGCCAGCGTAGGGTCCATGCTGCTGCCGTCCACTCTGATCAGCGCAAACAGCCGGGTAAATATCAGCACGGTTACGGTGACAATGGCCGCCAGCGCCACCGCCATATTCCAGAGTGTCCTGTGGAATGCGCATCTGGCTTCCTCTCTGGCCAGCTCCGCCCGCAGGCTTTCGA
>Ga0137306_102739_pt1 | contig 14280 bp, 16 predicted proteins | sample Inofroosms_March_FD_97187 | JGI IMG/M metagenome (GOLD analysis project Ga0137306, IMG submission 97187) | Mouse cecal microbial communities from Vienna, Austria - N-Acetylneuraminic and N-Acetylglucosamine D2O microcosms_March | ecosystem: Host-associated > Mammals > Digestive system > Large...
TTTTTTACTATTTCTTATCCCTCAAAAATATAATCCAAAAATTATAATTAACAGTATATAACAGTTGACAACAGATTTTATCTGTTATATACTGTTATCAAGAAAGGAAGATCGTCACCATGAACCTTATTATTAATCATTCATCTATACAGCCCATTTATGAACAAATTTCTGTCCAAATAAAAGATCGGATCATTCACGGTGAACTGGTAGAAGATACTATTCTCCCATCTGTACGTACACTTGCAAAAGAACTCCGGGTTAGCGCTCTAACAATAAAAAAATCTTATGATATTTTAGAACAAGAAGGATTTATCATCACAATTCATGGAAAAGGCAGCTTCGTCACCAGTGCGAATCAAGCACAATTGGCAGAAGAAAAAAAACGGGAAGTAGAAGCAGAACTAGAACATGCCATCCGTAAGGGCAGAAGCTGCGGAATGAACGACCAAGAAATTGAAGAATTATTTCATATAATAATGGAGGAGCCTTGATGATACGATTACACAATATAAAAAAACAATATTCCCAATTTCAATTGCAGTGCTCTTTAGAAGTTCCTCAAAATCGAATAACTGCACTAATTGGCCCCAATGGAGCTGGAAAAAGTACTACCTTTAAAACAATTTTAGGACTAACTCATGTTGACAGCGGCGAAATTGAGCTCTTTGGAAAACCAATTCTTACACTGACCACTCAGGAACGAGCTATGTTAGGAATTGCCCTTTCTAACTCTTGTTTTTGCGGTTATTTACAAATACGGGATATTATTCCCATTCTTTCTCATTTATATCCAAAATTTCAAAAAGAATATTTTTTACAACAATGTAAACATTTTGATCTTCCCCTGACGAAAAAAATCAATGATTTTTCCACAGGAATGAAAGCTAAACTAAAAATTCTTATTGCGATATCCCATCAGGCCAAACTACTGATTCTGGACGAACCAACAACCGGCCTGGATGTCCTGGCCAGAGAAGAATTATTGGATATATTGCGTGAATATATGATTCCAGGCAATCGTTCCATCCTTATCAGCTCTCATATTTCTAGCGATCTGGAAGGATTTTGCGATGACCTCTATCTGATTAATAAAGGAAAAATTCTTCTGCACGAAGAAACCAATATTTTGCTAGATAACTATGGAATTTTAAAAGTTACTAAAGAACAGTATCAGAAAATAAATCCGATTTACTTGACAAGAAAAAAGAAGGAGCCCTATGGTTATCGGCTCCTCACTACCCAAAAACAGTTTTATCAAGATAATGTACAAGAACTTATTATTGAAAAATGCAATATTGATGAGATAATTTTGATGATGACTAAGGGAGAACTTCTATGAAAGGACTATTGATTAAAGATTGGAAACTTTTAAAAAACCAGATGCGTTTTATGTTAATACTCTTTACCATTCTTATCGTGATTTCATTTTTAGATAACACCAATCATATCAGCTTTATGACAAGTTATTTATCTTTTCTCTTTTCTAACTTTGTGCTGAGTACACTCAGTTATGACAGTTATGACAATGGTATGCTTTTTCTTCTTTCATTGCCAATCAGTCGAAAAATTTATGTACAAGAAAAATATTTATTTTCTTTACTTCTCACTTTTGGTTCATGGTTGATTTCTCTTCTACTTCGTTTATTGATATTTCCTTTACAGTTTTCCTGGATGGAGATATCGGAAATATGTTTTGAAAGTTTGATTTATTTGATTTTTGTACTGCTCTTTCTTGCATATTCCATTCCTCTTCATCTGAAATTTGGCAATGAAAAAGGGCGCATGTTATCCTTCGGATTTTTGGGATTGCTAGCATTTGGAATATTTACTATAGTGCGAATTGATAACTGGCAATCCCTTTTTTATATGGTTAATCGCATATCTTTGAAATTTGTTATTATAATAACCACTTTTCTTTGTATCATATTTTTAGGAATTTCCTATTTATTATCTTTATGGATTATAGAAAAAAAAGAGTATTAATGGGCAATTTCATTTAGATAAGTAGAGATAAAAGATACGCCAAGAAAAAGGGGCAAAAAGAAACAGAAAATCATCTGTTTCTTTTTGCCCTTCTTCCTTAGCTGTTTTTCTCGTTTCTTTATCTAAAATTAATGGGATATCAGCAGACGATAAATCTCTCTCTTACTGACTCCCCGATCCTTAGATACCATTTTCATAGCCTCTTTCTTTTCCATTCCTTGTTTCATATAGATTTCCATATGCTCTTCTATACAGAGATCTTCCCAAGATCTCTGTTGTTCTTTTTGCATATCTGCAATCTTTTTTCCTGCAATAACAATTACAAATTCTCCCTTTGGTTCTTCCCTTTCATATCGCTCCAATGCTAAACGAAAAGTAGTTCGATAGACTTCCTCATATTTTTTTGTAAGTTCCCGACAAATGGTTATATTTCTCTCTTCTCCTAATACTTCCCCAAGTTCTTTCAATGTCCGCACCAGATGATGAGGAGCTTCATACACAATTATTGTTCGTGTTTCTTTTTTTAGTTCTTCCAATATCCACACACGTTCTTTTTTATCTACTGGTAAAAACGCCTCAAAACAAAATCTTCGAGTAGACAAACCAGAAAGTGTCAATGCAGTCACACAAGCAACCGGGCCTGGCAAAGAAGTTACTTCAATTCCTGCTTCATAACATTGACAAACTAATTCCTCTCCCGGATCCGAAATTCCTGGAGTTCCTGCATCCGTTACTAAAGCAATATTCACACCATGACAAAGTTTATCCACAAGCTGCTTGGCCTTATCCACTTTATTATATTCATGATAACTCGTCATTGGTGTTCGAATATCAAAATGATTCAATAATTTAATCGTATGTCTGGTATCTTCTGCTGCAATTAAATCTACCTCTTTTAGAGTATTCAATACCCGAAAAGTAATATCCTCTAAATTTCCAATTGGTGTGGCGCAAAGATATAATTTACCTGCTTTTATATTATCTGTCTCCCTATTCATAATTTGTCTCCCCCTCATTAATCAAATGCCATAGCTCTATATTTTAATATCCGTATGTTGTATGAATTTCTTCTGAATATACTCCTGGTTCCTGAAAAACAATGATTGGCGCCTCCACCTTCATCATCACTCCTCCTCCTTTTACTGCTTCAATTAAAACCATATTTGCTTCCCGATCTGCAAATGAATGTACCAATTTCATCCTCTTTGGTTCTAGACCATAATCCCGTAACACACAAATAATTTCTGCCAAACGCCGTGGACGATGTACCAAATAAAACCTTCCTCCAGGTTTCAAAAGTAGTGCTGTTTCTCTCACCACATCTTTCAAAGTACAAAAAATCTCATGACGTGAAATTGCCTTTATCGTATTTGGATTTTTCAATCCATGTTGTTGAACCATATATGGAGGATTTGATGTCACTACATCAAAAGAAGCCCTGCCGCATAATCGGCTGGCTTCTTTAATATCTCCATGTAAAATTGTAATTCGCTCCTCTAATTTATTCAGCAATACACTTCGAAAAGCCATTTTAGCTATTTCTTCCTGGATTTCCAAACCAGTAAAATGTTTTCCATCTGTTTTTGCTTCTAAAAGAATTGGTATAATCCCGGTACCAGTACCCAAATCAATCATCTGTTCCCCTTGCTTTATTTGAACAAAACCTGATAACAAAACAGCATCCATACCAAAACAAAAACCATTTTTTTTCTGGATAATCCGATAATGATTTCTTTGCAGATCATCTATCCTCTCATCTTCTTTTATCATTTGATCTGTCTTTGTATTGCTTATATTCTCCATCCCAACTTTCCTTTTTTTTAAATTTTCTTCATTATATTAAATTATTCTTCTAACTTTGACCTTCCCTCTTTTTTCTCTAAAGCTTCTAATTTTTTTAACTCTGCGTCTTCTACTTCTGTCTTTCTCTTTCTTTTTCTTGATTTAAATCGCAGTTGATCTACCTTATATTCCCGAATTTCTTTCTCGTCATGTTCGACAATTACCACAACCTTAACCTGTTGACGCAGAACATTGACACTGTGTACCTCTCCTTTTAAACCATCATCTGTTGTTACATAATCTCCGACACAAGGAAGTTTACTATTTAAATATTCATATGTTTCTTCTTCATTTTTCAGGCAACACATTAAACGTCCACAAACACCAGAAATCTTTGTCGGATTCAGTGAAAGATTTTGTTCTTTTGCCATACGAATAGAAACGGGAATAAATTCTGATAAATAAGAATGGCAACAGAGTTCCCGTCCACAGATTCCCACTCCACCAACAATCTTTGTCTCATCCCGAACACCAACCTGACGCAATTCGATTCTGGTCTTAAATACAGATGCTAAATCCTTTACCAATTCCCGAAAATCAATTCTTCCATCTGCTGTAAAATAAAATAAAATTTTATTATTATCAAAAGTATATTCTACATCGATCAACTTCATCTCCAATCCATGTTTGCGAATTTTTTCCTGACAAATCCCAAAAGCATCCTTTTCTTTTTTACAATTGCTTTCTTCCTTTATACTATCTTCTTCTGTTGCCAAACGAATCACTGACTTCAAAGGCTGAATCACCTTATCATCCTCTACCTGCCGATTTCCCAACACCACATAGCCATACTCCACGCCTCGTGCTGTCTCTACAATCACATGATCACCATTTTTAATCTCCAATTCTCCTGGTCCAAAATAATATACTTTTCCACCACTTCGAAACCTGACTCCAATAACTGTTATCATAAACTTATTTCTCCCTTCAGCCTTCCTTCATTACCAATAACATTAGCTCTAATGCCAGCTCCATATTAACATTTGAATTCAGACGCATCTGTGCTTCGTTAATGGAATCTAATATTTTTCCCAACTTAATATAAGAACTTTTTTCTCCAACAGCCCTTATTGTTGGATATTCCTCTTTAAAAATAAGCAATTCTTTTTTCTGTGTTGTTTTAAAAACCAATACATCTCGATACCACATAAGGATGAAATTCAAACATTCCTGAATATCTATTTTCTCCTCTTTCCACTTGTGAATATATTCCAGAATCTCAGATATATCAATAACAGGAATATTTTTCATCAGCTGTATCATTTCCTCATACATCATCTGAAAATTTTCAGAAGAAACTACAGATATTGCTTTTCCCAAATTTCCTCTTGCAAAAGCGCTATAGATATCTGCTCTATCTTCCGATATCCCCAATATTTCTTTCAAATATTTCTTAATTTCAGAATCCATCAAAGGTTTCAATTTTAAATGTACACATCGGGAGAGAATAGTAGGAAGAAATGATTCCGGATTCGATGTAAGTAAAAATAAAATTGCATAACTGGGGGGCTCTTCTATCGTTTTTAGCAAAGCATTCTGTGCCTGCACTGTCATTTTTTCTGCTTCATCTATAATATATATTTTATAACTGCTGCTATATGGCATAATGAGAATTGTATCATTAATCTGTTCTCGAATATCGTCTACGCCAATACTGGATATTTTTTCATGAGACACGGAAATCAAATCTGGATGATTATTACTAATCACTTGTTTACAAGCTGGGCAACACAAACAAGGCTTATCTTCTCCTTTCTGACAAAATAAAGACAACGAAAAAGCATAAGCAAGTGATTTTTTTCCCATACCCTCTTCTCCACTGAGAATATATGCATGAGAAATTTTCTTTTGTTTGATTGCCCTTTGATAATGTTCTTTGATCCAATCATGTCCAATAATATCATCAAATCCAGGCATGACGCCTCCTTTCACACACAAAAAAAGTATAACATAAAAATAATATTCATGACAACTTCTTTTTTATTTCCATAATACATTGTTCTAGATCATTATTTTCATAAATTTTATGGATCCCACAAATTTTTAATTTTTCTAAAGAAAAGTCTTTTTCATCTGCCAGAAATCTTCGACATAGTTCCATATAATTAGGATTTTTTTGTTGACGCTCGCGAATCAGAGCACGTTCCAAACGCAAACCATCATCAACGACAATATAAATGGGTACTACAATATTTTTTCCAAAATAGTCAAGCATTTTTTCATAAGATTCCAGCGTACCGATTGCTAAATAATTTTCATTATCTTTTCCTAATTTTCCATTATCAATAGTAGCATAACTCCATACACCAGACATTGTCTGATATTTTCTCAATTCAATAATCTTTCCTGCATCTTGAAAATCAATCAATTCCTTTTCAGACACAAAATAATATTCCACGCCTTGTAATTCTCCATCTCGCATTGGACGTGTTGTATAGAGAACTATTGGATGAAGTCCTGGACATTCATTCAATAGCCTCTTATAAATAGTATCTTTTCCAGATGCACTTTTTCCCATTAAATAAAATATTTTTCCCATATTGTTTTATCTTTCACCATTTTAGATATCTGATATCCATTTTATCACATTTTATTCTTCTATACAAACCATCAAATATTCTGATGTTTTATCCTCCATTCCTTGTATCGAAAGTCCTAATTTTTTATATTGTAAAATCTGATTGATAATTTCCTGATTGATTCTTTCTCCTGGAACTATAATCGGAATACCTGGAGGATACAAATAAATAAATTCTCCAGAAATTTTCCCCTCACAATTATTGATTCTAACCTTTTTACATTTTGTCTCTCTTGCTTTTGCTAATGGCATACAAACTTCCGGAATTTTATTTTCCCATACAAATCTTGTATTTATTGTATCTATATTTGTTTTTTCTGTTTCTCCGAAATTCTTTTGAAAAAGCATTTCATCAATTTCAAGAAATGCTTTTGTTAAACGATACAGTCCTTCTTGTGAATCAAAAAAAGTAGTAATTGCTACTACATAATCTACTCCACACATTTCCATCTCCAGATGATATTTTTCACGTAACAATTTTCCTAAAAACTCTCCGGAAATAATTGTGTTTCTGCAGGATACAACAATTTTTGAACAATCTATATCATACACTCCAAAATACCCAATTATTACTTTATCCAAAAGATGAAGACATTTCATTTTAGATAAACTTTTTCTCATCTGACAAATTTCTTTTTCAAATCGCTTACAATATCGCATCCCCTTTTTTTCCATTTCAAAAATACATTTTTCTATCCCTGCCATTAAAACATATGAAGGACTACTGCTCTGATAAATCTGAAGATACCATTCTAATTTTTCCAAATTTATGTATCCCTTTCGTACATGCATCACAGCCGTTTGTGTAAAAGAAGGTAATGTTTTATGTAAACTTTGAATAACAATATCAGCGCCACAATCCAATGCGGATCTTGGAAAAAATCTTTTCTTTTCTCTTTTATCAAAAGAAAAATGTGCTCCATGAGCTTCATCCACAATCAATGGAATTCCTTTTTTATGTACAATCTCAGCAATTCCACAGATATCTGACACGATGCCATCATAACTGGGAGAAACGATCAAAACAGCATTTGCATCTGAATTATTTTCCAAAATCTTTTCTACATCATTTACAGAAATCCCACCATTTATCCACAATTCATCTATTATTTGTGGATAAATATACTCTGTTTTTAAATAATTGAGTATAACTCCATGATATACAGATTTATGACAATTACGACTTATTATGATTTTTCCATTTAAAGGGCTTGTACTACAGATTGCACTCAAAATCCCACTACTACTTCCATTAATCAAATAATAAGTCTTGTCTGCTCCATATACTTCTGCTGCCCATTCCATAGAGTCTTTTAAAATTCCTTCCGGATGGTGTAAATTATCAAATCCTTCAATTTCTGTTATATCGATCTCATAAGGATTTAAAAATTCATTTGTAAATTCATTTTTACAACGTTTATGACCTGGCATATGAAATGGATATATATCAGATTCCTTATATCGCTTTAAACGTTCTAATAATAAATCTTCTTTTTTCAACTTTATTATTCTGCCTTTCATACATTAATTGATCATTCTTAAATATTCTATCTCTGATACTTCTTTCGATATTTTATCACATATCTGATTACTTAGGATAGAAAAATACCAAAAATCATGTTATTATAATAATCATTACTTTCACTCTTATACTAAGAAATCTATCAAGAAATGGAGAAAATCATATGAGAGAAGTGGAATTTAAGATGGAACGTCAGGGGCTCGTGAAAACTGGTGATGAAGTTGAAATTATAGAACGAGAAGGTGTCACTTATAGCTATATCATTGAACCAGCTGTAGCTATGTCTGGTTGTTTCCGTGCCAGGGATCGCATCAAATCCAGAAAAGGAATTATTAAGGAAATACAAGAAAATGATAGAGGATTTTACGTAATTGTTATTTTTGATGAATAATAAATTTAAATATTCCAATGAATCTTGCATAAAACTGTATATTTCTTGTCCAAAGCAAAATATAATTACTTGCAAAATAGAAAGGTATCTTTGATATGTATACCCTCAATAGACAAGGGAATAATCATCAAAGACACCTTTTCACTTTCAAAAAATTTATCTTAATCTTTCATCCTTACCCGATTTCCATTAGGAATTACCATTACATCTCTCCACAAAATTTGGGGCTCTTCTCCCTTTTGCCATTGATAATCTTTCCAATAGCAATAAACCTCATTATTCTTCATCATCACAAATTCTAGAGTATCATTTCCCGTTGTTTCTCTTGCTGCTCTTTGTGCGCTATCCTCCAAATAGCTCATCTGACCATTACTGGAAATAACCACAATAACTCCTCGATTTTTTTCCCAATTTCTTGGAATATAATTTCCATAAATTTGTCCGTTCTCCTGGCAATAATACATTTGATAGATTCTTCCAGTAAACTCATCATGAACTTCTTCTCTCTTTTTATCATCAGTAAGAGATTTTCGGAATATTTTACTATAATGAGCCCCTGAACTCCCTTTTCGAATATATGCGCTATAATATAACCAATCCCCTACAATACAAAAACTATCAATAGTTTCTGCTTCCTGAAGAAACAGCTCCTCTATACCGTTAAATATACGATATATTCCTTTACTGGACTCATTTAAATTTTTTAGCTCATAAACTATATTCGCTTTTCTTTGTTCTGCTTGAATAACATCTGCAATTCGATCCGAATCCATCAGAAATATTCGATCCCCATATCGAATATTTCCATCCTCTTCTTTCTTTAAATTTCTACCCAACATATCTCTCAAATAAAACTCGCAATTTTCTCTATGCACATAAATACCTGGAATAATTTTATCAAATTCTTCTTCTCTATCGATTACCTGTACACGATCAAAACTTTCTATATATATATTACCTTCCCATATGCAGAAATCATTTACCTCCCGGGAAATAATTTCAATTTCTTCTTTATCTTCTCCACTTCTATATAACGTGTGGAATAAATCTGGAGAAATATCTTTTAATATAGAATCTTCTCGTTCTGGACAAGGCAAATAATAAATCCATCCATCATCACCGACTTGAATCTCTGGATTTCCTGAATCTTCTGAAGCATATTCAGTCTGATCCAAAGGAACAGAATATAAAATCTGTCCAATATCAGATAAATAAACTATTTTTTCTCCTATTTTAATATGTTTTTTCTTATTTCTTTGAGCCTCAAGACTATTTTCTTCTTCCAAAGACATAGATTCTAAAAAAGGAGCTCGTACAATCTCAATCTGATATTTTATCTTATCTATTCCTATTACTATAGCAGTCATTGCAATTCCAAGTAATGCAATAGAAAAAATATTTTTAGCAATCAACCGAATTCCTGATATTTCTTGTTTTAAATCTGCATTCTCATCTAACTTTAAATAATCAATAATTTCTAGAAATATAGATGCTTCATCCAACTTTTGTTTTTCCGTTTCTCTATCTTTTAGAGTATCTTCCTTTTTTTCTTTTTCCTTAATATGAGATGCCCTTATCTGTTCAGATGTTATTCCCATTTTAAGTTCTGCTATTTTTTCCGCTTCTTCTTTCAACCAATGTCCTATACCCATTCTTCCAAATGGTCCATCCATATTATAATATAATTTGGAATAGGTAAGAATCAATAGCTCCTTTACTTTTTTTTGATCGGTAATCAAAATTCTAACATACTCATAGAATTCTTGATATGTGCGGATATAAATTTCTTCAAAATTTTCCAGATGTTCCTGGACTTTGGCTTTTTTCTGCTCCCTCATTATTCTGTCCCCATTAAAACCAAAATATATATTTGGTATTTAGTTATTTCTTAATTCTTTATATCCTAACGCTTGTTCCAACGCTTCCTTCTCTTCATTACCCAGAGATATTTCCGTCTGACCACGATCAACTAATTTTAAGTAAAGATAGCATCCTTCTCTACTATGAACTGAATTTAATATAAATCCTGTATTCGTATAATCTAATAATGCAAACGCAAAACTAAGATTTCCACCCATTCCCTTAAAAGCATTATATTTTACCATCCCAAACCTCTGAAAAGAAGCACGCATATTTTTATTATTTATACGAATCTGATCTTTATTAGCACGATCTTGAGATTTTAATTCTTGAATATCCTGGATATGTCCAATAATAATATCTTCCAAAGTTTCTGCATCTTTTCCCCTCATAAAGTAATCATAACTTCTATATAATTTTTTTATTTTAAAAATACAGACAAGTACAATAATCATTAATATTATCGTTAAAACTGCTTGTCCTAGTATTATATATAAAGGATCAATTCCTAACTGATTCAATATACTTTCTTCCATTATTTACTCCTGTCACCGATTTTCACTTATCCAATTGTTTCAATTAATTCAACAATTCTTTCTAACTCAGCTTCCGAATAATACTCAATTTCTATTTTTCCCTTACTGCGATCTTTACGACTAATATTTACCTTTGTTCCCACAACCATTTTCATACGATCTTCTAAATTTTTAAATATCAGTTCTAAAGCCTCGTCTTCTTTTTCTTTTTTCTTTTCTTTTGGTACTTTTCCTATTGCTTTTACTGCCTTTTCTACTTCTCGAACACTCAAATGATCTTGAATAATTTTTTCTGCTAATTTTAATTGACTTTCTTCATCTTGAATTGCTAAAAGTGCTCTGGCATGACCACTGGTAAGTAAACCTTCCATTAGCATTTGCTGTACTTTTGGTACAAGATTCAACAAACGCATACTATTTGTAATTGTACTTCTATTTTTGGATACTCTCTCTGCTATTTCTTCCTGTTTTAAATGAAATTCCTGCATCAATCTTTGATAGGCAACTGCTTCTTCAATTGGATTTAAATCTTCTCTTTGCACATTTTCAATCAATGCAATTTCCATAGCTTGTTGCTTTCCATACTCTCGGATAACTACTGGTACTTCCTTTATTCCTGCCAATTTTGCTGCTCTCCAGCGACGTTCTCCAGCAATAATTTCATAGAGATCTCCTCTCTTTTGTACCAATAATGGCTGTAACACTCCATATTGGCGAATGGAATCTGCTAACTCTTGAAGCTGTTCTTCTTTAAAATCCTTTCTTGGCTGTTCTCTATTTGGCTCAATTTTTGATATCTTTACAAAAATTTCTCCTGATTCTTCCTCAATATCATTTTTCTGAATCTGTGAATCTTCATTCTCTTTTTCTGAAATTTCTTTTATTTCTCCCGTTTGTTCTTTTACTACTTCTTGAACTACTTCCTCTCCGAAAAAGGCGCCAAGTCCTTTTCCTAATCCCCGTTTTGCCTTTGCCATAATTAAATATCTCCTCTACTAATCACTTCTGCTGCCAACATCCGATAACTTTCTGCTCCTGATGATCGAGTATCATAAAAATTAATAGGCATTCCATGGCTTGGTGCTTCTGCCAATCTGACATTTCTTGGAATAATCGTTTTATAAATAGTTCCCTTTAAATAATTTTTTACATTTTCTACAACTTCTAAGGAAAGATTTGTACGGGCATCATACATTGTAAAAACTACTCCTTCTAACTCCAAATTCGGATTTAATTTTTTTTTCACTAAATCCACTGTCTGAATAATTTGGCTTAATCCCTCTAAAGCATAGTACTCACATTGAATCGGAACCAATACAGTATTTGCTGCTGTCAATGCATTGATGGTCAACAGATTCAGAGAAGGAGGGCAATCTACAATAATAAAATCATATTGATCTTCTATTTTTTCTAATTCTTTACGAAGTTTAGATTCTTTATCTTTTTCATCCAACAATTCAATCTCCGCTCCAGCTAAATCTACGTCAGAAGGAAGAATATCTAAATTTTCATGAACATCTCGAATAACACACTCATCAATCCTACATTCCCCCATTAATAATTCATATACTGTCTTACTCATATATCCTTTTTCAAAACCCAAACCACTGGTAGCATTTCCTTGCGGATCAAAATCTACCGTTAAAACTTTCTGTCCTGCTTCAGCCAAACAAGCAGAAAGATTAATTGCTGTCGTTGTCTTTCCTACCCCACCTTTTTGATTTGCAATAGCTATTATTCTTCCCATATTTTTTCCTTTTATTTTATTGTATTCAATCTTTTCATTTAGTATATCATAATTTGGTTTATTTTCCTATGTATAAACAAAATAAAAGAGAAAAAAAATTATAATGTTTCACGTGAAACATGAATAAATTTTTCTCTCCGAGAAGATATTTTTTGATTGTAACCATAGTAAATTTGTATTATACTTATCTTATAAAATATCCTGCTTTTATATATAGGAGGTATCTATGAAAACCAAAAATAAACTTTTGACCTTATTGATTTTGTCCTCCAGTGCGATCACCAGTACTACCCTTATTAATAAATTAATCAAAATAAGAGCTATTAAAGATAATATTTCAGATACTCAAGAAACCTATTGTTATTCATGGCGACTAGGTGATATTTTCTATACAAAAACAGGAACCGGAAAACCTATACTTCTTATTCATGATCTAAATGCTGCTTCCAGTATCCACGAATGGAGCCAATTGATTCCTCTGCTTTCTAAAAATTATACCGTATATGCAATGGATCTCTTAGGCTGTGGTAAATCCGAAAAGGTGAATACTACTTATACTAATTATCTTTATGTACAATTAATTTCAGATTTTATAAAGTCTGAAATTGGTCATCGTGTTAATATTGTCGCTACAGGTGAATCTGCATCTGTATCTATTATGGCATGTTCTAATAATCCTGAACTTTTTGATCAAATGATGTTGCTCAATCCATTAAGTTTTTCTGAATGCTGTAAAATACCAGGTAAACGAGCTAGATTATATAAAAAAATAATTGAATTACCCATAATCGGAACTTTACTCTACAATATAGCTATCAGCAAAAGCTCCATTGAAGAAGAAATGAAAAAAAATTATTTTTATAATCCCAACTATATAAAATCTTCTATTATTAATTCTTATCATAAAGCAGCACATTTAGGATTTTCTCCTAAATCGATGTATGCTAGTCAAAAATGCAATTATACTAAATGCAATATTATAAATGCGATAAAAAAAATAGATAATAGTATTTATTTAGTGGGAGGTGAAGAGATAAACAATATTTCAACCAGACTTAACGAATATAAAGCATATAATCCTGCTGTTGAAATCTTTTTAATTCCAAAAACAAAATACTTACCTCAATTAGAAAACCCAATACTTTTAAATGAAATAATACAAACTTATTTTCGTTAAAAAATTTGTTTTTTAAAACAAAATGTTTCACGTGAAACATTTTTAAAAATTATACTACATTATTAAAAAGGAGATACTATCATGATTAAATTCAACCACTTCAATTTTAACGTTTTAAATTTAGAAAAAAGCATAAAATTTTACAAAGAAACCCTTAATTTAGAACCGATTCGTGAAAAAACAGCCTCAGATAATTCCTTCAAATTAGTCTATTTAGGAGATCAAATTTCTGATTTTTCACTAGAACTTACTTGGCTTCGAGATCGAAAAGAACCATATAATCTCGGAGAATGTGAATTTCATCTTGCAATTATTACCGATGATTTCGAAAATCTCTACAAAAAACACAAAGAACAAGGAGTAATCTGCTTTGAAAATGAAAAGATGGGAATTTATTTTATTTCTGATCCAGACGGATATTGGATCGAAATTGTTCCACAAAGATAAAAAAACAAAATTCATATACTATACTTTTTAAACTAATTTTTTATAATATAATCCATATGCATATTCTATCAAAAAATGATGCTAGGATCAAAAATATCTTTTTGACTCTAGCATCACATATCATTAATTTAATCAAGGTAATCTCCAATGTCATTTAGATAATAAAATGAGAAAATCAGCCAAGAAAGAGGAGA
>Ga0137306_102740_pt1 | contig 14275 bp, 13 predicted proteins | sample Inofroosms_March_FD_97187 | JGI IMG/M metagenome (GOLD analysis project Ga0137306, IMG submission 97187) | Mouse cecal microbial communities from Vienna, Austria - N-Acetylneuraminic and N-Acetylglucosamine D2O microcosms_March | ecosystem: Host-associated > Mammals > Digestive system > Large...
GATATTTATGAGAAAATGAGTACCTTTTCCCAGATTCAGGTGGAAGAATATGTACCGCTGGACTAAAGAATGCCGATGTATGATGCTCCTGAATTTTTATGTATTATAAAACGTATAATGAGGAAAAATTGTTTTAGCAGGGTTGCTGGAGTTGCAAAAGTGCATTATATTGGCTTTGAGCAAGGGGTATAATATTTAAAAGAATGAAATCCGACCCGGAGGGCAATTCATGGAAAAATTAGAATATATTATTGAGGATAGTACGATAGCAGAAGTGTTAGGTGTGCAAAATTTTTCAAATGAAGAATCGGCAGTTCTGGAACTTGTTAAAAATGCATACGATGCTCAATCGCCAGATACTATTATTATTATTTCTAAAACACAAATTATAATTGAAGATAATGGTGTTGGAATGAATCGGGAGAAAATACTCGAAGCATGGATGCACGTTGGAAAAAGCGACAAAGAGTATATTGTCGGAGAAGGTGAAACTGCAAGGGTGCTGGCAGGTTCCAAAGGTGTCGGACGATTTGCAATTGCACGTTTGGGCGCTGTTGCAAGTGTTTTTACAAAGATGAAGGATCAGGAAGCAGTTTTGTGGAAAACAGACTGGAATACAAATACCCTGGAAACTTATTTGGAAAAAAAGGAAAAAGGTACAAAAATTGTTATTGGGTCTCTACGTGATAATTGGACGGAATCGCGAGTGCGTAATTTGCGTGAGTTTTTGTCCAGAACCTATAATGATGACAAAATGAAGATTCAGGTTGAGTATAAAGAGGAAAGGAAGGAGGTGACGAGATATTTTGGAAAAATACAATTAGGTGTTAACTGTGTTAGTATCATTAAGCTGGTTTATCTTGCAGATTCTCAGAAATTAATCTGTGATATAGAATCAGATGAATTTAAGGAGAGTGCACAGGAATTATGTCCGGAAATAAATCTGAAAGCCCAGAGAATAGAAATAAATGCTGCAGAGGAACTTGAGAATATGAAAGAAGTTTTGCCGGAGGAAGCTACGAATGAAGACTGGAAGGAAATGTTGGCAAGTGTAGGGGATTTTTCGGCAGAATTGTATTTTTCATTGAAAAGTGCATCGACACTCGATGCTGAAAAGTTTTATTATAGGCATAGGATTTTAGATGAACGATATGATTCAGGAGTTGTTTTATATAGAAATGCATTTAGTATATCATCTTATGAAGGAAAGAAAGACTGGCTTGGATTTGGAAAACGGTCCAGAATATCTCCGGCGGCAGCTACACATCCTACAGGAGCCTGGAGGGTACGTGAAAATCAAATATCAGGTAAGGTTATTATTGATAAAAAAGAAAATGATGGATTATGTGATTTAATGAATCGCCAAGGATTAGTGGAAAATGATATCTACAAATTATTTATTGCAATTATTATAGCAGGGATAAATTGTTTTGAGAGATACAGGCAAAGTATCATTCGTTGTATTGTTAGAACGAACGAAACAAAGAAGGAAAGAAAATCGAAAGTCATTGATCGTGTTATAAAGAACCCGGAAAAATTAGCAAAGCTTTCATCTGAGGAAACGGAGGCCTTTTTATATGAATTGGAGCAGATGAAAAAAGAGAATACAGAAAGTAAGAAACAGATAGATGAAACAGAAAAAAGATACAAATATGATATCCGTCTGTTGAATATGCTTGCAACTTCTGGATTAAAAGCGACTTCTATTGCACATGAAATGCGTAATGACAGAAATAGTATTGATGAAAATGTCGAGTATATTATAAAAGCGTTAAAACGATATAAACTTTGGGATACGGTGAATGATGAGGAAAACAGAAAATATATGCATAGGGATATTCCGGCGCTTTTGCAGAAAAACCGAAGAGTAAACAGAAAAATTATTACTTTTATGGATGTCATGCTGTCAGAATCTGAAAAAGAACAGTTTTTGCCAGAGAATATTGATGTATATGATCTTTTCCGAGATATAAAATCTGTTTGGGAAAAAGATTATTCATGGATTAATATTCACCTGCATATAGAAGACGGACTGGAGCATAGAAGCGCCAAAGATATTTTCAGAGTCATTTTTGATAATTTGATATTGAACAGCATACAACAAAATGATACGGAGAGTATACTGGAGATTCAAATAAATGCAGAAAAAAAAGGAAATTATGTTTATATGATATATTCAGATAATGGCAAAGGACTTTCGTCAAAATATAAGTTTGATCCAATGCGTATTCTGGAAGTGCATGAGACATCAAGGACAAAGGGGCATGGAATAGGTATGTGGATTGTGAATAATACAGTTATTGGTACAGGTGGAGAAATACAAAAAATTGAAGGTTTCAATGGATTCAAAATGGAATTTATAATAGGAGATAAGGTATGAGCATAAAAGAAAAAATAAATCTTGTTTATATTGATGATGACCGGGATGAAGCAATATCTGCTTATTTAGAAGATGATTATCAAAATGATACTTATGATGTGGAATATCAGGAAATTGAATTTGAAGGTGATAAAGGTTATGAAAGTTTGTTGGATTCTCCAGAGGTGACAAAGGCGAATGTTATATTGATTGATTCCAGATTATTTGAAAACGACAGCATAAAATGCAAAGGGAAATTTTCAGGAGAAGAGTTTAGAATGATATTGAGAAAAGTATTCCCTTTTATAGAGGTATTGGTAATTTCCCAGAACGGAGAAAATAAGGATTTTGAAATTATCCCAAAGTATAGAAGCGGAGGTTCAGAAACATTTAAAGAACACTATGATCGAGTGTTAAAAGATAAAATAGATGAGAGTATAAAGAAAGTGATTACATTTCGAAATATTTCTAAAAAGTTAGAGAACAATAAAGAAATTGAAAAATTTCTGGTTGAAAAGGCAGTTGATTCCTTAAATGGAATAAATGATTATGATGATTTGTCCAAAGAAGATATTGACACATTAATCGCTGCGTTCCAGAGCATGGAGTAGGAGTATATGGTATGGCAAAAGATAAAGATTATAGAAATACAGAGTATTGTCCTATCTTGAATAAGGTAGAGGAACAGAAGCAGATTTTGGAAAAAGAAATTAAATCAAAGTTTCCAAGAACAAAAATAGTTTACAATAAGGTAAATAATCGAGCTGGTGAATATCATGAAAAATTTGCTCGAATTTATAACAATAAATGCGCTTATTGCGGTGCCTTATGGAGGCTTTTGCCTGTAGAATCTTTTGAGGTAGATCATTTCCTGAATGAAGCATCTTTTTCTGATACAAACGAAGGAAGAATAGAAGCTGGAAAAATGATGAATCTGGTATGGTCTTGCATATCGTGCAATCGTGGGAAACATGGAATTACAATCAGGCCTCCATATAATGTTCTGCTTAACGTAGATAATGGAAATATAGCAAGGGTTTTCAGGAGGGACACAGATTATTATATTCAGATTTGCGATACATATCAGGATGATAAATTCATACAACAATTTTATGAAAGTCTTCATTTGGGGTATGAGACAAGACGTTTGGATTACCTGGGATTACAGCTTGAGGGCAAATACCAGGCTGAAAAAGATGAGCAGCGTAAACATAAGCTGGGTGAAAGTCTCAGTCTTTTATTGAAGAAAAGAAATTGTATGGCAGTTACAGACAGGTCGTTATCATGAAAAATATAGAAGACAAGTTGTCAGGCTCTTACTACACGCCGTTTCGGACGGTTCAGTTCATGAAAGAATATTTGGTCAGAGAACATAAAATATACAGGAGTGTGTTAGAACCATCGGCAGGTGATGGGAGATTTGTAGATGAATTTGAAAAAGAAGAAAATATTGAGAGTTTTACAGTTGTAGAGCTAATAGAAGAAAAGATAAGGAAATTAAAAAATAAGGGATATCCGGAGTATGTAAAGATAGTTGCAGATGACTTTTTGAGCTTTTCAGAGAAAACGAATGAAAAGTATCAATTGATTATCGGAAATCCGCCTTATATTAATATTAAAAATATGGATGATGGCTCAAAAGAAAAGGCAAAGGGAATCTGTGAAAAATATCGGCTACCGGGTTCTTTAATGCAAAATATGTGGGTTGCTTTTGTGCTGGCGTCGGTTTCCTGTCTGGAACGTGACGGAACTATTTTTTTTGTACTTCCAATGGAGTTTCTTCAGGTCCAATACGCAGAAAAGATTCGATTGTTTTTAGAAGAACATTTTAAAATGTTCTTCTATCTGGCTTTTAAAGAAAGGATGTTTCCGGAGATAGAGCAAGAATCTTGTCTGGTCTATTTGACGAATGGATTTGAGAAGCAACCATACATAAATTTTAAGATGTATGCCGGGTTGGATTCGGATGTTCCATATTATTGTTCCAAAATCGAAAGAAATAAACCATTAAAAAAATGGACAAATGCCATTTTATCAGATGCAGATATTGATTTACTGAATCTGATTGATTCAAAATATAAAAAAGTTTCCGAGGTATGTGATGCTTCTCCTGGGATTGTAACAGGAGCAAATAATGAATTTATTTTAACAAAGGAGCAGGTGGAACAGTTGGAGTGCCAGGAGTTTATTTTGCCAACAATCCCTAAAAGTAATATATTGAACGGTCAGTTTATAGTAACTCAGGATATAGTTCAAAAGATTGGAGAAAAGGGGAAACGTATTTATTTATTAAATCTGCTGAATGTTGATGAAAATCTTTTTTCGGAGCCTTTGAGGAAATATTTGATAACAATCGGAGAAAAAGAAAATGCGTCTGAAATAAAATTAAAAAACAGATATAAATGTAGAAATAGAAAGCCATGGTATGGAGTGCCAATTGTACGAAACGGTGATCTTTTTTTCTTTAAAAGGTATGATAGAGTGCCAAGAATATGTGTAAATGAAGCAGATCTTTATACAACAGATATTGCTTATAATATGAGATTAAATCCGGCATATGATAAAGAGAGTATGGCATTTTGCTTTTATAATTCGCTGACATTAACTCAATGTGAATTTTATGGACGGTATTATGCTGGAGGGGTTTCGGAATTAACGCCGGGTGAGTTTAAACGACTGGCTATCCCTTATCACAAAATTAATAAAAATGATATTGAACGATTATCAGAAATGTTTAAGGAAAATGAGGACATAGACCAAATTATTGCGTTTGTCAATTCAAAGACAATTGAGATGGAGTGGGAACATAAGCAAATATTAAGACTTGATGAGATGCGAAGAAAATTGATAAAAAGAAGATTGACGTAACAGACAGTATTTGAATTCATGTTGAGTCGGAAACTGTGCTGCAAAGACAGTAACCGACCTTTGAAAGAAAACGACAGACAGGAGGCGGGAAATGGTAGTTTTTGTAATCGGCGGCAGCGGCAGCGGAAAATCAGAATATGCGGAGAATCTTGCGGTATCTTTCAGGAAGCAGGAGGGAGACCAGCTGGTCTATGTTGCCACCATGAAGCCGGGGGATGAGGAGAGCCAGGCCCGGATTCGCCGCCATCGGAAACAGCGGGCCGGAAAAGGATTTGAGACCAGGGAGTGTTATACCGATCTGGAAGAGCTGCCCGTGAAAGAGCATGAGATTATATTGCTGGAATGTCTGTCAAATCTGACTGCTAATGAAATGTTTTCTGAAAACTGCAGGAAAGAATCTGCAGCAGGAAGAATCTGGCAGGGAATCCTTCATCTGGCAGAACATACCCGTCACCTGGTTATTGTGGGCAACAATGTATTTGAGGACGGAATGGAATACGACAGCACAACCATGGAATATCTGGAGCAGATGGCAGAAGTCCATGGGCGTCTGGGAACAATGGCGGATCGTGTGGTAGAAGTAATCTGCGGAATCCCAATAGAATGGAAAGCGGATTTTCAGGAACGCCCGAATACGTCAGATGACGGGACAAAAGGGGGATTGTTATGAAATATCTGAAAGGCTTTATCATTGCCTTTGCCATGTATTCCAAGGTTCCCATGCCCAGGGTGGAATGGGAGCAGGAAAATATGAAATATGTAATGTGTTTTTTCCCCTGGGTGGGTGCGGTCAGCGGCCTGTGCTTTTACCTGTGGGGAAGTTATGGGCCGGCTATCCCGGTGGGACAGATCCTGTACGGGGTGATTCTGACGGTGATTCCGGTTCTTGTTACCGGGGGAATCCATGTGGACGGATTTCTGGATACCATGGACGCGCTGAGCTCCTGGCAGCCCAGAGAGCGGCGCCTTGAGATTTTAAAAGACTCTCACGCAGGAGCATTTGCAGTAATTGCCGGGTGTCTGTATTTTCTCACCTGGTTTGGGTTTGCAACGGAGCTGGGAAAACAGGGAATCCCCCTGGTGTCTCTGGGATTTTTTCTCAGCCGGTGTCTCAGCGGTTATGGAGTCACCGCCTTTCCCTGTGCTAAAAGCAGCGGGCTGGTTTCCATGTTTGCGGAGAAAGCGGAGAAAAAAAAGGCGCAGGCTGCACTGCTGGCGCAGACAGGGGCAGTTTTGCTCCTTATGTTGTGGATAAATCTGTATTTCGGATTTGCAGTACTTGCAGTATCCGGACTGGTATTCTTCTGGTATTACCGCATGTCCCTGAAAAAATTCGGAGGAATCACCGGGGACCTGGCCGGATGGTTTCTGCAGATTTGCGAGCTGGCCATATTGATTACGGTAGTTGCAATGGAAAAGATAATTACAGTTTTATAGAGGGAATAATTATGATACTAATCACAGGCGGCGCCTTCCAGGGAAAACTGGAGGCGGCAGAACATATATATAAGACACAGAATCCGGAAAAACAGCCGCTGCTGGCAGAGGGAGAACAGGCAGAGCCGGAAGAACTGCAGAAGGCAGATATTATTCATAATTTTCATTTGTGGCTGGGAAGGCTTCTGAAAGAGGGCAAAGACCCCTGTTCCATGGTGGAAGCATTGCTGGAGGCGAATCCGGATGTGATACTTGTTATGAACCAGCTGGGCTGCGGTATTGTGCCCCTGGAGAAATCTGACCGGGAATACCGGGAGCTGGCAGGCCGGATGGGCTGTGCGCTGGCCAGACAGGCGGAAGAAGTGTATCTGGTGAACTGCGGGATAGCCAGGAGACTGAAATAAAAATACGGGTGTTTCCAGCTCATCCACGCATTCTGACCACAACGGAATCACAGAGAGGAAATAAGTGATGAAGAAGATAAAAACATGTTTCCTGCGCATACGGGAAACATACCGCAGCATGAAACAGCGTTTTAACAGTTACAGGCTGAAAAACTGGCATGAAACCGGTGTCCTTCTGTACTGGGCAGCCGTTTTTCTGTTCAGTCTGTGCGTGGGCCTGATGTCCGGTACCTTTATGCATCCGGTCTGGCTGGGCACAGTTCTGGCAGCAGCTCTGACTTTTCCTGTTACCATGATTGTCCTGTGGCTCCTTGAGAAAATCCTGAAGCTGTTTCTCAGAAACGGAATCCGGGAGCTGCTGTCCTGGCTGCTGCTTGGCATGGTCTGCATTCTGGTCATGACCGGGGACGCTTTTTATGCGGGAATGGAAGAAACGGTATTATTTGCAGGAATTTTCAGCCTGATTCTGGCGCTGTTGTTCAAAAGCCTGTGGGCCCTGCTGCATCACAAAGTACGGACCAGAACCATTGTGATAACGCTGGCCCTGACCGGAACATGTACAGTTACAGTTCTGGCTTTTCTGGCAGGCCGGGGTTTTGGAGATACCTATATTGAAATTTATGGAAATCTGAGCAGCCAGAATCCGGGAAAATCAATGCTTACGGAACAGGAAAAAGAGGCGTTTGAGAAATTTTCCGGGCAGGGGCCTTATACTGTGGAAACCCTTTCCTATGGCGCCGGAGACTCCGGGAGTCTTCCGGAACGAAGGGTAAACATCAGCAGATTTGCTGAAAATGACGGGCTGAATGGTTTCATGAAAGAACACTATCAGGGATACTCCCTGGACGAGGTGCCACTGACCGGCGTTATCTGGTATCCAAAAGAACAGTCCGGATGTCCAACGCTTTTTATGGTTCACGGCAATCACAACTGGATTACGGATTCTTATATGGGGTATGAATATCTGGGTACTTATCTGGCCTCCCATGGTTATGTGGTGGCGTCGGTGGATGAAAATGCCTGCAACGGACTGTCCGGTGAAAATGACGGCCGGGCTGTGCTGCTTCTGGAACATATGGATTATATCTTATCCTGCAGCCGCCGGAAAGACAGTCCCCTGTATCAGAAAATAAATGAAGACAGTCTGGCCCTGGCAGGGCATTCCAGGGGCGGGGAAGCAATTGCCGCGGCGTATCTGTTTAACGAACTGAATTATTATCCGGATAATGGAAACCGTACATTCGATTATCATTTTTCTATTCAGTCGCTGATAGCCATTGCGCCCACCTGCGGACAGTATCTGCCCTCCGAGCGGGATTTGGAGTTGGAAGATGCAAATTATATGGTGCTTCATGGGGCAAACGACCAGGATGTGTCCACTTTTATGGGAATGGAGCAGTATGAGAATGTGACTTTCAGCGGTGACAGAGACTGTATAAAAACCTCCCTTTATGTGGCGGGAGCCAACCATGGACAGTTCAATTCCCGGTGGGGAATATATGATTTGCCGGAACCCATGAACCGTGCCCTGAATATCAGAAATTTTATTTCAGAACAGGAACAGCAGCAGATTGCCAGCATTTTTATCCATGCATTCCTGGAGGAAACGCTGGAAAGAACCGGCAAAACAGATTCAGAACAGACTTTCTGCAGAACACTGCTGACAGATTACAGAAGATATGAGGACTTTCTGCCGGAAACACTGTATATCCAGTCTTATCAGACCTCAGATTTGCATGTGCTCTGTAATTTTGAGGAAGATGCACGTCTGGAAACAGGAACCTCTCCGGAAGTTAAAATAGAAGCAGATCATGTAAACAGCTGGCGGGAAGAACTTCTGCATTTTTCCGACGGTAATCCCAGAGGGAATTATGCGGCAGTTTTAAAATGGGAGCCAGGAGAAGAGGAAGAGGCTGACAGCAGCCAGAAAGAACCGGCGGAATTTTCCATTTCCATACCGGAGACGGATATGACCGGAAAATATCTGCAGTTTGACGTGATGGATTTACAGGAAGATTTTGCGGAAGAAGAAAGGGAACTTCCGGAGCTTATCATAATTGCGGCGGACAGTCAGGGAAATGAGGAGGTTCTGGAAGCCCAGGATTATGCCGCTTTGTATCCGTCTTTTCCGGTGCGCCTGAACAAGCTGCAGTATTTGTGGAAAGCGGCGGAATATAAGCATCAGTTTCAGACGGTGTCCATCCCCATGGCGGATTTTACAGGTGTGGACGGAACAGAAATCTGCCGGATTACCCTTCAGTTTCCGTCAGAAAAGGGGAAAGCGGCCATTGACAATGTGGGAATCAGATAACAGGTGAGTGATATTGAAGGAATACATATTAATTGCAGAGGATGATAACGACATTAATCAGATGTTAAAGGAACTTCTGGAGCAGCATGGCTATGAAGTTGTCCAGTCTTATGCCGGAACGGAAGCATTGCTTTATATGCAGCAGCGGCAGCCCCAGGCAGTGATTCTGGATTTGATGCTGCCGGGAAAGTCCGGTGAAGATGTGCTCAGAGAAACGCGGGAAAAATATCCGGAAACCGGTGTGATTGTGGCTTCCGCCAGAGATGAGGTGCAGGCCAGGGTGTCGCTGCTTCGCCAGGGAGCCGATGATTATGTGGTAAAACCTTTTGATACGGAGGAACTGCTGGCCAGGCTGGAGGCAGTGCTCCGGCGCAGAGAAACTCTGCCGAAGGAAGACCGGATTTCTGATAAGGAGGAAGCAGAACGGATACTGGAATACAAAGATGTCCGTATTCTGCAGGATAATTTTCAGGTGCAGGCGGGCGGGCAGGAGCTTGCTCTTACAAAACGGGAATATCTGATTCTGGAGTTGCTTATGAGCAATCCCGGAAAAGTATTTACCAAAAGCAATATTTATGAATCGGTGTGGAATGAGGAGTTTCTGGGTGAGGACAATGCGGTAAACGTTCATATCAGCAATATCCGTCAGAAGCTGGCGAAAGCGCATCCGGGCGAGACCTATATCCGGACGGTATGGGGCATCGGATTTAAAATGGACTGACCGGCGGCAAAACTTTATGTTTTCTTTATACTTTTTCTAAGATTTCTGAAAATCCTGCTGTTATACTGAATGCGTAAAAAAGAATTTTGTAAAACGAAATTCCGCGCCGCAAATGAAAAATGTCCCCGGACAGCAGGAGGAACAGTATGGATTATGTATTAAAGACAGAGGGACTCACCAAAAAGTACGGAAAGCATACGGTGGTGAATCGTGTGAACATGCATGTGAGAAAAGGAGATATCTATGGATTTATCGGGAGAAACGGAGCCGGGAAGACCACTTTTATGCGCATGGTATCAGGGCTTGCCCTGCCGGCAGAGGGAACCATGGAACTGTTCGGCTCTCAGGAACTGGAGCAGCAGAGAGTACGTGTCGGAAGCCTGATTGAGCAGCCGGGCCTTTATCGGAACATGACTGCCAGGGAAAATATGGAGACCGTGCGGCGGGAACTGGGAATTCCGGAAAAAAGCGCAGTGGATGATATGCTGGAATTTGTAAGATTATCCGGGACAGGAAAGAAAAAGGTGAAAAATTTTTCCATGGGCATGAAACAGAGGCTTGGCATTGCCATTGCACTGTTCAATAATCCGGATTTTCTGATTCTGGATGAACCCATCAACGGACTGGACCCTGCAGGAATTAAAGAAATCCGGGATTTACTGCTGAGACTCAACGAGGAAAAACAGATTACCATTCTGATTTCCAGCCATATTTTGGGGGAATTGTCCAAAATAGCCACCCGGTACGGGATTATCAAAGACGGAGTTCTGGTGGAGGAATTTGACAAAGAGGAGCTGGAATACCGCTGCCGGCGCTGTCAGAAGTTGGTGGTGGACGACGTGGAACGTGCCGCTGCCATTCTGGAGGAGTGCCATGTGAACAGTTATGATGTACCGGAGCCCGGAATGCTGCGGGTGTTTGAGAACCTGGAGGAAGCCTGGAAAGTGAATCAGAATCTGGTAAACGGAGGAGTAAAGGTTCTGGAAAGCTATCGGGCAGGACAGGATTTGGAAGGCTATTTTATGGATTTGCTGGGAGGTGGAGAAAATGATTAACATACTGAGTGGTGAATGGTATAAAATTCGAAAGGAAAAGACGTTTTATGTGTGTCTGATGTCCGTTGCCATTCTTGTGGGATTATTGTATTTCACACTGTTTATGGTAGATGAAATCAGAAACCAGCAGCCGGCTGAAGGGGGAACAGGAATTTATGTTTACAGTGAAGAAGAACTCAGTGAGGGGCCATATATATATCAGGTGGGAATTATGGGAGTTTTGCAGCAGATGCTGAACGGTCATTTTACCGTTTTTATTATGGCTGTGTTTGCCAGTATTTTTGTGATAAAAGAATATACGGATGGCGCAGTAAAAAATATTGTGGGAAAAGGCTATTCCAGAGCTTCTGTTTTTCTCAGCAAGCTGCTGATTACGGAGCTGGCCGCAATGGTGATTCTGGGAGTGACTTTTGTGTGCTGTATCCTGGCAGGCGGATTGCTTATGGGAAAAGAAGGGCTTCAGGCCATGAACTGGAGAGAAACAGCGGCCTATATGGGAATGCAGATCATAATCAGCATGTCCGTTACGGGAATTGCGGTGCTGGTGGGAGAACTGACCAGAAGTCTGGCAGCAGGAATTTCCATCAGTACGGGAATTATAATCTTCTCCACATCTCTGCTGGCCGGTGCGGATACACTGCTCTCTGTATTCAGTATACAGCCTTCCCGGTACTGGCCGCTGAGCCTGCAGATGGAATGCCCGGTCAGCGGGCTGGAACAGGAATTCGTGATGCGGGGAATCGGCGCGTCTCTGGCCTGGCTTTTTCTGGCGGTTTTTCTGGGAATTTTCCATTTTCAAAAGGCGGATGTAACATGAACCTGTGGATGATAATTGTAATACTGGCAGCCGGGGCGGGCATTTTCTCCCTTCGTCTTTTCTGTTACGGAAATTGAGAAAACAGCTGGAATTTTTGAAAGCAGAGGACAGCAATCAGTTGCTGACCTCTGTTTGTGCAGTAGGGCAGACGGAAGAAATGATTTCTGCCATGAATCAGGTGCTGGAAAAAATCAGAGAGGAACAGCGGAGGCTGTACCGGGCAAACAGAAGCTACCGGGAGAGTATTACGGGCATTTCTCACGATATCCGCACACCGCTCACATCAGTGAAAGGTTATGTGCAGCTTCTGGGGCATCCGGGAATCCCGAAAGAGAAAAAAGAACAGTATCTGAAAACCGTGGAGCGGCGGATGGAGGACCTGGCAGAACTGTTAAACCAGTTTTTTGAATATGCCAGGCTGGAAGCCGGGGAACTGGAACTGAAACGGGAAAAACTGAATGTGACGAATCTGTTTGCAGAAACTGTTTCCATGTTTTATGAGGATTTTCTGGAAAAAGGCTGTGAGCCTGCGGTGGAAGTTCCCAGGGAACCATGTTTTGTGTACGGAGACGCTCATGCATGGCAGCGGATGACAGAGAATCTGATAAAAAACGCACTGGTACATGGAACCGGAGGATATGTTTTTTCTCTGGTGCGGAAACAGGAAAGAACAGTTCTGCGGATAGCCAACGAGACAGAAAACATTCAGGAGCGGGATTTGGAACAGATTTTTGAGCGTTTTTATACCACAGACCAGTCCGGAAACCGCAGAGGTACCGGACTGGGACTTGCCATTGCCAGAGAATTTGCCGAAAAGATGGGCGGGGAAATCCAGGCCAGTCTGAAACATGGTATCTTTGAGGTGGAAGTGCGGTTTTGATGTCACAGATTTCTGTTTTACTGATAAAAGCAGGCTTCTGTAAGGGCTATGGACGAATTACCGGAATTTTTTTCAGTTCTTACGCTTTCAATTCTTAATTTTGTTACACCGGTAAGGGGAACAGCGAATTCGTACGGCAGACTTCCGATTGTCATGGGGTCCGTCTGGGTGATAAGCTCATCGTCGCCATAAAAATATATAACATGAACGTCATTGTAGTTTTTGCTTTCCTGCGGGATGACTGCGTTTCCTTTCAGGAGGCTGTACTGTCCGTTGATATAATATTCCGCATATAACGTATTTACATCCAGGTCACTGCTTTGATTTCTGGCGCCGCACAGTATGACATTGTTGTGACGGTTTCCGATGGAGTCCACCAGGTAAGGTTCCAGCTTGTAAAAATTACCTTTGGGCGTGTATACTGACATGGTATCCATATGAAAAAGAGAGTCTGAAAAAGTTTCCGATGCAATGGAATCATTGTCACTGTCATCATCAGCAGGATCCTGTCCCGGATCTGCAAGCTGCTGCTTCAGCTGCTGCGTTTTATTTACAGAATCCTTATATAAATTACTGATGGTATCCTTTTCATTTTTGAGCTGAGCATTTTCCTGTACCAGCCTGTCATTTTCCTGAGACAGGGAATCGGCTTTGTCTTTATAGTCGTTGTATTCATGGATTAACTGATTTATCATAATCTCCATGGAATCTTCATGATTTACCGTGATACCGCTGTTGGCAATATCGTTTTCAATTTCTGAATTTTGATAGAATATATAACAGATCATACCTCAAAAAATACAAATCATCCCATATCCACCAAAGCAAAATTTTTATCTGCTATTATAATAATGTAAGCAGTGAATGGATAGCACTTATGACTGTCCGAGACATGGGAAGCTCTGTGCCGGGACAGAGCGATCATGTCAGACGAAAGGTGAGGAAAAATGGTTTTACAAAAAAGAATGGTGCTTTTAACACTTGCCCTTTTAGGGATACTTTGCCTTGGGGGATGTGGAAGGAATGAAAATGAAAAAATCACTTCCATAGAACAGCTCAACAATCCAGCCTGTACGATTGGCGTTCCGGAAGGCGGGGCAGGTATGTATATGGCGGAAAAATATCTGCCTAAGGCGGAGCGTAAGACGTTTTCCGGCAACTCTTCGGGGTATCTCGCCATTTCTCAGGGAAAACTGGACGGGTTTGTTTATGACCGGGTAATGATGGAATTTGCTATAGCCAGCGGTCTTGAGAATGTGGAGATTTTAGAGGAAAACCTGGGGGAAAGTATAGATGTGGCTGTGGGGATTTCACCCAAGAGCCAGATTGGCAATTTAAAGGATAAAGTGAACCGGTTTCTGGCGGAAGCAAAAGCCGATGGGACGCTGGATGATATGTATGGCCGCTGGGTAAGCAGGGCGGA
>Ga0137306_102745_pt1 | contig 14261 bp, 17 predicted proteins | sample Inofroosms_March_FD_97187 | JGI IMG/M metagenome (GOLD analysis project Ga0137306, IMG submission 97187) | Mouse cecal microbial communities from Vienna, Austria - N-Acetylneuraminic and N-Acetylglucosamine D2O microcosms_March | ecosystem: Host-associated > Mammals > Digestive system > Large...
TCCGAACATCCTCATCCGCTTTTTCAGCGAACCGTCTTCTCTCTTCCATCTCTGCTTCATATGCCTGGATTTCTTCCAGAAGGGCTCTGTCCATCTCTTCTGTCACCTTGAGCTCATCAAGTTCCGGATGCCGTTCCATTTCTTTTTCTATCTCTCGTACTTCTCGTTCTATTTCCTGGTGTAATGATAGTGTTATTGATGACTCATTCTGTTTTTGCATTCTTCTGCCCCTTATATTATTTTATTCATCGTTCATTTTCTAAAACACACCTGGGCTCTAATCCCCGTTTCGGATAAAAATATCCTCCCCCATATCCGTTTAGGATCGAACTTTGCTGCCTGTTAATCGAAAAGCACTTCGACAGTTACTATTCACAGTAAGTTACAGGTACACCTAGTGTAGTGACCTGCAGCAATAGTAACCTTCGACAGCAGCACATAATTACTTTTTACTTGACTTTTCTTTAAATAAGTTTAATATGAATCTATAGTATATATTCGGTTTTTTTCAACCACCGGATATATCGCAGCGCTTAACAGTTATCTAATAAATATGTTTTGCGGATGATCGGCCATGAGCCGTATACCTGTGACGGAATATTTTTCATCTGGAGGTTTTTTATGAAACGAATCATACTCACCGGCGGAGGCACCGCCGGGCATGTCACTCCCAATATTGCCTTGATCCCCCGACTGCAGGAGCTCGGTTATGATATCCAATATATCGGCTCCTACACCGGCATCGAAAAGGAACTGATCGAAGCCTTTCACATTCCCTACCACGGAATCTCTTCCGGGAAGCTCCGCCGCTACTTCAGTCTTCAGAATTTTACCGACCCATTCCGTGTCTTAAAAGGTCTGGGTGAAGCGAAAAAGCTGGTTCGGGAACTGAAGCCCGATGTTATCTTTTCGAAAGGCGGTTTTGTCTCTGTCCCTGTAGTCCTCGCCGGAAAGCGGGCAAAGGTACCGGTCATCATCCACGAATCCGACATGACTCCCGGTCTTGCCAATAAGCTTGCGATCCCTTCCGCGACAAAGGTTTGCTGCAATTTCCCGGAGACTCTGGAGAATCTTCCGAAAGAAAAAGCGATTCTGACCGGTTCTCCCATCCGCCAGGAATTGTTATCAGGCAATAAGATCGCCGCAATGGAAATGTGCGGTTTTTCTGCTGATAAGCCCGTGATCCTTGTGATCGGCGGAAGCCTTGGTTCCGTTGCCGTGAATACCGCGGTCCGCGCCGCCCTTCCGGAACTTCTGGAAGACTTCCAGGTTGTTCATCTCTGCGGAAAGGGAAAACTGGATGAATCCCTGATCAATACCAAAGGCTACAAGCAGTTTGAATATGTAAAAAATGAGCTCCGCGACATCTTTGCAATGTCTGACCTGGTCATTTCCCGGGCCGGCGCCAATGCGATCTGCGAACTTCTTGCACTGAGAAAACCGAATCTTCTCATTCCACTCTCTGCAAACGCAAGCCGGGGCGACCAGATTTTAAATGCACGCTCTTTTGAACGCCAGGGCTTCAGTACCGTCCTGGAAGAGGAGGATGTCACAAAAGAATCACTCCTTGATTCGATCCATAAGCTTTATCAGGACCGGGCGGCCTATATTGATGCCATGCACAACTCCGGCCAGCAGGATTCCATCCGCACGATCATTCAATTAATTGAAGAAGTAAGTAAATCGTGACAGCGTAAACACCTCCCGCTGCTCAAGCCAAAAGCAGACCGCCGTTCATATCTTTCAAGAAAGCACATCAACCTCAGGTTTGCATGTGCTTTCTTTTCTCTTCAGTATCTTCACAGATGCATCTTCAAAGTCGTTTCAGCTCTTCATACTCTACGCCGAACTTCTTGTAGATCCATTTTCTTGCTCTGTGCATCATCGCATAAAATGCATTTTCAGATATGCCAAGTCTCTCGGCCGCCTCTGCTGTCGGAATCTCTAGGTATCCCACCATCATAATAGCTTCATGCCATCTGGGGTTCTTCTTCATCAATGCTGCGAAAATGCGTTCATGCAGATCCGCGCGCTTCTCTTCCGTTATCCTGCCAAGATACTCTGATTCCAGACTTTCAGTAAAAGGCTCTTCTACCGCATCGGTTCCTTCCAATGCATCTGCCGAAACTGTCCGTGCCGCTTTTTTGCCATAGTTCAAAGCCAAATGCTTTGCAGTGGTGTATAACCAGGATTTGATATTGGAATATTCCTTCTCACTTTCAAACTCTTTTTCTGTCATGTCCCTGTACAATGCCAGAAACGTATCTTGCATAATATCTTCCGCCGTGTCCAGATCATCCACATATATGTGCGCTGCCTTCAGAACAAGATTTTTATAGTTGCTGTAAATCTCATTAAATGCTAGCTTCTTAGTCAATGTTCTTTCTCCGGTGATTACTTTAACCCGTTCAGGATCTCTTCCTTATCTTTCTCTTTCAGTTCCCCCATATGCCATCCAATCCCAACTTTATCTCCCCGATAACGGGGAATCATATGCATATGAAAATGGAAGACTGTCTGTCCAGCCACCTCTTCATTGTTTTGTACAATATTATAACCGTCACACCCCAATATTTCCTTCAGCCTGACCGTCATCTTCCTTGCCAGCACCAGAACCTTTGACGCAAGTTCGTCATCCAGGTCATACAGATTCCGAAAATGCTCCTTCGGAATGATTAATGCATGCCCTTTGGATGCAGGACTTATATCCAGGATCACCCGAAAGTCGTCGTCCTCATACAATGTAGCTGACGGAATCTCGCCTGCTGCAATCTTACAAAAAATACAGTTCTCATCTTTCATAACTTTTGCCCTCTTTCTCCTTTTCTTCTGTGTGCCAGTTATTGTATGTAGTATAACGCATTTTTACTGAAAAGAGAACATGAAAATTACAAAATGCCTGAAAATATGTTTTGCATATGTTTTTATAAATTGCTTTTTTCCCTTCAAGAGACTATAATAGTGGAAAACTGTCGAAAAATGTCATATTGAATTTATTGAATGCATCTTTCGGACGTGTTAGACTACAAATAAAAACCAGGAGGGAACAGATCAATGATGCACAATATTGATATTAACAAAATGAATCGGCTGATGGAAGAAAATAAAGAAGCAAAGCAGATCATCAGCCAACTGCTGGAAAACCATCAGGTTACAGTATCCACCATCGCACATGAAATCCGCAACCCTCTGACGCTTGTATCCTCGGCTCTTCAGATCATTCAGGTCCAGCATCCGGAGGTAAAAGAGTTTTCCCACTGGAAGCAGACTATGGATGATATTGATTTTATGCGCCAGCTTCTGGAAGAGCTTTCCACCTTCAACAACGGAAACACCCTGCATTACTCCGTATTTTCCATCGAACATCTTCTGAAAAATATTGCCATATCCTTTGCGATTTCGCTGGATGAAGAAGAGTCCGAAATCGAATTTTCATCCTCCATCCCGGACAGCCTCGGCAAATTTACAGGCGATAAGATCAAGATTGAAGAAGTTCTCCTGAACCTCCTCAAAAACGCAAAGGAAGCAATTTCAGATAAGGGCAGCATTCGGCTCTCTGTCAGCCGGAAGAATGATATCCTGTCCATACAGGTAAAAGACAATGGCTGCGGAATCCCTTCCGAACGTTTGGAATCCATCTTCGAGCCTTTCAAAACATACAAACAGGGCGGTACTGGTCTGGGCCTTTCCCTGTCCAAGCGAATCATAGAAGCACACGGCGGTTCAATCTCCGTAACTTCCAAAGAAGGAAACGGTACTGCTTTCACCGTAAAGCTTCCTATATAGATATTGCTGCTATAAATATTTCCGGTTTCCGAACTGACTCACTCAGCGCTGTTCGGAAGTCTTTCTATGATTAAAGCTGCCCAGAAGCGCTTCCAAAGCAAAGCCGCAGACCAGTCCTCCGATATGCGCGGCATTATCTACCCCCGACTCCGACAGCCCGAGGTAAACACTTAATATTACAAGTATCACCAATCCTTTCTTATTCAGACGGCCAATGCATCCCTTATTCCGGATCACCGTGCAGAGCAGCGCTCCCATCAGTCCGAACACTGCGCCGGACGCGCCTGCGGATATTACATTTTCGCCAACGCTGATGTTATGCAGAAGCGAGCATATATTTCCGCCGATGCCGCTTACAAAGTACACCAGCAGAAAACGCAGCTTCCCAATCTCTGGCTCCAGGTTGAAACCAAGCGCCCCAAGCATTACCATATTATTAAGCAGATGCTCGATTCCAAAATGCAGGAATATACTGGTCAGCAGCCGGTAATACTCATGCCCATCCGTCACATACGGTTCATACATTGCGCCGTATTGCTGCATAAACAGCACATCCTCGGATTTTCCCAACAGCATGAATACCAAAAATATTCCTATATTCGCTACAATGAGCCCGGTCGTACAGACTGCTCTCTGCTCTTTTTTCTGCTCCATAATCACTCCCGCTTTTCTTTTTCCCGGAATTTTCTTCTCAAACTCCCAGTCTTTATTTATACAATCTTAATTACTATGCAAAAGCCTGCTGCGCAGACTATCCGCCGCTAATCCTATTATAATCAGCTTTCCTCCTCCTGTCCATCGGTTTCTAATATCAAATCGTCCCAGCTTCCCCAGCGTTTCCTCCGTATGCCGTTTGCCGCTTTCCTCCAGGATTTCCACCACCCTCCCGTTTTTTCCTCGCAGATCATATTCGCAGAATACAATTCTTCACTCTTTCCATATGTAAAACGGCTCTGTTCTGATTTAGGTTCCTCCTCGTCTGTCACACTGAAGATATTTCCATGACTTCCATAACTAAATTCCTCCTTTTCATCTTCATCGGGCGGAGCAGGTATTCTCCGTATAGTCCCTTTATTTTCCCGCTTTGCTCCCGCAGGCTTCGGCTTATCCATGATAAGCTTCTTCCGTTCCGATTCCCTGCCCTTATATTCTTTCATAATCAGTTCCAGGTCATAATGCTCCTGGAGAGTTGCTTTATGCAGCTCATAAGCCAGAAAAATTCCTTCCGTATCCTCATAGTCCAGCATCTTGACAAAATATTCCGTCAGTTCATGAAATATTTTGCAGAGATCCTCTTCCATTCCTGGAAAATAGCAGAAAAACCATTGCCCTTCTTTATGAAATATGTACTCTGGTTTTAAAACCAGGCAGTTGGGGTCCAGCATATATCTTTGTAATGTATCGGTCACCTCCAGAATCCGGGCTATCACCGCCTCAATCTCCCGCTTTTTTATGCTGGCGTTTTCGTACATGGTTTTCATAGAAGTCAAACCGCTGATCTCATACGTATATCTGGCCCTTCCGTCCATCTCGCAGCCTTCCACCTCCAGAATCCCATCCAGCCGGTTCTGCCGCAGCATCGGCATCTGATAGTCTTCTTCATAATGCGCTTCCTTATATATATGCAGACAGCTCCTGTTCAGCTTGGTTTCAAATTCTGCCCGCTGCATTTTAAGCACCTCCTCTTTCCTGCAATTCACTTTTTCTGACTCTCTACGGCAGTGCCCGATCCTGTCTGTCCGATTGCCTTCTGATCTGTTTTGCTCCCTTCGATTTGATCAGCAGAGCTTCCCTCCTCCGTTGTTTCCTTTTTCCCGGCTTCCTGAAGCCTGTCCAGCAGCCACAGTCTTCGTATCGCAGTTTCCGGCTGTGCCAGTGCCGCGCGCTGGACTACGTGAAGCCGCATCCACTTCCGTTCCGCATACGCGCTGACCTCCACCCATCTCCTGGTGGTATCCACAGATGCCTCTGCCCCGGAAAATAAGATCAGCTTCCCCCGAATCCGTTCCTGATAAAAGCCAGCCAGATCCGCCCGCCCGTTTTCGCCGGGCCTGCGCTCCAATTGTGCTCCTACCACAGCCGTTTCACTGGCTGCCCCAATCAAAATGTTTTTATCATGAAAGTAGAAGGTCGTATAAACTATCACCAGAAATATCATAAGTATTATCGGAAACAGATAAGACAGCTCTACCGTGATCACGCCCTTGAGTCCTCGCCCGCCGCAGGCCGATATCCGTTTCCGTCTCATCCCGGGGCTTCCTTTCCGTCTAAAATAATCTTGCCAGCAGCAGTATAACGTATGCGGCTCCAAAAAAGGGGACGAAGGGCAGCGTGGTTGTCCTCTGAAAGTTCTTTTTCTTCATCATTACCATGGAATAGATTGCAGACAGACCGAATGCGGCCATCAGCAGATAGAGCAGCTTCCATAGCCCCAGAAACAGCCCCAGGGCAATGATCAGAATACTGTCCCCATACCCGAATGCCTCGTCTGTTATCTTACTGATCCACAAAAAAGCGATGCCCACCGCTGCCCCTGCCAGGCTTAATAAAAGCGGCCCAAATCCCAGGAATATTTTCAATACTGCCACAGCTGCCGCCACTCCGACCCCGGCGGCCAAAAGCCCTTCCGGCAGCCTACGCTTCTGAATATCCAGCACAGACAGGTAACACAGATACCCCACACAACATAATTGACTAAATGAATACATATCGATTTCTCCTCTCTTGGTTCTAATTTTTTTGATTGATACTTTACGTTTCGGTCGATATTTTGCTTCTTGGCTGATACTTTACTTTTTGTATAATACTTCACATTTCACTTAACACATTGTTTTTTGCTTCATTCTCTGCTTTTCGTCCTTTACTTTTGTTCAGAAGCTTTGGCCGGCAGTTTAACAGCTAATTGCCGCATCTGCTGCAGGCCGCCTTTCCATATATTTTCGATTTTTTTACCGCGCGGATTGACCGTTTCAATCCGCTGCAGTTCAGGGAATTATGGTACCGGTTCCCGCTGTCCGTCACATAGACGCCCGCCATGGCGCTTCCGTGGACACATTTTTCACAGGACCGGTATCTTGCCCCGCCCAGGTTTCGTATCCCGGACAGACCAGTAGACGGGAGAAACCGAATCGACAACTGCAGATAGGAGCACTGATAGTTTGTATGGTATACGGCCCCGCTGTCCGTGACGTAGACGATCTCTCCGTCTTCATCTTCAACATCCGGTTTTGTATAGCCTGTCCAGGCTTTTACTATAAAGGTATCCTTCTGCCGTACCCCAATGTCCGTAAATCCGGGAAACGGCAGCCTGATCTTATAAGAGATCCTGACATGGATCTCGCCTGTACTTGGATAGTACAGAGACCCCAGGCATGAAAGTCCTGATTTTCCTCCTTGTATGATACTTCCTTCCAACCGTTCGGCACCGATCATCCTGACCATATCGCTTTTAAATTTAAACACATTCAGCACCGGAACCGTAACGATATCCGTCGCCGCATTTTTCGCCGCTCCCTGGGCTGCAGAATGGACGCTGATCCGGATCGCCTGTACTTCCAGCAGATATATAAGGCAAAGTACGGCAAATAAGAAAACCGGGATCGTAAGCGCTGCTTCTACCGTCATGCTTCCTTTTGGGCCTGCCATAGATGCCTGTTCCTGATCAGAATGTGCAATATGAGTATGTTTCTGCGGATACGCCATCTTCCATCTCTTCCTTTCCTCTTTTTTCCACGCCCTGCCATGAGAACGCTTTCCCCGTCAGCAGATCAAACGGAGCTTCCATGACAGCTCCAACTGTCCCTTGCATCTTTTTTATCTGATTCTGCCTGTGTGAACGCAGGCAGTTCCAGGATGAGCAGGCATCTATGGCAGGCCCCAAAAGAATGATATGTTAAACAAATGTTACAAATATCCATAATACAGCGGGAATGAATAGGTCGTACCGTTCCAGATATCCGCCGTATTGTACAGCTTGATCTTGGTTACGCAGGCGTCTGCCCGGAAAAATGTCTGTTCCTTTTCCTGGATCAGGTTCTGTTCCACCCGATCCAGCGTCCGCATGGTCAGCTTTGCATTGCTTTTTACAAATGTAAGGACATGGAGATACTGCTGATATGTCATCCCTTTTTCCGAATCCTGCCCTTCCTGCGTGTCTTCTTCCTTTCCCAGCTTCGACAGATTGCTCAGCTGAAGCTGCCAGTTCTCTTCATTTTTTGTATAGGGAACCCGTTTTCCTGCGAGCAGTGCACGCAGATCTACAATGCTTTCTCCTAGGCTCCACAAGGCTATCAGAGACTGCTTTAGTACCGGCTCCAATGCCGGATTCATAAATGCCGCTGCCAGCGCTGCCGCCACGGCCTCCGCCTCTCCCTGCCGCTTTGTATCCGACAGCAGATAGGCATAATTGGTGCCAAACCGAACCATCAGCAATTGAGTTACGACACTTTTCAAATTTTCTGCATCGCTGTCCTTGCCGCATAATATATACTCCACCTCGTAATCCAGATTCCGGTTTTCTCCTTTGGGTTCCAGGGCAGAACCAAACTTTTCCATAATATACTGTTCAAACAGCACCTTTGCATCTGCGCGGCCCGCGCTTTTGCGTTCCGGAAAGCTGCCCCGCCCTGTCCGGCATGTCCGCCCGGATACCTGTTCCTCCGGGCGGATGGTTTTGCCGGAAAGCCGAAAGTCCTTCGGCAGGATCAGAGACAAAATGCCGCCGTTTTTTGCCTGGAGCAATCCGCCTGCCTCTGCCATAAGCATCTCCCCATTATCCGCAAGCACGTCCTCCAACTCCCCGGTCACTTCCTCTCCCCGTATCTCCCGCTCTTCCCAGCTTGACGCCAGCCCTGTCAGGTTCTGCACCAGCGTAATCCCCGTGCGGGATTCCATATACTGCAGCACCTGCTCCCGGAATGCCTGTCCGTCGTTGTCTGTCAAAAGCTGGATATCCGTAATCTCCTGCGTGATCCCCATGCTTCCGTAATAGGACATTCTGTCCAGGAGCAGTTCTTCTTCGTACTGGCCTGTTTCGTATGTGCCGTCAATGGCAAATACATTGTATTCTTCCGTCAGTCCTTTCTGGTATTCTCCAAAAAGGGAAAATACCGCCCGATCCGCATCCAGCCGTTTTTGGTTTTTCGCCGTCTGGATCACTGCGCTTTCCAGCATTGCCAGTATAAATGATACCAGAAGCACAAAGATCAAACTCAAAAATGCCGTGATCTCCCCTTTTTTCGTCCGTTTCATTTTAGATTTTGCCGCTCTCACTGGTAATCTTATCGAAAATAGATTTTACCAGCTCTGTAAGCTGCTCCTTAAAAATCATGATCAGCGCTATCAGTACAACTAAGATCAGCAGCAATTCGATTACGGACATTCCAGAATTATCCTTCAGCATCTGGATTCCATAGTACATTTTCTGTTTCACTTTTCTGGTGATCGTTACTGCAAAGTTTTTTATTCTGTTTAATTTATTCATCCTATTCTCCTTTTCGTTTGTTTTCCTGCCAACTGCAAAGCTAAATTTCAGTGCTTGGCTTTCCGCATCCTGCTTAATTTTAGCCAGATGCAGATTCTTTGCCCCCGCAGGCATCTTCGCGTGTCATATCTGGATGGAGAAGAAGGCCGGAACTACGATGATCACAAGTACAACTGCCAGCATCAAAAACATGGGAAGCAGCATCCTCGTTCCCGCTTCTTCTCCCAGGCGCTTTGCAAGGCTTTTCCGTTCTTCAAATGCATTATCAGCCTCCTGTTTCAGCAAAGGCGCCAGTCCCTTTGTTCCCTTTTTCAGATTTTGGGAAAGCATGGCGCCGAACTTCTTGTATGCCGGAAGCGCGCACCTTTCACCAAATTTTTCATAGCATTCACCTTCCGAGCCGCCGCCCTGGATTTCATGCATGGTATAGAGCATTTCTTCATACACCTCTCTTTTTCCTTTTTCTTCCTTCTGAAGCTCATAATCTTCTGCGATTCGATACCATGCCTTTCTTACCGTCATGCCGGCGCCCAGGTAGAGTGTCAGCTTGCTGACCATCTGCGGATAGTCCAGAGCCATCTGTACCTCCCGCTCCTTTTTTCTGTTCTTCTGCTTTTCCAGCTCCGCTGCATAGAGAAATAATGCCGCGGCCGCACCCATCAGCATAAGCCCGAGCGCCCGGAAGTTTCTTCCGTATTTCCAGATAACCGGAATACCGTCCACGTTTGACGGAAGCGAAAGATACTCGTCCTCCTTCGTCTCCTCGTCCATTCGACCGATCTCCTCATCCAGCCTCTTTAACAGCTTTTCCGTCTGATTCAGTCTGGGCGGATAGAGCCTTGCGAAAAATGCAGTCTCTGCCGTCTCCTCCTTGTAGCTCAATACTGCCGTCAGCTTTACCAGTGTTCCTTCATCTGTCAGATTCTCCGTCTTCAATTCTCCCTGCAGGTTCATCGTTTCATGCTCATCCACCTCCCAGGACACGCTGATTCCCGTATCCGGGATGGAACTGACCAGATTGAGGCTGCTCCGTACTTCATCCAGGCTTTCATTTTCTCCGAGCACAAGCTTTTCCAGTTGTTCGCCTGCTTCCCGAAAAACCTTGTCCAACTGCTCCTGGGTATACTCCTGCTCCCCGACTGTTACGGTCATCGTTTCTTCCGTATCGCCGATCTGAACCTTCAGCTTTTCTTCCCGTTCTCCCTGGCCCTGGCCGTTTCGGCTTACCACGCTGCTCCCGTTTTCATCCTGGGGAAACGGCTGTGTATTGTCCATCCAGAATACCAGCAATGCCGCCGCGCTGACTGCAAGGAAAACAAGTCCCATTTTCACATATAATGGATTCCATTTTTCTTCTGCCCGGGACAGGATTCCCTGCTTTTTTGTTTCTTTTCTTCTTCTCCGATTCATTTCTTCTGCCTTTTTATCCGTCTGTCTTTTTATACTTCAATCTGTACCATTTTTGTGCCCAGCCTCCAGGCAAATGCATACACTCCCAGGCAGACGCTCATCATGATCACTCCTACAAGGCTTCCATACAATACTGATAGAAATTCGGGAAATGCCATTCTCATGTACAGAACCATCCCCAGCGGAATGATGCACATAACGTTAAATTCCAGCTTTTTTGCCGCAAGCAGAGTCTGGATCTCCCGCTCTACCTCAATCTTTTCTCCAATCATCTGCACCGTATTTTTCAGAATGGAAATGCTGTCTCCGCCTGTGCGCTTTGCCGTTGCAAATACAGTCACAAAGTTGTCCACATCCTCCTGCTGAATACGCCCTGCCATGTCTTTGAGCACCTGCTCCGCAGTCAGATTCATGTCCAGTTCATGGATCATTCGGATAAATTCCCTTCTGATCCGGCTGTCTTTCGGATAAAGCGGACGCAGGTCCTTTTCCGTTTCCCTGACCGCATTCTCTACAGAATATCCGGCTTTTAAGGCTGACGCTAAAATCTGCATTCCGTTTTGAAACTGCTCTCTAAATTCCTGCTCTTTTTTGCGGCAGTAATCTTCCCGCCACTGATGCAGGTAAAAAATCCCTACCGGAATCAACACGATCGCCGCTGCCCAGGTATTGTAAAACAGGTACGCCAGCATCGCATCCAGCAGAACGGCCTTCAAAACCGCGGCTGCATATTCTTTACGCCGGATATCCTGCTGCCAGCAGCTTGTCCCGATGAACCAGTTCTTCCACCTTCACAATTGCTCCTTGTACTTTTTCATTCTTGCATCCCTCCTCTCTAAACTCATAAAGTGTCTGCATCTGTATCTTCCCTTCTTCAAATCCAAGTACTTCCACGATCGCCAGCAGTTTTCTCGTCTTATCCCGAAGCCGCCCCAGATGGATGATGATATCAATTGCGGAGGCAACCTGCCGCTGGATTGCCACAAGCGGCAGATCAATCCCCATCATCATCATGGTTTCTATACGGTGCAGCATATCCGCCGGGTTGTTTGAATGCCCGGTAGACATGGAACCGCTGTGTCCTGTCGGAACAACTTACCGACATAGACGTATTTAATTTTTCTAACTGCCGAACATCTGTAATATACCTGAATCCTTCAATCTTAATATCTTGTAGAACTGGCTTATTACCAACAAAATCAATATATGATATCACTTTCGTTTCATACAAGGCTTCATAAATAGTATCAAATTTCAAAACAATATTGATTCTTCCGTCCTTATTTATAATGATTTTATCAATAAAATTTTCTACTACAGTTCGGTTAATCTCGTGTATTTGCTTCATATCCTCTACTTTATCTTTTATTCGTTGTATATCCTTTTCAAATTCTTCTACCGAAACTTGCTGCTGCTCTAAACTTGTAATCTTTTGTTCAATGTCTATCTTTTCAGCCTTATTCGCCTGATACATCTTCAAAAAATCATCTTTCATATCTGGGTCAGGAACATCCCTCCACGCCTCTAAATTCTTTTGAAGTTCTTTATCTATCTTTCGCAGCTTCTTTTGGTAGACTTTTATTTGGGTATCATCATTCATCATTTCCCTACTTGCTTCTCGGATAATCTTTACAATATTATCAATACATTCATCATGATTTTTAAGAAACTCATTGATTGAATAAATACAAAGACTTTTTAACGTATCTTCTCTGACTTTATTATATTTTTTATTATTACACACCGCATCTAATGGCTTTATCTTTTTTGCAAAGAAATCCTTATACACTCCTATGGTCTTCGCTCTATTAGCATATACAAAATGATATTGCGAGCCGCAATCTCCACAAAACACTTTACTCGAAAATAAGTGAGTTCCCCTAAATCGCGCCTGTGATGATTCCTTACTGGGTTTATCATAAACATGACAACGCTCTTCTCTAATACGCTGTGCAAGGTCGTACAACTCTTCTGATATAATAGCAGGGCCAGGAACAGCAACCCACTCTTCTTTCGGTCGTTTGAAACGAATCTTCTTAGCACCAACACCTATATTTAATTTTGAACCTCGTGTATTCAAATAGAAAGTTCCTTTGTATGAAGAATCTGCAAGTCGCCTTGATACCGTATTAGCCGTCAGAATTTTTCCACTTCTCTCTCCATAAACGCCTTGTTCTGCCAACCTACGTGCTATTTCAGTCACTCCAAGACCGCCAAAGACATACCATTCAAACATTTTTCTAACCACAACTGCCTGCTCTTCATTAATAATCATGCAATGATTTTTATAGTCCCACTCATACCCATATCTAACATCATTGGCATTTAATATTTTCTTCTCACACTTTTGTTTGTGTGCAATTTTACCATTTTTAGATTGATTGTAAATATACTGCTGGTCAAATATCATCTGAATTGAATGCATTGTAACGGCATCACCATCGAACGGGTTAAATATCTGCCCCCCGTCAACAAAAATAATCATAACATCATTTTCTCTGCATATCTTTTGAAGCTGCCCATCAACCTCTGTAGAACGACACAATCGGTTTGTACTTTTTGCAAGAATGTATCTTATATCCTTCTGCCGTATTCTTGACAATAATCGCTGATATTCTGGTCGATTATCATTACCACCAGTTAAAGCATCATCAACATAACGTTCCACAACCCGTAATTCAGGATGTTCCTTAACATAAGCATCACACAGCTTAATTTGATTCGCGCAGCTTTCTTTTTGACCTTCGTTACTCGTGCTTACACGGGCATATTCCACACAAAGATACGTTTCTGTAATAGGTTTATTCTTCATATCTTACCTCCCTCGTACTTTAAATACATTTCCTCATGCATACTATATATATCCTTTTGTATCTGATGCCTAACTTTACAAAATTTAGCAGTCCTCCAATGAATATCATTAAAAGATTGAACCAGAATAATGTCATATTTATCACGATTCTTGATAAGTTCCTGCAACTGTAATTGGTTCCCGTCTACCTTATTTCCCGAAGTATCGGCGTATTTATCTATTAGCCTCCACCTTGTATTGACTTGTATAAAATATTCCATAATCTGAAATTGCAGCTCAATGGAACGACCCACAATTTCCAGACCACAATAATAAATCGCAACTCGTAATGATTGTTCAAACGGTGCCTGTTCTAGCTTAAAATTTCCGTCTTCTAAACTATAAACATTCACACCACGATTCCCGAGTGCTATCAGGTCATTCATAAATGCCCCTGTATTTTTTCTTAAGTGGTAAAAATCTTTCATGATAAGAGCCTGATAATCAGTCATTTCAAATAACAACTTCTGTAATTGTACCTGTTCTTTCTTTCTAAGAGATTTATCCAGATACACTTCTGCATCTGGATAACCAACTATAGCTGCAAACTGTTTAATACGTTCAAGTTCCTTAAGATAGATAATAGGTCTGTTTGCGCTACCTTTTGTAAAATGATAGATTACTGCTCTTTTTTCATTCATCGTCTCACCCCCTCTATTACCATACATAAAGCAGTTGAATGGAGATTATCTGATAATATTCCCTGCTCATGCAACATATTAAGATATGCAA
>Ga0137306_102746_pt1 | contig 14259 bp, 8 predicted proteins | sample Inofroosms_March_FD_97187 | JGI IMG/M metagenome (GOLD analysis project Ga0137306, IMG submission 97187) | Mouse cecal microbial communities from Vienna, Austria - N-Acetylneuraminic and N-Acetylglucosamine D2O microcosms_March | ecosystem: Host-associated > Mammals > Digestive system > Large...
TACGCACATAACATATGTTAACGGATCACAGCCCTGTCCGCCGTACTCCTTTGGCACCGGGATTCCCATAAAACCATATTTCTGCATTTTCTCAACGGTTCCCCTTGGGAATTTCTCTGTCTCGTCCACTTCCTGAGCAAGAGGTTTTACTTCGTTCTCAGCGAACTCTCTGAACAGAGAGCGCGCCATTTCATGTTTCTTATCTAAAGAAAAATCCATGATTTACACTCCTTTAAATTTATTTTATTCATACTTCAAACAGGTTTAGGCGGCCAAGATTACTTGCTGTAATCGTAGAAGCCTTTTCCTGTCTTCATTCCCAATTTACCTGCGCGTACCATTTTCTTAAGAAGTACATGCGGACGGTACTTCGGATCGCCTGTCTCTGTATATAATACGTTCATGATTGCAAGACAGATATCAAGTCCGACCAGATCGCCCAATGCCAAAGGCCCCATCGGATGGTTTGCGCCTAATTTCATTGCTGTATCAATTCCCTCTACAGATGCAACGCCGTCTGCATAGATGCCGATCGCTTCGTTAATCATTGGGATTAAGATTCTGTTTACAACAAAGCCCGGAGCTTCTTTTACTTCTACAGGCTCTTTGCCGATTTCTTTGGAGATAGCAACAATCTTATCTCTCATCTCATCCGGTGTATTCTCGCCCTGAATTACCTCGATCAACTTCATAACCGGAGCCGGATTGAAGAAATGCATTCCGATTACCGGTCTGTCAAGTCCTGCACCAATTTCTGTGATAGAAAGAGAAGATGTATTTGTTGCAAACATACACTCTGCCGGAACGATATCCTGTAATTCTTTGAATGTCTGTTTCTTAATATCCATAACCTCAAGCGCTGCCTCTACAACCAGATCACAGTCCTTGCAGATATCTTTTACGCCAGTGGTAATCTTTGCTAAGATCTTATCTGCGTCTTCCTGAGCCATTTTGCCTTTTGCGATTCTCTTCTCAAAGCCCTTTGCAATCTTGTTCTTGCCATTTGCAGCGAACTCTTCGTTGATATCGCATAAATATACTTCATATCCTTCTGTCTGTGCAAATGCCTGTGCAATACCGGAACCCATTGTTCCTGCTCCAATAATACCTACCTTCATGATAGTCCTCCTTAAAATAAAATAATTGTCCTCCCAAAAAACCGCACTTTAAGTTCTTACAAAATGCCGAACATGTGGGTGCGGGAGTTTTGTAACAAAGCCCGAGAAGTTCAAAAGAACTTCTCGGGTAGGTATTCATAAAAAATTAGTATTTCTCAACAATTGTTGCGCAGCCCATTCCACCGCCGATACACAAAGTAGCAAGACCTTTCTTGACCTCGTCTCTCTTCTGCATCTCATGCAGCAAGGTTACAAGGATACGGCAGCCGGATGCTCCAACCGGATGTCCGAGCGCAATAGCGCCTCCGTTTACATTTACTTTAGCCATATCAAAGTTCAAATCTCTTGCAACTGCAATTGACTGAGCAGCAAATGCCTCGTTTGCCTCAATTAAATCAATGTCGTCCATTGACATTCCGGCAATCTTTAATGCCTTATTGGTTGCAGGAACCGGTCCTACGCCCATGATCTCAGGCTCTACGCCGCCAAGAGCGCCGGCAATAAAGGTAGCCATCGGTTTTACGCCGAGCTCTAATGCTTTCTCTTCACTCATTACAACGATTGCTGCAGCGCCGTCATTGATTCCGGAAGCGTTGCCTGCCGTAACCAGTCCGCCGTCTTTGCCGGAACAGCACTTCAGGTTGCTTAAGGATTCTTTTGTTGTGCCTGCGCGAGGTCCTTCATCTGTCACGAAATCAACGATTTCTTTCTTGACCTTAACCGGTACAGGAACAATCTCATCCTTGAACTTGCCCTCAGCAATTGCCTTCTCGCATTTCTGCTGGCTGTTTGCAGAGAACTCGTCCAATTCCTCACGGGTAATTCCATATTTATCACATACGTTCTCAGCCGTAATCATCATATGATAATGGTTGAACGCATCTGTCAATGCATCGTTTACCATCGTATCGATGATTGTTGCGTTGTTCATACGATATCCAAAACGAGCTTTTGTCATAGCATACGGAGCCATAGACATGTTCTCCATACCACCGGCAACAACGATATCTGCCTGTCCAGCCATAATCATATTAGCGGCTTCATTCACACATTTCAGACCGGAACCACATACTACATTCAATGTAAATGCCGGTACCTCGATTGGCAATCCTGCTTTGATAGATGCCTGACGTGCAACGTTCTGTCCCTGTGCCGCCTGAATGACGCAGCCCATCATAACTTCGTCAACCTGCTCCGGTTTCACGCCCGCTCTGTTCAATGCTTCCTTAATCACGATTGCTCCTAAGTCAGCCGCCGGGGTATTGCTCAATGCTCCGCCCATTTTTCCGATTGCTGTACGGCATGCGCCAGCTAAAACTACTTTCTTTGCCATTTTCTCGTCTCCTTCTAAATTTGATTATTAGATGTTAAATTTTTAACAATCTTTTGTAAAAAAAATAAAAATTGCCATGAAATGACCGTTTTTCCATAACTAGATGTTACCATATCTGTCCTTTTTTTGCAACAGAAATCTTGTGAAGATATTGCAAAAAATGGTAAATTGCTTGTAAAAAAACGGCAAATCTGCACATTTTTACAGACCTGCCATTTCCTTGTTCTTAATAAAATACATGATTCCCTATAATCGTTCCGTCAATCAGACCATTATTCGTCCGAAAATACAAGGCATCGATGGTTCGTTTTCCTGCCAGTACCTCCTTCGCCGCTTTCACACTACCGTTGCAAAACGTCCGCTCGCCACCGGTGAGAACTGCCCAGACTGATAAATTACGCCGACTACCGTATTCGGGAAAGATGAACTTGCCACTCGGTTCATTACCACACTTCCGACAGCCAGCTTGCCTTCATAGATTTCACCGCCTGCTTCACATTCAATAATTGCCGCCAGAAGAGCCTCGTCCCCCTGTGCCGGAATGACCTTGATGTCTTCGGGCTTCTGCTTTTCTTTCCCTTTGTCTTGTTCTTTCCCTTGTTCTTTCTGTTTACGGAGCTGCTCTAGTCTCTCCGCCTCCTCCTTCTCCTTTTTCTTTTCCAGCTCATCCTCGTATGCTTTTTGTTTCTCTATTTCTTCCTCATAACCGCCAAGCGTATTCTCCGCATCTGAGATCTGTCCCTGTGCTGCATTTATTTTCACTTTCTTTTCTTCGATCAGTGTATGAACCTCATTTTGTTTCTCTTCTTTTTCCTTTTTTAAATATTCTTCTTCCTGCCGCTTCTCCTCAAGCCGCTCCTTTTCATCTTCAATTGCATGAAGCGTCTCAATATACACGTCCAGCATATCCCTGTCGTAATTTGTAATTGCTGCTGCGTACTCGGAACGATTCAGGAAATCTGAAATGGACTTAGATGCAAGAAGAATTTCCATTATGTTACCTTGTCCGTTTTCGTATATATATTTGATCCGCCTCTTCATGTTTTCATACTGCTCTTCGGACTTCTTTTCCATTTTCTCTATTCCTGCCTCTTTCTCCGCTATCGAGGCATTTGTTACATCCAACTGCTGCTCCAATTCTTCTAAATCAGCGCTGATATTGTAAAGCTGCGTGTCCAATTGCTGCAGTTCCCCAGACAAATTACTTTTGTATTGATTCAGCCTTTCCAGTTCTTTTTCCTTTTCCTGCTTCCTCTGCTCCAGCTCGTCGATTTTTGATGCAGTATCATTCAGCTTGTCCTGTGTTGTTTCCGCATGAGAAACAATCGCCATACCGAAAGTCAGGCATAACAAAAGCGTCAGTATCTGCACTTTGTATCGTATTCGTTTTCTCATAGCATTTTCCTTTCATATGTATTTCATATTCCCCTGCGACATCAAATATCAGCGGTCTTTGACGTCCCAACTAATCATCCCGATTATAGCACATCCACATGTTTCATACAACAATGCCGCCACATGTATACAACTTGCTTTTTCGCAAAATAAGGTTGATAGAAAGCTGAATATAGCCGATATTATTTAAGTACAATTAAAATGATAAAATTCGTAAATTGTATTTCTGGATATAATATGATATTATAGTAAGAAGGGAATTTATTTCCACTCATAAATATGATACTTGAAACGGAGGTGCCGGTATGCAATTCGTAAAAACAGGCGACTTAAAGCCGGGAATGAGACTTGCAAAACCTATCTACAACAAAATGGGCGTAATGCTATATGAAAGAGATACAAAATTAAATGCACAGGGTATTGAGAGCGTCAAGAATTTCAACCTGATCGGCATTTACATCTTAGAGCCTGCGGAACCCGTTCCGCCTTTGTCAGAAGAAGATATCGCTTTTGAGCAGTTCCAGACAGTTTCCATGTTCCAGTTGCGCACCTGCATGGATCAGATTCTCAACAACACACCGCCCATAGGTCTGAATGAATTGGTAAACAGCATTATTACTAACTATGGTTCTTTAGACCATAAGCTGAACTTCACCCAGAACTTAAGAAGTTCCAGTGACTATACATATAAGCATGCAATTAGTACGGCGATTCTTTCCGCCATGATTTCCAATACATTAGGCTCGCCATATAATTTAAAGGTGGCATGTGTCACTGCTGCGCTGCTTTACGATATCGGTTATCTTTTGGTTCCTCAGGATATTTTGGATAAGGGAAACAGACTGAGTCCTGCCGACCAGAGAACCATTCAGGAATGCCGGAAGCTTGGCTTTGAAAAGCTCAATTCCGGAGCAGACCCTTTTCTTGAGCAGACAGTTTTGAAAATGATTTCTCAGGTTATCTATGTTACGAATCCAGCCGATCGAGAGCCGGAAGAGAAGATTTCACTATTAAATGGCAGCAAACTTCTCAAGGTTGCAGATACCTTTGATCGAATGACCGCTATGAGCTTAGACAAAGAACCCGTTTCAGAAATCATTGCTATTCGTCATTTGTTGAATAAGCCTGAACAATTTGATTCACGGGTTGTAAACGCATTATCTACGAGTATCAATATCCTTCCTGCCGGATGCTGTATAGATATTACCGGCTTTGAAAAGGCTATGGTACTGATGGAGAATCCGGACAATTTCATGCAGCCTTTGATTTTAAAATTCTCTGATAATCGCATATACGATTTGAGGGATCCTGAGGTAAATCAGGAAATTCAGGTTCTGGATATTATGAAAACGATGGATAACCGAATTATGGTTGATGAAGCCACTCTGAAACATTTTTATGCAGATGACGTCATCAAAAAGGCGGCGGACAGTTTCCATCGGAAAAAGGAAGAGCTGATACGCAAGGGACGTTATGATGATGCGCCCGCAAACAAATCTTCCAAACCGATAATGAAAAGCAGCCAGTCCGCGCCATCACCGGCAGATGCCCAAAAACGGAGACGCTTAAAATAATAAAATACCATGAATCGAGTAGGGTAGACTTTTCCTACTCGCCATGCAGGGGCGTGTAGCAAAGCTGTTAAGTTCCTTATGTGTCCCTACGCATAAAAAGGGCGGTTCATATACGAACCGCCCTTTTCATACCTGCCTATCCTTTCCTGCCCGTATCGTAAAACAGAAAGAGAACACTTTGCAGCCTTCCCTGACCACAAAGCGTTCTCCCTTTATCAACTTCTAAATCATCATCTACGCATTCTTCACCTTCGCAATATCCACCAGAGTCAGCTCTTCATTTGCATGCTCCAAACTGGTCGCCAGCGCATTCGCCGTATCCATTGCAGTAATACAATATACGCCTGTCTCGATCGCATTTCTGCGGATCAAAAATCCGTCTCTGGATTTGTCGCCGTTTCCCTGCGTCGGCGTATCAATCACAAGGTCAATCTTATGTCCCAGAATCAAGTCCATGACATTCGGAGATTCCTGCGTAATCTTGTTAATACGCAACGCATTCACTCCGTGCTCTTTCAAATATTTTGCGGTACTTCTCGTCGCATAAATCTTATAGCCGAGCGCTTCAAAGCGTTTTGCAACGCCGACCGACTCCGGCTTGTCCGCATCCTTTACGGTCATAATCATCTGCTTATGCTTGGGCAGTGTGATGCCTGCGCCGAGGAATGCCTTGTACAACGCTTCATTAAACGTCTTTCCGATTCCGAGGCACTCACCGGTGGACTTCATCTCCGGTCCAAGGCTGATTTCCGCTCCGCGCAGCTTCTCAAAGGAGAATACCGGCATTTTAATTGCCACATAGTCTGCCTCTGGCGCCAGACCCGGCGTATAGCCCAGCTCCTTAATAGTCGTTCCAAGAATCACCTTTGTTGCCAAATCCACAATCGGAATACCGGTCACCTTACTAATATACGGTACGGTTCTGGACGAACGGGGATTCACCTCAATGACATACACTTCTTCGTCCATAACAATAAACTGAATGTTAATCAGTCCAATGACATGAAGCGCTTTTGCCAGACGTCTGGTGTACTCTGTGAGCGTTTCCTTCACCTTCTCGCTGATGGTATTCGCCGGATAAACGGAAATACTGTCACCGGAATGGACGCCGGTCCGCTCAATATGCTCCATAATGCCCGGAATCAGAATATCCGCCCCGTCGCAAACCGCGTCTACTTCTATTTCCTTGCCCTGTAAATATTTATCAACTAAAATCGGATGATCCTGTGCAATCCGGTTGATAATTCCAATAAATTCCTCAATTTCCTCATCATTAAATGCAATCTTCATGCCCTGTCCGCCAAGTACGTAGGAAGGACGCACCAGTACCGGATAGCCCAGACGGTTTGCGACCTCTTTCGCTTCCTCTGCGGTAAATACGGTTCCTCCTGCGGCTCTCGGAATCTCTGTCTCCTCCAGAATCTTATCGAACAGCTCACGGTCTTCTGCCGCATCAACGTCCTCTGCCTTGGTTCCAAGGATGGTAACCCCCATCTTCATCAGGCTTTCCGTCAGCTTAATCGCCGTCTGTCCGCCGAACTGCACCACTGCGCCGTCCGGTTTCTCAAAACGCACAATGCTCTCCACATCCTCCGGCGTCAGCGGCTCAAAATACAATTTATCGGCAATATCGAAATCAGTGGAAACAGTCTCCGGATTATTATTGACAATAATGGTTTCATAGCCTTCCTTGGAAAATGCCCATGTGCTGTGAACCGAACAATAATCAAACTCGATACCCTGTCCGATACGGATCGGACCGGAACCAAGAACAAGAATCTTCTTTCTGTCATCCGTTTTCACCGCTTCGTTCTCGCTGCCAAAAACAGAATAGTAATATGGTGTGGAAGCCTCGAACTCTGCCGCACAGGTATCAACCATCTTAAACCCTGCAATAATATCATTTTCATACCGCATCTGTTTGATATCCGCCTCATCCCTGCCGGTAAGCGCAGCGATGACGTTGTCAGGAAATTCCAGACGTTTTGCTTCCTTCAGCAATTCCGGCGTCAGCTCCTGCTCCTTAAGCGCCTGCTCCATCTCTACCAAAATCGCAATTTTATCAATGAACCAGATATCAATCTGGGAAATTTCATGAATCTTCTCATAGCTGATTCCCCGACGCAATGCTTCCGCAATACAGAAAATCCTTCTGTCATCCACAATCTCCAATGCCTTCATCAACTCTTCATTGCCCAATTTATCAAAATCGTAAGCAATCAGGCAGTCCACGTGCTGCTCCAAGGAGCGGATTGCTTTCATCAGCGCCCCCTCAAAGTTATTGCAGATACTCATGACCTCTCCGGTCGCCTTCATCTGCGTGGTAAGCGTCCGCTTTGCCGTAATGAACTTGTCAAACGGAAGTCTCGGAATCTTTACAACGCAGTAATCCAGCATTGGCTCAAAGCTCGCATAAGTCTTGCCGGTAATCGCATTTTTGATTTCATCTAAGGTATATCCCAGCGCAATCTTTGCCGCCACCTTTGCAATCGGATATCCTGTTGCCTTCGATGCCAGCGCCGAAGAACGGCTCACACGCGGATTTACCTCAATTACACAGTATTCAAAAGTTTCCGGATGCAGTGCATACTGTACGTTACAGCCTCCGGTAATATTCAGTTCGGAAATAATATTGAGCGCGGAGGTACGCAGCATCTGATATTCCTTATCGCCCAAAGTCTGGGAAGGCGCTACTACGATAGAATCACCTGTATGCACACCGACCGGATCAATATTCTCCATGTTACATACCGTAATGCAGTTGCCGCCCGCATCACGCATTACCTCATACTCAATTTCCTTCCAGCCCGCAATACAGCGCTCTACCAGAACCTCACCGACACGGCTAAGGCGCAGTCCGTTGGACAAAATATCAATCAGCTCTGTCTCGTTGTGGGCGATTCCGCCGCCGCTTCCGCCCAAGGTATATGCCGGACGAAGTACGACCGGATAACCTATGGTATTGGTAAATTTAATTCCGTCCTCTACATTATGAACGACTTCGGAAGCCGCGCAAGGCTCGCCAATCTTTTCCATCGTATCCTTAAACGCCTGACGATCCTCCGCCTTATAAATAGTCTCCGCCGTCGTACCGATTAACTTTACTCCATGCTTCTCCAAAAAACCGGATTCCGCCAGTTCCATACCAAGATTCAAACCGGCCTGTCCGCCCAAGGTCGGCAGTACGCTGTCCGGCTTCTCTTTCAAGATAATCTGCTCTAAAACCTTTGCAGTTAACGGCTCAATATAAACCTCGTCTGCAATCTCCTTATCCGTCATAATCGTTGCCGGATTGGAGTTCACGAGTACAACCTCAATCCCTTCTTCCTTTAAGGAGCGGCATGCCTGAGTTCCCGCATAATCAAACTCTGCTGCCTGTCCGATGACGATAGGACCGGAACCAATCACTAATACTTTTTTAATCTCTTTATTTCTCGGCATTATTTATTCCCTCCCATCATTTCAATAAACCGGTCAAACAGATATGCAGAATCCTGTGGTCCAGGACAAGCCTCCGGATGGAACTGTACGGTAAAAATGTTCTTCCCGACATACTCCAAACCTTCATTTGTTCCGTCGTTGACGTCGATAAATGCAGGTCTTGCAACGCCCTCGTCCAATCCTTCCGTATCCACCACATATCCATGATTCTGTGAGGAAATATATACCCGGTTGGTCTTCAAATCCTTCACCGGATGATTGCCTCCGCGATGGCCGTATTTCAGCTTATGGGTATCGGCTCCCGTTGCCAGCGCCATCAACTGATGCCCCAAGCAGATAGCAAAAATCGGCGTATCGGAATCATAGAGTTTTTTGATTTCTTTAATAATGTCCGCACATTCCTTCGGGTCCCCCGGTCCGTTGGAAAGCATGATTCCGTCCGGGTTCTCCTTTAAAATTTCTTCCGCCGTGGTATGTGCCGGATAAATCGTCACTTCACAGCCTCTTTTATTTAAAGACTGGGCAATGTTGTTTTTTGCGCCCAAATCCAAAAGCGCTACTTTCTTTCCGTTTCCTTTTAATACTCGTTTCTCGGTGCAGGTAACTTTATCCACTACATTTCCCGTCTGATACTCTTTTAAGCGGGGAAGGATTTCTTCTATACTATAATTCTCATCAGTGGTAATCATGCCGTTCATCGTACCCTTCTCACGGAGAATCTTTGTCAAGGCTCTGGTATCAATGCCTGCAATTCCCGGAATATCATGTTTTACAAGGAAATCCTGAATCGTTCCCTCGCAGCGGAAATTACTCGGCAATCTGGATAATTCTCTTACAATATATCCGTCTACCCACGGCTTCTCTGACTCCATGTCCGGCGTAATGCCATAATTGCCAATCAGAGGATATGTCATAACTACTGCCTGTCCCGCATAAGACGGATCAGTCAACACCTCCAAATAGCCAGTCATTGAGGTATTAAACACAATCTCACTGATGACTTCTCTCGCAGAACCAATGCTGATTCCGGTAAATTCCGTCCCGTCTTCGAGTATAAGAAACGCTTTCATTCGTTCACCTAGTCCTTTCCATCATTTCCTGATTTTTTCAAAAAAAAAAAATCATATTTTTTCTTTTTCCCTTTGTATATCCCGAATATACCCTGATTTTGCCGGGCGAAGCACATGCACTATGGGATTATACCCTGCATTGCATGCGGGATTCTTTTGTCAGAAACACAAAATCCCGCAACAATACCTAAATTGTAAAAAGTGTATCATATCACAGAACTTTTTTCAACCTTTTTCTCTTCCATTTCTCGGATGGATTTGCGAAACTGGAAGGAAAAAAGCGTGACCGCAAATATAACTGATATAAAATCCGCTACCGGCTCTGCCAGATACACGGCAAATGTCTTATCCCGAAAAAATAACGGCAGAGTATAGATAAGCGGAATCAAAAGAATAAACTTACGCATGACCGCCACAAGAATAGACGCCTTGGCATTCCCCAATGAAATGAAGGTCATCTGACATGCCGTCTGCGCCCCGAAGATACCCATTGCAGCAAGATAAATCCGAAGCGCCCACTCTGCAAATACAATCAGCTCTGTATCCGGTGTAAAAATCATGGCAAACATCTGCGGGAACAGCATTGCTAAGATCCATAATATCATAGAATAGGAAAGGCACACAGTTATTAAGAGCCGGAAGGTCTTTTTTACCCGCTCTACGTTTCCCGCCCCGAAATTATAGCTCGTTATCGGCTGCGCCCCCTGCGTAAAGCCCTGCAGCGGCAGCATGGAAAACTGCATGATGCTGGTTAAAATCGTCATTGCTCCCACTGCGATATCTCCCCCATATTTCAGCAGGGAAGAATTGAAACAGACCATAATCACGCTTTCACTCGACTGCATGATAAACGGTGAAACGCCCAGCGCAATACAAGGCAGAATAATCTTCGGATTCAGCCCCAGGTTCTTTTTCCGGATCCGAAGCACCGTCCTTTTCCCTGACAAAAATGCCAGCACCCATATTGTGGAAACCGACTGTGAGATTACCGTTGCCAATGCCGCCCCTCTCACCCCAAGATGAAATCCATAGATAAATACGGGATCCAGCGCAATATTACAGACGGCGCCAATCAGCACGGAAAGCATTCCCGTTTTTGCAAATCCCTGCGCTGTAATAAAGGCATTCATGCCCAATGTCAACTGGACGAATACAGTTCCGATTGCATAGACGGCCATATAAGCAGACGCATAGTCAATCGTATTCTCACTTGCCCCAAAAAGCATTAGAAAATCCCGATTCCAGATCAAAAGTACCAAAGTCAGCACTGCAGATAAAATCAACTGCAATACCAGACAATTCCCCAGTATTTTCTCCGCACTATCCTTCTCGCCCCGTCCCATTGCTATGGACGCCCTCGGCGCTCCGCCCATGCTGACAAGCGCGGCAAAAGCTGATACAATCATAATCACCGGCATGCAGACGCCGACCCCGGTCAATGCCAGCGCCCCGTCTCCCGGCATATGCCCGATGTATACACGATCCACCAGATTATACAGCAAATTGATAATCTGTGCCGTAATCGCTGGAAGAGCCAGCCGGAATAGAAGCTTTCCGATTGGCTCGGTTCCCAGAAAATCATTCTCATTATTTTTATTCATTCTACGACCTTCCTAATGCTTTGGCTCTAACATTGCTTTTTGACCCATATAAGGCTGCAGCGCCTGCGGAATACGGATACTTCCGTCCTCATTCAGGTTGTTCTCTAAAAATGCAATTAGCATACGGGGAGGCGCCACGACTGTATTATTCAGGGTATGTGCAAAATATTTGCCGTCCTTACCTCTCACACGGATTTTCAGCCGTCTTGCCTGTGCGTCTCCCAGATTGGAGCAGCTTCCCACCTCAAAATACTTCTTCTGTCTTGGGGACCATGCCTCTACGTCACAGGATTTTACCTTCAGATCCGCCAGATCGCCGGAGCAGCACTCCAGAGTACGCACCGGAACATCCAGACTTCGGAACAAATCTACCGTATTCTGCCAGAGCTTCTCATACCACATCTTAGACTCCTCCGGCTTGCAGACAACAATCATCTCCTGCTTCTCAAACTGATGGATACGGTAAACGCCCCTCTCCTCAATACCGTGCGCTCCCTTCTCTTTGCGGAAGCATGGGGAATAACTGGTCAGGGTATACGGCAGCTTCTCCTCATCATTGATAGTGTCGATGAATTTACCAATCATGGAATGCTCACTGGTCCCAATCAAATATAAATCTTCGCCCTCAATCTTATACATCATAGCGTCCATTTCTTCAAAGCTCATTACGCCCGTAACCACGTTGCTTCGAATCATAAACGGCGGAACACAATAGGTAAATCCCCTGTCAATCATAAAATCTCTTGCATAGGAAATGACTGCGGAATGCAGCCTTGCAATATCACCCATAAGATAATAAAAACCGTTTCCTGCAACCTTACCCGCTGCATCCAGATCAATCCCGTCAAAACGCTCCATAATCTCCGTGTGGTACGGCACTTCAAATTCCGGAACAACCGGCTCACCGAATTTCTCAATCTCCACATTGCAGGAATCGTCCTTGCCAATCGGTACAGAAGGATCAATGATATTCGGAATCTTCATCATGATTTCCGTAACCTTCTCCGAAAATTCCTTCTCCTGCGCCTCAAGCTCCACAAGACGCTCAGCGTCTTTTGCCACCTGCGCCTTTAACGCCATTGCTTCTTCTTTTTTCCCTTCCTTCATCAATGCGCCAATCTGTTTGGAAATCGTATTCCTGTTTGCACGCAGCGCATCCGCTTCCTGTTTGGCTGCTCTCGACTTTTCGTCCAAAGCAATCACTTCATCTACCAGCGGCAGCTTGTGCTCCTGAAACTTGTTTTTCATGTTCTGCTTTACAATTTCCGGGTTCTCCCGTAAAAACTTCAAATCAATCATTATCCTTTCCCTCCTGTATTATTGTGCCGATTGCTTTCAAGGGTATGCAAACATGTTCTTTCCGAATGATAGAACAAAGTGGGCAGGTCCACATCAACTCCCCATCCTCTCACTCTTGATGGGCTTGAACACTTTGCTGCGCCGAGTGCGGTTGCCTTAGCGACATGATACCTTTCGCACGAGTGCGCATAATATTTTTTATATCATAGGAAAGTCATAGACTTTAACACTTCACAGTGACAGGGTCTTTCCTATGATATAAAAAATCCTTCCATCCCATGCATCTTCTGCATGGGACGAAAGGACATCCTTCCGCGTTGCCACCCTGCTTGCCAGATTCCGGTCCTGCACCGATATCATCTGACCTCTTTTCCGTAAGATAAAGGTTACGAACCTTGCAGCTTTCACTGCCGGCTCCAGAAGTGGAATACCCGCTCTCTATTGTCGGTTCACACCAGCCACCGACTCTCTGAAATAGTTATGCAGGCTTAGTTTCTGTCATACGCCGAACTCTTTTTGTATTATAACGTGTTTTCATTATTTCTGCAAGGTTCTTTTCTCTTGAATTTCCATATTAACCCACTTATTAGTTTCGAAAAAACTCAACGTATATTTCAATTCTATAGTTTGTCACTTATTTTCCTGTTTTATTCAGAAATTTTCAGATCGGACAAGCAAAAAGGGGCTGTTGCCGTGAATAGTAACTAAACTTTCCAAAGCTCCTATTTTGTCTTTACCGCTTTTGAAGCACTGCTGAGAGCGGAGTAAATTGTCGCCCCTGCTTCGTTTCCGGAAACAACTTTCACCTTGTAATAATAGGTCTTTCCTGACTTTGCTGTCTTATCCGTATAGGTCAGCTTCGTCGTCGTCCCTACAAGAGAATAACCGCTTGCCTTCTTGGTCGAACGGTATACCAGATAGCTGGTCGCTCCTGATATTTTCTTCTTTATGGTAACCGTCACCTGATTCTTCTTACTGCTCTTTACGCTCTTAATGGCGGCTTTACTAACCTTGGCGGAAGTAACTGTTGCGGACGCCGCTTTGCTGTACCCGTAGCTGGATACGCTCGTATAATTTGTCAATGGGATTTCATCTTTTGCAGCCTGTGCGGCATTGTAATCCTCATCTACAATCTTATAAGCCAGCACATAATAATAATATTTCACTCCCGCTTGGGGTCCCTCTGCGACAACAACTTCCTCGCCGAATTTATTGGTATAAGAAACCTTCTTATCCACATAAGAAGTGGTGGTTACATAACTGCTCTCTGTATAATTACCGGGATACACCGTATCTTGTGTATAAGAATACAGATTCTTGAGCCCCGCCACACTTCCAATGGTTCCTGTCACAGCATCCTTAAGCGACCAAGACGAGGTCGTGCGGTATACCTTATAATAGTCTGCTCCGCTTACCTTCTTCCAGCTT
>Ga0137306_102391_pt1 | contig 14256 bp, 10 predicted proteins | sample Inofroosms_March_FD_97187 | JGI IMG/M metagenome (GOLD analysis project Ga0137306, IMG submission 97187) | Mouse cecal microbial communities from Vienna, Austria - N-Acetylneuraminic and N-Acetylglucosamine D2O microcosms_March | ecosystem: Host-associated > Mammals > Digestive system > Large...
TTTTGCCTTTCCCAGTGCCCTCATGGGCAAAAACGCAATCAGCATTCCAACCAAAGTCACGACCTGGATCACATTTGCCATCACCGGCTGATATCCCTGATCATGCATGATGTACTGCGCATAGTAAATATTTCCCGCTGAGGTCATGGTAAAAGCGATCCAGTAAATGCTGAATGCAAGCACAAAAAGCAGCCAATACTTATTTTTCACGAGATACCGGAAGCTTTCGACAAATCCCAGCTTTTCCGTTTTCTGAACCTCCTGCCCGGCCTCTGCCAGAAGCTCATCATTGATCCGTTCCTTTGTGCCAAAAATACAGATAACATGTGCAAGCAGGCCGATCACCGCATATACCAGGATTGTCAGCGTCCAGGCGTTTGCACCGCCGCCGAATACATGCACCAGATTCAGGCAGGTGCTGGTCACAACCAGACCGCCGCAGGTGGAAAGAACCATCAGGAAGATTCCCAGCAGTCCCCGTTCCATGGGGCTTCTTGTCATCTTCACCATCAGCATATTATAGGAAACCGTCACTGCGGTGTAGAAAACCGCGTTGCATACATTGTAGGAAATAAATACGAATATGTATTTCAGCATGTCCGAAGCATTCTGCGGAACCATAAATACGAGCACACCGCTGAGTGCGTAAGGAATGCAGCTCCTGAGCAGCCATTTTCTCGCCTTTCCGAATTTCGTCGGCTTCGAATGATCGATGATATATCCCATCGCCAGATCGGTGATGCCGTCAAATATTCTGGATACAAGCATGATGGTACCGATGACCCCTGCGCTTAATCCGATCACATCCGTGTAGTAAAAAGTCAAAAACGCGGCGATCGCGATAAACATAAATGCATTCGCAAAATTTCCCAGCCCGTAAGCAGTTCTTTCAAAAACACCCAAACTCGTGTCCTCTTCCATTGAATTGGTAAATAATCTCATCTCTGATTCCTTTCGTTTTCTGATTTGATTGTCAAATTGTCACTTTCCGCCGCCTGCAGAATGACTGCAGATCCCGAACCCCTGCAGAATCGCTTTCTACAGTCTCTCCAAAAAAGCTGCCGCCCGCTCCGGCCATCCTTCCACATCGGTTCCTGTCCCGTCTCCGAATCCGTGCTCCCCTGCCAGTCCGATCTCCAGCTCTGCCGGAACCTTCTGCTGGTCAAGCAACGATTTCAGGAGCGTGGAATTGCCCACCGGCACGGTGCCGTCATCCGCACAATGGACGATATAGCATGGCGGATATTCCCCGGTCACCAGTTTTCCCACATCGTAGGAATCCATGTATTCCGCGGACTGTGCTTTTTCTCCGAACATCGTGTCAAGGAACAGCTCTACTCCGAAATGATATAGCCGCTCTCTTGCAACCACCGGATAAACCGGAAACATGGCGATTGGCTTCGGCAGTCCGTAGCTTTTGTACCCTCTTTTTTCTGTCCCCCACATGCAGGTCAGATTTCCCCCTGCGGAAAACCCGCCCACGGCATAATCCTCGCTCTGCAGCCCAAACTGTTCCTTATGTGCCGTGATATACCGATATGCGGCCGCAAGGTCATCCAGTGGTTTTGGAATCACCCCGGTTCCGCCCACACGGTAATTCAGGCAGAATACATGATAGCCCATCCGGTTGAAATGCGCTGCTGCCGGGAATGCCTCTACCATCGTGCAGACGCTCTGATAGGCTCCCCCCGCATTCAGAATGATAAACGTTTTTTTCACCTCTCCCAGCCCAGGAAGATACCAGATTTTTACATCCTTTTTCTGAGGGTCATCCCCCCACTCCTCTTCCGTGTAAATATCAAATAAAATTTCCTGCTTTTTGGCCAGCTCCGCCGCCCGCTGCAGGCCGTCAGCCTGACCTTTTGCGCTCCATGCGGGAACCATAGCCTGTAATTCTTCTAGCGTGTATTCTGTCACAGGTTTCTCAAAACCGGCCTGATAGCACAGATATTTACTGTACGGTTTTAACGCTTCAATTTCTCCTGCTTTACTGTGGATCGTCACTTGTTCCATGATGTTCTCCTTTCATCCAAATGCTTTTTTCTCTTTCATCCCCTCACAGATACTTCTACCGTTTATATTCTGATTCCGGCGCCGGTTTTACGACGACTGCCAGGACCGCCGCGGCCGCATACAGGATCATGCTTCCGAAAAACGTGCTCTCAATATCACTCCCTCTGGAAAAAATCATATGGCACGCGTTGATATAATAAACAGAAACAAAATTTCCCAGATTCAATACCGAAATAATGATTGTGGAGGTGAGCCCTACCTGGGCGGGGGTGCTCACTTTCCCATTGTATACCTGAAACAGGGACATCAATGTATTGAACCCTGAGCTAATCAGAGCCACTCCGACAAGCACTGCCGGGAGCACCGGAAGGTACACCACCATCGCCATCCCGATGGAAAAGCACAGACACATCGCCGGAAGCATATACTGCCGGAAAAATCCAATCAGCCGGTTCAGAACCAGGTTGATCAGGACGCCGAAAAGTCCGTATACAAACGTGGATATCCCGGCCATGAACGGGGAACCGATATTTTTTGCCGCCATATATGTAGACATGCCGGACAGCACCGGGTAGAGGGCCATGGTAAGGATAAACTGCAGCGCGATGTACACCAGGATCTTCCACCCTTCCGGATTCTTTTCACCGCCGTCCTTTTTCCGGCGCTCCGTCACATTCTCAGCTTCTGCCGCAGTCTTCGGTTCTGATCCCGTGACCTTCTCTGGTTCTTTTAGATAAAAGGTAACCAGCAGCAGTGCAAAAACTCCAAGCAGGTTATACAGAAACGGCGCTTTCCAGCTGATCCCGGCCAGGATGCCCACCACCGGGCCGGCGATCATAGCGCAGGCATTCATGGCGCTAGAGCCGTACCCGATCATGGCGGACTTCTTTTCCTCCGGCACACTGTTGATAATCAGCGCGTTCCGCATTCCGGAGAAACCCACGCCGATTCCAAGCAATGTCCGGAATACAAGGATCATGGTCCAGCTTTTATCAAAGAAAAACGGAGCCACGCCCCCCACAAGGATTAAAATGGTTCCAAAAACCGCGCAGAACCGATAGCTTATTTTACTTCCCGCCAGCCGGCCTGTCAGGATGGCCACAGGCAGCGATACCAGGCACGGCAGCGAGGTGACCATCCGTACCATGGTCACGGAAAGCTCCGGCCATGCCTGGATCATCGTCTCCACGGCGGCATTCATAAATGTCCCGCCGCCGGAGAAGAAGAAAATTGATAAGATTGCAGCATAATTTAAAAATGTCAGTGATTTTTTATTTTCCATGAATCTCATAGTCCTTCCTTATCTGTCACTTTCTATTTACAGTAAATGTATACCTCCCGCTTCCAATCTCCTCCTGGATTCCAGGCAGCGCCACCTCCGCGGTGGTATTTGCGGGAATCTCCACGTGTACGATTGCCCGGCCGTCCAAAAGCTCCCAGTCCACCGCCGCTTTCCCGTAAGGCGTTTCCTCGGAAACACCTGCAGAAGTCAGGCCGCAGTCCAGCGCCGGCGCGATACGCAGCTTTTTATATCCCGCCTCTGTCATCTGCAGGCCGCCAATCTCTTTATACATCCATTCTCCCACACAGCCGAATGCATAGTGATTGTAGCTGTAGGTGCTGACTTCCCCGTTTTCTCCAACAGCTCCCCAGCTTTCCCACATGGTGGTGGCGCCGTGTTCCACTTCGTACAGCCAGCTCGGGCACCGGGTCTGGAACAGCAGGCTGTAAGCCACATCCCGCTTTCCGTTTTCGCAGAGCACATCCATCAGGAACAGGACGCTCAAGAACCCGGTATCCAGGCAGCCCCGGTTCTTTTTGATCATTTCACAGAGATGTTCTGTCATCAGCGGCCGTACCTCATCCGTAACCAGCCCCATCTTCAGTGCGATCACATACAGCCCCTGAAAATCCGCGTCCATAGTTCCGTCCGCATGGACATATTCCTTGATAAATGCATCCCGTATCTTTTCATAAAGTGCTTCATATTTTTGGGCATCCTCTGTTCTGCCCAGCACTTTTGCCACCTCTACCATGTTCATGGCACTGAACGCGTAATATGCGGGAGCCACTGTTTCCATGGTTGCCAGCGCGGTCTGCATCATAGCGGCGCCGTCCAGATTGCCCAGGACAATGCTTGGAATCAGCCAGTCCCCGAAATGGAAATCCGTGTTCCAGAGGTAACGGCTCCTTGCCTTGTGTTCCTCATTCCAGCTCTCATACGCTTCCGGATGATGGTTTGCCGCACGGTCTGCAATGTAGTCCATCCATTTTTCCATGGCGCCGTAGTTCTCTTCCAGAATCCGGCGGTCGCCGTATGCCTGATAGACCGCGTAAGGCACGGTGATCACCGCGTCCCCCCAGCCACAGCTTGTGACGCTGCCCTGTCCGGCCATCATGAAGATCTCGTAGGCTTTCAAAAACGGCACGATATCCGGAACCGCTCCCGTATCCAACTGATCTGCCCGGACATTTGCCATCCAGCTCGTCAAAAAGGCGTCCGCCTTCCGGTTGAAGCACATGGTCGGCGCATAGGCCATGATGTCCCCGGTCCATCCGGCTTTTTCCCTCTGGGGGCAGTCTGTTGGAATGGAGATGGTATTTGCCGTCTGGCTCCACCAGATATTTTCCTGTAGCTTGTTGAGCCTCTCATCGGACGTATGGAAGGTTCCGATGTCCTCCATTTCACTGGAAAACACGTGGGCCTTCACCGCATGTTTCGAGATATGCCCCGGCCATCCTGTGACGCGCACATACCGGAATCCGTGGTAGGTAAAGGAGGGGCGGTAGGTCTGATGGCCCTCCTTTGTGATGTAAAAATCGGTCTGCTCCTTGTTGGTTCCGAGAATGTTGTTGAAGTAATTTCCGTCGTCTCCCAGCACCTCTGAATGCTCCAGCTTCACCTGGATGCCCGCCGGCGCGTCCAGCTCAATCTCCAGGACGCCTGCCATGACCTGTCCCATGTCGATCATGGTCTCCCCTGCCGGTGTGTTAAAGATCTCTGCTGGTTCCAGCGTCTTGATCACCCGGACCGGAGGCGCGCACTGGCCGGTCAGATTTTCCATCGGATATTCTGCTTGATGAACCGGAATCCAGTCCCCATCGTCAAAGTCCGGCGTATTCCAGCCCCTGATCTCTTTTCCCGCATCGTACTTCTCCCCTACGAAGAGGTCGGAAAACAGGATCGGGCCTGTGGAGGATTTTCCCTGTTCCCCGGTGATCGTCTCTTTGCTTCCGTCCATATATTCCAGATCACAGTCCAAAAGCAGCCCGATCTTGTCCCCGTACTGGCAGCTATCGCCGGATACGCCCACCCGGCCTGCCCACCAGCCATCCGCCAAAATCACGCCGAGCACGTTTTTTCCTTCTGAAAGCAGAGACGTCACATCGTAGGTCTGGTACTGTAAAACCTTGTGGTATGAGGTATTTTCCGGCGCAAATTCCCGCGCGTCCGGCCTGGTTCCGTTTACATATACCTGATAAATCCCGTGGGCGGTCATGTAGATTCTTGCCTTTTTCAGACCCTTTTTTACCTCAAACGGAATCCTGACATACTGGGCCGGGCGAAATTCCGCAAAATCCCTTTCCTGATCCGCAAATGCATTGACGGATACGGAATCGCAGTCCATCTCTTTTCCCGCCAGGCTGTCCGGGGTCGGCTCCTGTTCTGGCTCCGCCCACCCGGATACAAAGGGGACGCCAAGCCGCCCGGTCTCAAAACAGCCTTCCAGGGAAGCGGTTTCTCCGTGATTGTCCCAGACGGTGACTTCCACCTGGTAGACGGTCTTCGGTTCTGCCTGGAAGCCCTCCGCGGTGACCTCAATGCTGGTGTCCCGATCCAGTTTTCCCGTATCCGCCGCCAGTTCATTTTCTTTGTAAAGCCGGATCTGATATGCAGTCTGGAAAACGTTCTTCTTCCCGCTTTCTAGCTTCCAGCCAAATCTCGGTTCCGATACATCCAGACCGATCGGATTGGTCATATGCTCCACTGTCAGATTCTTTACTGTAAGTCCGTTGGTATTCCTCATTGTATGTTCCTCCTTAAGATTTGAATTGTAAGCCATTTCTCTTTACCGGCTTTTCGATCGCCGGCCTCTCATGTTCCTGGTGATCCATGCCTTTCTTTATGTTGTGGATATTATAGATCTGTTTTCTTTTTCCTGGTAGGATTCTGCCGAGTCTGTTTAGATGACTTTATTTTTAGAAATTCTGACTCAAAATCATATAATAAATTGACTTTATTTCATCTCCGAATTATACTGATATACAGCTATGAATGCAGAACAGCCATTTTCACGGCTATCTGCCGCCATATGCCACAGCCCGGTCATGAAAGGAGGAACGCAGCAGTTCCAGACTGCAGAACGGATACCCGCCTGCTGTTTGGGACCGTTACGGTAAGAATATGAACCTGAACTATGATATGGTCATCGAAAGCTTAAATACCTGGAACAAGGACGAATTGCTGTTTCAAGAATATTATGAAATGGAAAAGACACCGGAAACGATTTTTGCATTTTATGAAAAGCATAAGGACGACCCCTACAACACCTCCATCGTCATGCACCCGGAGCTCCTTCCGTCCAGGCAGGACGAGGAGACCTTTATGCGCGTTTCTCAAAACGCGGTACTGATCAAGCATCCCCGGTACTGCCCTTTTTATCTCCATGAGCACGCTTATTTTGAAATGATCTATGTAATTTCCGGAAGCTGCACCCAAAGCCTGGGGGAGGGCCGCGGGATCGAACTGTCCGAGGGGGATCTGTGCATCCTTGCCCCGGATGTGGTTCACGGAATCTCCGTTTTTCATGACAGCCTGGTCATGAATATCCTCATCCGGCGCAGTACATTTATGGATATCTTCATGAATACCATCCGGGACAAATCCCAGATTGGGTTATTTTTTATGGAAAATCTCTTTGCAAAAAAGAAATATCCTTACCTGCTTTTTCATACAGGCAAGGATCTGGTTGTGCGCAATTATATTCTGGATATGTATCTGGAACAGACCAATGAAGATGAATTTTCGGACCGCATCATCTGCAGCCTGCTGACGATCTTCTTTACCCAGCTGACCCGGCGGCATAAGCAAACCATGGAGCTCTCCTCTGCCGGGAAGAGCAAACGTGGAAATGAGGAGGCGCTGGTAAACTATATCCTGAACAACTACCAGACCGTCACCCTGGAGGAACTGAGCAGAAAATTCTACTACTCCGTCCCTTACTGCTCCAAGGTGATCAAAGATTTTTCCGGCTCCACATTTTCGGAGCTTTTAACCTCGGTACGGCTCCAGCAGGGGGAAAATTTCCTGCTGCTGACCCAGATGAGCGTAGCGGATATCAGCGCCCGGCTGGGATACAAGAATCCGGAAACCTTTATCCGGGTCTTCCAGAGATATCGCCATATGACGCCCAGCCAGTACCGCAGGCAGAATGCATTCTGAGTGACAAGCTGCTTCTGCCGCCGAAACAATGTGTTTATATACAGCTTTCTTATCTCTTAACTCTCCTGCCGCAATTTCTTTCGGATCTCTGCCATCTCCTGCATGATCGCAGGCACATCCAGACTCTGGGGGCAGTGTCCCGTGCAGGCGCCGCATCCGATGCAGTCTTCCGGCCGCTTCCCCTCCGGCATGGAGTCCGCGAAGTTGGCCCTCCACTCCTCATTTACCAGCTTCACGTCATTGTAAAGGGAAAGAATCTTCGGGATGTCGATCCCAACGGGGCAGTTCGGAGTGCAGTAATGGCAGGCTGTACATCCCACCGCAATCTTGGACCGGAATGCATCCAGCGCTTTTTTTACCAGCTCCTCCTCGTCCTCCGTCAAAAACGGTTTCTCCGAAAATGTCAGCAGATTGTCCTCCACCTGCCCTGGATCGGACATGCCGCTCAGTACGACCTGCACCTGGGGACGGCTCATCACAAACCGCATCGCCCAGGATGCAATGGAAGCCTGGGAATCTGCTTCTTTGAACATCGCTTCCGCCTCAGGCGTCAGGCTTGCCAGCTTCCCTCCCCGGACCGGTTCCATGATGATCACCGGGATGCCGGCCTCCTCCAGAATGTCATACAGTTCCTTTGCGTCCCCATAATACCAGTCCAGATAATTGAGCTGGATCTGCACGAAATCCCAGGGATATATTTTCAGCAGCTTTTTCATGGATGCCGGCGACCCGTGAAAGGAAAAACCCAGATTTTTGATCTTGCCCTCTTTTTTCAGTCCGTCAAAATACCGGAGCGCGCCGCATTCCAGAAATTGGTCCATCCATGCGTCCTGAATGCCGTGGATCAGATAGAAGTCGATGTATTCCATGTTCAATCTGGACAGCTGTTCCGGAAACTGCTTTTTATAATCCGGCTCTGCCTGCAGGTTGAACTTGTCCGCCACATAGTAGCTGTCCCTGGGATATTCTGCCAGAGCCTTTCCCAAAAATTCCTCGGACTTTCCGTTGTGGTAGATGTACGCCGTATCATAATAATTGATCCCGCCCTGGTAAGCCTTGTCGATGACGGCTTTTGCCTTCTCGTAATCAATGTTACCCTGATCCTCGCCCACCACCGGCAGGCGCATGGCGCCCATGCCCAGCATGGACAGCTCCTGGGTATCCTTGAACTTTTTATAACGCATATCATTTCCTCCTTCGGCTGTGTGATGCGCCCCGGGAACGCGGTACACATAAATCCCCGCAGGCACATTCTGTTTTTATCATTCATTATACAGAATCGCAGAGGAAAACTCAATGACTCTGGTCATTCTTTTGATTGACTTTATAAGTACTGCTGGAATCTGCTAATTTAAAAGATACCTCACTTTTTCCCCAGGTTAAATGGAATCCGGCCGCAGAGATAGAGAGGAACAGAATACTTTCTATCCGCAATTCCGCCGTAGGTATTTTTCAGCTGATAAACAAAATCCAATTTTCCTCTTTCCAGCAAGGCATTTGCTGTATTTGCCCTGTTTTTCCCTCTTTTTACTTCCAGGCCGTAATCCATATTGTCAATTCGGCTTCTGACATAAAAATCCAATTCACCGCTTGTTTTTTTATCTATAGCAAACCATGGCACCTGGCCGGCTATTTCCTGTTTCCGAATCCGTCTGACAAGCTCAAGGTAGACAAAATTCTCACACAGAACCCCTTCAATGATACTCAATGGTTCTCCTGTCAGTTTCAGAAAATAGCCTGCTACACCCAAATCATTAAAGTAATAACGGCAATTATCTACAATATCCAGATTACTGCAATCCACACTCATACTGCAGTAGCCAATCTGGTGTGATAAAAACAACCAACTAATAGCATAGTTCGTCATTTTTTTTGTGATTCTCCCGCTTTCCTCCTTAAAAATGATCTTCGTAAGATCCGTTGTAAGATCCGGCGTTCCCTTTTTTTCTTTCAAAAGAGTCGCTGCAATCGAAGAAAAAATCTTTTCGAACATTTCCAATTCTAAAGGACTGTCAAAATATCTTGAAGATTCTTTGACAAATATCTGAATCAGATTGCTTATCATTGCTTCACAATCCGGAATACTCCTGCTTTCTAAATATGTGGTTACAACTTCCGGATATCCGCCTATTTGCAGGTAAATATGAAAATAGGACTTTAATTCCTCATATCCGGCGTGATCCGATCCCCCATATAAATCGATTGCTTCGTATAATCCGCGCTTATGGAAAGCATCCAGAAATTCTGGAAATGTAAGCGTGGTCATAGTAAGCACCTCTGTGTCACCGGCTGAAAGAAAATACTCTTTTTCCCGTGTTTTTCCAAGATAAGACCCTGTTACAATAAAATGTGCCTTAAAATCTCTGGCAAATTCCCTTATCTTACTATATACAACGGATGATTCCTGGATTTCATCGATCACGATCACCAGATCTTCACAATCTGAAAAATCAGGGTCGTATAACTGGAACGCTCTATAAACCGGATTTTTTTCCCGCTTCTTCCCCGGCTCCCAGCTTGCAGCCGTTTCGAGACATTGCAGAAAATCTTTGCCCGAAGATCCAATCATATTAATATAGAGATGACTTTTATACTCTTTTTTTGCAAACTTATCCAGAATATATGTTTTTCCGACCTGACGTGCTCCCTCAAGTTCCAGAACCTTATGATTGCTTTTACTTTTCCACGCAAGTAATTTCCTGTAAATGTCACGTTTTAGTTCCATACTCCCCCTCCTTCTTTGTTGACTGTTCTAAACAATGAATTTCCTACATAAAAGAATAGCACAAATCCGTAATGTTTACCACTTCAAAAATTCATTCACTCCACCCCCGCAGCCGGCACCGCAAAGGGCACCTTCCGGTAATTGTAAATATTTGAGATACTTGTATGGGTTTCTTATAATCCCGTCTTTGACAGTTAAAAAAAGTAAAAACCGCTATATCCCTTATATTTACTGGGGTATAGCAGTTTTTTGTGTTGTCATGGACTTTGATAATTTATTCCCGCCCTTTACTTTTTTCTGGATTGACTTTACTATCATAGAAAGTTTGTTTTTTCAAAAGAATCGTGTATAATATAGGCAAAGGAGGGATATTATGGCATTACCCCAGGAAAAAATTTATACCATCGAAGATATCTACGCCCTGCCGGAAGGCCAGAGGGCGGAACTGATCGACGGACGGATTTACAACATGGCTCCGCCAAATACGATACATCAAAAAATCAGTTGGAAGCTGCATCAGGCAATCGGAAACTACATCAGCTCCAGGCATGGAAACTGTGATGTTTATGCTGCCCCATTCGCTGTTTTTCTAAATAAAGATGACAGAAATTATGTGGAGCCGGATATTTCCATCATCTGCGACAAAAGTAAAATGAATGACAAGGGATGCGTCGGAGCCCCCGACTGGATCATTGAGATTGTTTCTCCCTCAACGCCGCATATGGATTACGGCATAAAGCTGTTTAAGTACCGCACTGCCGGAGTCCGGGAATATTGGATTGTCAATCCCATAAAACATACCATAAATGTATATGACTTCGATCAAGACAAATTTACGTCTCTATACAGTTTTGACGAGGATGTCCCTGTCTGCATTTTTGAGAATCTAATCGTGAACATGGAGCTTCTGCTTTCGTAAAAAAACGCCCGGCGCTGCCTGCGTCAGGCGGTTTTTTAGCTGTCCTCCGGCTTTTTTTCACTCTATCATCCAGCTTCCCCTCCTCCGTTTTTTCACTCCGCTCCCCGCAGCCGCTCCACCACCGTCCCTTTTTTCTCCATACTCCGGTAAGCCATCAGCGGCACCGCCGCGCATACAGCAAGTACAAGGGCCGAAGCCGCCGCCATGGGCGCAGCCGGCACCGCAAAGGGCACCTTCCGGTAATTCATGGACTGGTACAGCGTATAAGTCGCCGCCAGCCCGACAGTCCAGGTGACGCACAGGGAGCCTCCGGCGAATAAAAGCCCCTCCATCACCAGCATCCTGCGTACCTGCCTTCTGCTCATGCCGATGCTTTCCATGACCGAGATCTCCGTCTCCCGGCTCCGGATATTTCCCACCAGCGTATTCACATAGTTCAGAATCCCGATCAGCGCCAGGATCAGAACCATCCCCAGCCCCACTTCCATCATGTTTCCCTGGGCCTTTTTCACCGTCTCCATCTCCTCCAGCTTGGATTCACAGGAAATGTTTTTGGCGCAGCCGCTGTTTTCCACCAGCTCCCGCAGCTTCTCTTCTGTTTCCCGGTCGTATTCCCGGCTGTAGCGGAGACTGACCTTGTAAACAAAAGCTTCCTCCGCAAATTCCCGCAGCGCCCGATCGCTTACGATCAGCGTGGGGGCACACCCGGGCGACTCCCCGGTATAATCATTCACATCCGTAAGCCCTCCGACCTGAAATGTCCGCCTATGCCCCGGGTCTTCAAAGTCAGCGCAGGTCACACTCCTCCCCCGCAGCTCCCCGTCCGTAAATGCCAGGCCGTTTCGGTATAGGATGCAGGTCTGCCCCTCCAGAAATGCCTGTTCATCCGCAGGCTCCTCCAATGTACTGTTCAGGCAGGAAAACTCAGTTTCATTGATTCCGACGATGAAAGAGCTGTATTCTTCCGGGTGGTCCTTATAATTCTTCCGTCCCTCATCCTCATAGGAAGACTGCACCATCCACATATCGTAAAACTCTTCCATCCACATGTCCGAAAAATCCGGTTCCCAGGGCACCAGAATCTCCCTGCAGCGAACCTCATAGATCTCTTCCAGCCCCTCTATTCCTCTCAGTTCGTCGAGAAACTCCTCGTCCATCACCTGCCGGCGGTCCTCCCGGTTCTCCTTTTTCAAAGTCTTATTCACCAGCACCATGTCCATATCCATATAATTGGATACTATGGTGCGGGCCGCCTCGCTCTCCAGCAGGGTAACCAGGCAGAGGAACAAAGACAGACCGGCAGACAGGGACAAGATCACGATCCCGGCTTTCTTTTTATCCTTTGTAAGCTGCTCCTTTGCCAGACGCCACAGGACACCTCCCCGTCCCGTCCTGCGGCTGCGCTTTCCTGCCTGGCAGGGACGGTAGCCCAGGGCCTCTACAGGAGATATGGCCGCCGCGGCCCGGGCCGGTTTCTGTCCTGCGGCAAAGACCGTCAATGCAGCCAGAAGCACCGACAGCAGTACGATCCATGGATGAAAGGCCACCCGGACGCTTTCCTGTTTTCCCAGATACACGCCCATAGACTTCACCACCGAAGGAATGAGCCAGAAGGAGACACCTGCCCCGATAGCCAGCCCTCCTGCGGCCCCTGCCGCGGCCAGGATCGAAAGCTGCCGCCCCACCAGACGGCGGATCTGCTTCCCGGTCATCCCCACCGTCTGCAGCAGCCCGTAATACCGGATATTTCCGGAAACGGAAAGGTACATAATATTGTAGATTAAAAGGTAGGCGCACAGGCAGGCAATCCCTGCCAGCCCCGCGGCTCCCGCCAGAACCTGGACGGCGTTCTCGTATTCCATGTTGAAAAACAGGTTCTGCTGCTTTTCCAGATGCAGGCTTTCGATAAACGCCTCCTGCTTTGCCCTGGTCATCAGCTTCGGTTTGAAGTCGATCATATACCGCCCGGAAGCCACGCTGGACAGTTCATGCCCGGACTGCTCATAAAATGCTTTGGATACAAAGACGACATCCTTGGCACCGTACCCGTCCCACATGCCGGAAATCCGAAATTCCCCTGTAAATTCCCCCAGCGCCGTGCCGTAGGTCATGGTAAAGGTGTCCCCTGTTTTCAGCCCTTCCAGGCCGCAGCTTTTGAGGCTTTCCCGTTTTACCAGCACTTCATCCGCCTTCTGAGGGTAATGCCCCTCCATCCAGGTCCGGCCGGGCTTTCGCATCTCCTCCCAGCAGGTCTCGTCTGTCCAGAGCAGCCCCGCGTCCGGGGTATCGTTCTGTTCTGTCTCCACCACATAACCGGCCACCGCCTCGATTCCTGACCGCAGAATATCCGGATTTTCCCGGCACAGCTCCTGCTGTTCCCGAGTGAGCCCGTACAGGTACGCGTCATACTCCGCGCCGTGCAGCCGGATGCCCTGGGTCTGCTGCATTTCAAAAAAAGTAGCTCCCCCCGTAAAGATACAAAACGTCAAAAATGTAGAAAACAGGACTGCCAGCAGGATGCTGATATTCCGCCGCCGGTTGGTTCGAAAGGAACGCTTCGCCATGTTTTGGATGACTGTGGTATTATGATTCTTCAGCATGGCTTGGCCTCCTTTCATGTTCCCCGCGCTCCACGATCCGGCCGTCCTCGATCCGCACGATCCGATCCGCCAGCTGGGCGATGTCATTGTCGTGTGTAATCAATACCACGGTCTGCTGAAACTGCTTTGCCGCCATCTTTAACAGCCCGATCACGTCATGGCTTGCAGCCGTGTCCAGGTTTCCCGTAGGCTCGTCCGCCAGCAGGATGGCCGGCTTGGAAACGATGGCCCGGGCGATGGCAGCCCTCTGCTGCTGCCCGCCGGAGAGAATACCCGGAAGAGCTTCCTTCTTCCCGGAAAGCTTTAGAAATTCCAGAATTTCCTCCGCAAATTCCCGATCCACGCGGCGCCCGTCCAGCTCCACAGGGAGCACCACGTTTTCATATATATTCAGATCCGGCACCAGATTGTAGTTCTGGAACACAAAACCCACCTTCCTCCGGCGGAACACCGCAAGCTGCTCCTTGTTCATCTCGTTTAAGTTCCTGCCGTCCACGTACACCTCGCCTTCAGTGGGAACATCCAATCCCCCGATCATGTGAAGGAGCGTGCTTTT
>Ga0137306_102749_pt1 | contig 14252 bp, 14 predicted proteins | sample Inofroosms_March_FD_97187 | JGI IMG/M metagenome (GOLD analysis project Ga0137306, IMG submission 97187) | Mouse cecal microbial communities from Vienna, Austria - N-Acetylneuraminic and N-Acetylglucosamine D2O microcosms_March | ecosystem: Host-associated > Mammals > Digestive system > Large...
TGCTCGAAGCCGGTCTTCTTATCAGAGCTTAGAAGTGTGTTAGAGTCGCCTTATCTGATTCACGATGAAGAGGAGGATGCCGGTTATGGACGGACATGAGGCTACGCGCCTGATCAGAAAGTCAGAAAATCCGGCGCTGTCACGCATTCCGATCATCGCCATGACAGCCAACACCTTTGACGAGGACCGCCGGGCGGCGCTTGAGGCGGGAATGAACGGGCATATCGCTAAGCCCACAGATATCCTGAAGCTTCTGGAACTGTTAAGGGAAATATTAGAATAGAGAATCTGGCTGCGCTGCCGGTCTTATGGACTGACAGTGCAGCCTTTTTGTTCTGGACAGGATCGGAAGTTACTCTGGGCGCGCATGGTGATACTCATCGACAATCTCTTTCATTGTGACCGATTGCAGGCTTGTTTTCAGCGAATCCCGTACTTTATTGTAGGGCATTTCCAAAACGGCGTGGATATTTTTTCCTACCGGGCAGAGCGGGGAGGGCATCGCGTGGACTCCCATGAGCTTTCTGAGGGCATCTGGCTCCACCGCCATACAGATGCGGTATAAAGTGATGTCTTCCAGAGAGCAGTTTAATGTAGCTCCTCCTGTGCCGAATTTTACAGACAGTATCCCCTCTTTTTTTAATGCGCTTATAATATTACGGATCGTGACGGGATTGCATCCGGTCGAAAGTGCGAGAAGTTCGCTGGTCACACGCTTATTGCTCCCGTATTCATTGATGAATATAAGACAGTGGATAGCGATGGAGCATTTTGTGCTGATATGCATAGCTGTCGTCCTCCGATGTACTGGTGTAGTGTTTACAATCATAACCCAGTTCTCATCATACCACGATTTTTTTGCGGTGTAAATATTGACACTACAGCAGTTTTTCTTTATACTGATAAGGTGTAAATCTAAAAATTACATAAGGAGGATATATACGATGAGATATGTGCAGATCATTTTCAGCCCGACAGGAGGAACCAGACGTGCGGCCGAGATCATGACGTCAGAATGGAGCGGTTCTGTGGAAACCGTTGACCTGTCTGATCCGTCCGTCGATTTTTCAACATGCAGTTTTGCTCCTGAGGATGCTGTGCTGATCGCATTGCCGTCTTACGGGGGACGTGTGCCCGCAGTTGCGGCAGAACGGCTGTCGCAGGTCAGGGGGAACTCTGCAGATTGCGTACTGCTGTGCGTATATGGAAACCGCGCTTATGAAGATACGCTTGTTGAGATGGCGGATCTGGCGAAAAGCTGCGGCTTCACTGTGGCGGCAGCCGTTTCTGCTGCTGCAGAGCATTCGATCATGCACCAGTTTGCAGCCGGAAGGCCGGACAAGGAAGATACGCAGGCGCTAAAGTCCTATGCGAAGACAATTCTTGAAAAGATGAAAGACAAAGCATCGGCGGATGAGCCAAAGGTGCCGGGTAACCGGCCTTATAAAAAAGCGGGAGGTGCCGGGCTGGTCCCAAAAGCCACAAAAAACTGCACGGCTTGCGGCTTGTGTGCAAAGCAGTACCCGGTGAGGGCTATCGATCGGAAGAACATCAAAAGATCGGATCCGGGAAAATGCATTTCCTGTATGCGCTGTGTAGTAAAGTGTCCGAACTCTGCAAGAAAAGTTAATGGCGGAATGCTTGCGGCCGCATCGCTGGCAATGAAAAAGGCCTGTTCAGCCAGGAAGGATTGTGAATTGTTTATTTGATGATGCTGTCTACATGATTTTCAGGTACAGTGGTCGGTTATCTGTAACTCTTATCTGAACAGAAGCGGCTGTACCAGAGAGTAAAGCAGTAAAACAAACTGAGCGTATACCATAAAAATGAGCCGGGGTGCAATACTCCGGCTCAAACTATGTTCACATTATCATTCCGCAAATCCTGCAATTTTAATCGTGAAGCATTCAATCTGGAAGCAAAGATGATGAAATGATTTTGAGCGGATATGTAGAAATCGTGCAGCTTTGAATAATTTCATGGCGGAAGCTAAGAAATACTTATGCCACAATATTTGCTTGAAGTTCTTCCTTAAAATGTATATAATATTGGCAGCTTACATTTTAGTAAATACCGCCTGTTTTCCCACAGCAATGCCTAAAGGGAAAACAGAGCATAATAAATGATGCAATATATACAAAAATCGAAAGGAAACCTATGAGAAAACTAGCCTTAAATGATGAAATATTACTGAAAATCGAGAAGCCGGCCCGCTACATCGGCGGAGAGGTCAACAGCGTCATGAAAGACCCGGAAAAAGTGGATATCCGCTTCGCCATGTGTTTTCCCGACGTCTATGAGATCGGTATGTCTCACTTGGGTATCCAGATCCTTTACGACATGTTTAATCAATGGGAGGATGTGTGGTGCGAGCGGGTCTATTCTCCGTGGATCGACCTTGACAAAATTATGCGGAAGGAAAAGATCCCGCTGTTTGCCCTGGAGTCCCAGGATCCGGTGAAGGAGTTTGATTTCCTCGGGATCACGCTCCAGTATGAGATGTGTTATACGAACGTTTTACAGGTATTAGACCTTGCCGGTATCCCCTTAGAAGCCAAAGGAAGGAGCGGGGAAGATCCGATCGTTATTGGCGGAGGCCCCTGCGCATACAACCCGGAGCCATTGGCAGAATTTTTCGATCTGTTCTATATCGGAGATGGAGAAACCGTGTACCGGCAGCTTCTTGACCTGTATAAAGAGAACAAGTCTGATAGTGGTACCAGACAGGACTACTTAAGGAAGGCAGCGGAAATTGAAGGGATTTATGTCCCGTCCCTTTATGATGTGACTTATAACGCGGATGGAACGCTTGCCTCCTTTTCACCCAGTGTCCCGCATGTACCAAAGACGATAAAAAAGCAGATGGTGCTTAGTCTTACGGATACTTATTATCCCAAAAGGCCAGTGGTCCCGTTTATCAAGGTGACCCAGGACCGGGTCGTGCTGGAGATCCAGCGGGGATGTATCCGGGGCTGCCGGTTCTGCCAGGCGGGTATGCTCTACCGCCCGACCAGGGAGCGGGATGTGGAAAAATTAAAGGAATACGCCAGCCAGATGCTTAAGAATACCGGACACGAGGAAATATCCCTAAGCTCGCTCAGTTCCAGCGATTACAGCCAGCTTAAAGAGCTGGTGGATTTCCTGATCGAAGAATTCAAAGGGAAGGGGATCAATATCTCGCTGCCCTCCCTGCGGATTGACGCATTTTCCCTGGACGTGATGGAGCGTGTGCAGGATGTAAGAAAGAGTAGCCTGACCTTTGCGCCGGAAGCAGGTTCCCAGCGCATGCGCAACGTGATCAACAAAGGGCTTACGGAGGAAGAGATCTTAACCGGCGCCGGACAGGCCTTTGAAGGAGGCTGGAATAAGGTGAAGCTTTACTTTATGCTGGGGCTTCCGACAGAGACACAGGAGGATATGCGGGCGATCCCAGAGCTGGCAGATAAGATTGCCAGAAGATATTACGAGATTCCCAAAGAAGAGCGCAGCGGAAAGTGTCAGATCACCACCAGCACTTCCTTTTTTATCCCGAAGCCCTTTACGCCGTTCCAGTGGGCGCGGATGTACAGCAACGAAGAGTACATCGCCAGGGCTGCCATAGTCAAGCACGCCTTCAATGACCAGCTTAACCGGAAAAGCCTTAAGTACAATTGGCACGATGCTGAGATAACGGTTCTGGAGGGCGTGTTTGCCCGGGGAGACAGAAGATGCAGCAAGGTGCTTTTGGAGGCGTACCGCCTGGGGTGCATCTACGATGCGTGGACGGAAGTATTTGACTATGGGAAATGGCTTAAGGCATTTGAACATACAGGTACCAGTATGGCGTTTTACAATGAACGGGAGCGCAAGATTGATGAGCTTCTGCCTTGGGATTTTATTGATATCGGCGTGACGAAGGAATTCCTCGTGCGGGAGTGGGAGCGCGCCATGAAGGGCGAGGTGACGAAAAACTGCCGGGAGCAGTGTTCTGGATGCGGTGCGGCGAGGTTCGGAGGAGGTGTCTGCAATGAAAGCAAGAATTAAATTCCGCAAATACGGAAGTCTCAGGTTTATCGGCCATCTGGATGTGATGCGGTATTTCCAGAAGGTGATGCGGCGCTCAGAGATCCCCATCGCATTTACCGGCGGGTTAGGCGTCGGGGTGACCAGCGACGGGGAATATCTTGATATCGAGCTGACTGCTCCTGTTGCATCGGAGCGGGCGGTGGCTAAGATGAATGCGGTGATGGCGGAGGGGATCGAGGTGTTAAGCTTCGTCCAGATCCCGGATGAAAAAAAGTACAGCGGCATGACCATAACCGCTGCTGCCGATTACCGGGTAACGGTGCTTGAGTCAGCCAGATCAGCCGAACAGACACGGTGTATTCCAGGAATCCTGAAAGCGCAGGCAGAGCATTTCCTCGGACAGGAAGAGATCAAGGTATGGAAAACGACAAAGCGCAGCGAGATGGAAGTGGATATCAAGCCGATTATCTACGACATGCAGGTCGGGGATGCCGATATCCGTCTGTTTCTTGCCGCAGGGAGCGAGCATAATTTGAAGCCAGACTTGGTGATGGAAGCATTTCTTGATTTCTGTGGAGAGGAAAAAGGGGCGTATCCCTTCCATTTCCACAGAATAGACGTATACGCGAAAAATCCTGATGCTTGGGCGGATGAAAAGGCGGCCCATGTCAGGGGCGCGGGGCTTGTGACACTGGAAAGCCTGGGAAAGAAGATCGGGGAGTAGGCCATGGGTAAGAAGGAAATTAAGACGAATGCGATGCGGATCCTGGACCGACAGAAGATCCCTTATGAATATGAGTCATATGCGTGTGATGAATTTACCGACGGCATCCATGTGGCGGACATGCTGGGGTACGAACACCGTCTCGTGTACAAGACACTGGTAACTGTGGGAAAGAGCGGCGGCTATTATGTCTTCGTGATCCCCATCGAGGAGGAGATCGACTTTAAAAAGGCGGCCAAGGCAGTGGGGGAAAAGTCCCTGTCCATGCTGCCCTTAAAGGAGCTTACAAAGGTGACCGGGTACGTGAGAGGGGGATGTACGTCCATCGGCATGAAAAAGCAGTATCCTACAGTGATACAGGAGGATGCAAGGACGCTTTCCCATATCTATGTAAGCGGCGGGAAGATCGGGATGCAGATCAGGCTTTCGCCGGAGGATCTGGCCAGGGCGGCCGGGGCAGAATTTGCGGATATTATGATGTGAGGTGGTAAGGAAAGTGGAAGATAAGAACAGGAACAAGGGCACAGGCGGCAAAGCCGGCGGGACACGGCAGGAGAAGCTACTGGATGGAAAGATGCAGATAGAAACTATACAGGCGATGATCGATGAAGCGCAGGCGGTCATCTTCGATATCGGCAATGTGCTGATCGACTTTGCGTGGGAGGATTACTTAAGCTCCCTGGGATTCGATGCGGAGACCTACGGGCATGTTGCGGATGCCATGTTCCGGAATGAGGACTGGGATGCCGGGGATTCCGGGCTTGTCACTACAGAGCAGTGGCTTGCGCTCTTTATCGAGAATGATCCGGCTTATGAAGCGCAGATACGGTATACCTTTGAAAATTTCGGACGCTCCATCGTTCCCTACGCATTTACAAAGCAGTGGACGGCAAGGCTTAGGCAGCAGAAAAAAAGACTTTACTTTCTGTCGAATTACTCGGAGGAAATGTACCGGCAGTCGAAGGAGAAGTTTGATTTTCTCGGCTATTTTAACGGAGGCGTATTTTCCTGGGAGGAAAGGTGCATGAAGCCAGATGACCGGATATATCAGATCCTTATAGACCGTTACCGTCTTGCGCCAAAGAAGTGCCTTTTCTTCGATGACCGTCAGGAAAATGTGGAGGGTGCACGAAGGGCGGGAATGAAAGCCGTTCTATTTCATACAGATATTCCGTTGCAGTTATTGTAAAAAAGTTGTAAGATATAAAAGATTGATTGCCGTGTCACAGATCCATGTCAAGTCCGCGGATTAATGATACTGTAATCTTGGCTGAGTAAGATCAGTAAATAAGGAATTGAGTGAAAATTGGAGGAATACGGTGAGATGAAGAAAGTAGTTAAGTTTGGCGGCAGTTCCCTTGCCAGCGCAGAGCAGTTCCGGAAAGCGGGCTCTATCATCCGCAATGACAGCGCGAGGCGCTATGTTATCCCATCTGCGCCGGGAAAGCGCAGTCCCGACGACACCAAGGTGACGGATCTGCTGTACCAGTGCTATAAGCAGGCGATTCTGGATGACGATATGGAGCAGGATTTTGAAGAGATTCTCATGGAGATCGAGAAGAGATATCAGGAGATCATCGACGGGCTGAACCTGGAATTATCGCTGGATAAGGAGTTTAAGGTGATACGGGAGAACTTCTGCAAAAAGGTCGGCAGAGACTATGCGGCATCCCGGGGCGAATATCTGAACGGCATCATTATGGCGGCTTATCTTGGATATGCGTTTATCGACGCGGCAGAGGTTATCCGTTTCCATGAGAACGGGGACTTTGATGCCGAGACGACCAACAATATACTGAGCGCGCGCCTTGAGGATGTGAAGCAGGCGGTGATCCCGGGATTTTACGGCGCTATGCCGGACGGAAGGATCAAGACCTTTTCGCGGGGAGGGTCAGACATCACCGGCTCGATCGCAGCCAGGGCGGTGCAGGCGGATACTTATGAGAACTGGACGGACGTCTCAGGATTTCTCATCGCAGACCCAAGGATCATCCCCAACGCCAAGCCGATCGACGTCATTACCTACAGAGAGCTCAGGGAGCTGTCCTATATGGGGGCGACAGTGCTCCATGAAGATGCCATCTTTCCGGTAAAGAAGGCGGGGATCCCGATCAATATCCGCAATACGAACCGTCCGGAGGACAAGGGAACACTGATTGTGGAGGCTACCTGCCAAAAGCCTAGGTTTGTCATTACCGGCGTGACGGGAAAGAAGGATTTTGCTTCCGTTACCGTGGAAAAGGCCATGATGAACTCGGAGGTGGGCTTCTGTAAGAAAGTGCTGGAGGTATTTGAGCAGAACGGCGTCTCTATCGAACATATGCCGTCGGGTATCGACACGATGACCATCCTGATTCACCAGGACGAGTTCCAGGAGAAGGAGCAGAAGGTGATCGCGGGCATCCACCGCGCCGTAGAGCCGGATTTTCTTGAGCTTGAATCAGACATTGCCCTTGTGGCCGTAGTTGGGCGCGGCATGAAGGCTACCAGAGGGACGTCGGGGCGCATTTTTTCCGCGCTGTCCCATGCCAATGTCAACGTTAAGATGATCGACCAGGGATCAAGTGAGCTGAATATTATCATCGGGGTCAGAAACCACGACTTTGAAGAAGCGATAAAAGCGATCTACGACATTTTTGTCACTACACAATTATAAAAAATACAGATGAAGACCATGGAGGTATCCGATGAATATTTTATTTTTTCTGAAGCCAAAAAGTGAGCTGGCTTACATTCATGATCATCACACGGTAAGACAGGCGATGGAGATCATGGAATATCATAAGTATTCCTGTGTCCCGATCCTTGACAGGAACGGAAAATATAAAGGTACGATCACGGAGGGAGACCTTCTCTGGGGCCTGAAGAAGGAGAATAAGATGAACATGAAGGCCGCCGAGGATATCAATATCATGAAGATCAGCCGGAGGAATGATTACCAGTGCGTCATGGGGACCTCCAAGATGGAAGACCTGATCGGCCGTGCCATGGAGCAGAATTTTGTCCCGGTGGTAGACGATATGGGGCAGTTTATCGGAATCATCACCCGGAGGGACATTATCGGGTATTGCTATGATAAGATGAAAGGACATGACGGTCATGATCATTGATTTCCATACCCATATGTTTCCGCATATACTTGCAGGGCGCACGCTTGCAAAGCTATCGGAGTATGCCGGGATGAAACCTTACACGAACGGGACATACGAAGGGCTTCTTGCGTCCCAGAAGGAGGCGGGGATCGACTGCTCGGTGGTGCTTCCTATAGCTACAAGGCCATCCCAGTATGGCACGATCAATGACTTTGCTTCCCGTTATCTTGAGGGAGAGGTCATCTCCTTCGGAAGCGTGCACCCGGCATCTGAGCATTATAAAGAGGAGCTTAAGGAGATCAGGGCCATGGGCTTAAAGGGCATCAAGCTCCATCCGGATTATCAGGAGGTATATTTTAACGATATCCGCTATAAGCGGGTGGTCGCTTACGCTGAGGAGCTTGGCCTCATCGTCACGGTGCATGCCGGCTCGGATCCCAAATGCCCAAAGGATATTCACTGTACGCCGCAGATGGCCGCAGAGCTTATGCGCGAGGTCAGGCCCAGGAAGCTGGTGCTGGCCCATCTTGGCGGGAACCAGCAGTGGGATGAGGTGGAGCAGCTTCTTGTAGGAAGGGAGGTATATCTTGATACAGGGGTCATCTTTGACCATATGGAGACAGAGCAGTTTATCCGGATCATGAGAGCACATGGAAGTGAGAAGGTCCTGTTTGCCACAGACAGCCCTTGGGCAGAGCAGAAAAGGTTTGTGGACGTGATGGAGAAGATGGACATCACAGAGGAAGAACGGGAGAATATCATGGGAAAGAATGCGCTGAAGCTGCTGGGGATGTAAGAGGATAATATGGTTTTAATTTGCAGATAAAGGGACAAAGTCATTGCTTGGAGGAGACTGGATGAAGACACTGACGATGAATATCCGTATAGCGGATAATGGTGAATTTGAGGAAAAGCAGGCAAAGATTGTCAGCGAGACGTCCGGCATAGCCGGAGTGAAGGTACAGATAAAAAAAGCAGGTGAAAAATCCTGCCCGGATTTTCTGGAGCTTCTGGAAAAGACGGATACGGATTTTGTGCTTTTTTACAGCGGTAATGTCCAGGTTGTAAGAAATGATGTTGAAAAGCTTGTTGAGGCGCTCAGTCATGCCAGCGGTGATTTTTTCCGGCAGGAGGTTGAGACGCTGTTTCCAAGGGCAAGAAAGCAGGAAAAGATATTTTTATATTTTCCAAGCTTCGTGTTTGGCACCGGTATGCTCCGCGCGATCGAACTTAGCGGTGTGCCGGATCATTTATATCAGGAAAAGATACTGCTGGATGCCATAGACCGCTGCGGGGCCGCCGTCCGTATGGAGCAGTGCCTGATCCATACCTGTGATATCCTGGAGAACAGCACCAGCCTGTATGAGCCGCAGTTTGACAAGCGGTGGTATCAGGAGGATATCGAGGATTTCCTGCTTCCCTATATCAGAGAGAAAAGCCCGGCGGGCAAGGAAGTACAAAAGCAGGTGTTCTACTGCCGTACCCTGCGATTGTTTATGAATCTGAACGATAAGGAAAAGTTCTCGCTGGATGAGGACGAGATACAGCGTTTCTTTTTGGCTGTCCGAAAGCTTTTGCAGTATATTGACGATGATGTGATCGCGGCGAGAAAGGAATACCGCAAGCTTCCCACAAGCTTTACCTATCTGTTTCTGAAGGAAAAGCATGGCGGTGATCTTGAGCTGTCAGTGGTCCGTGAGAAAGGCAGAAACAGGTATTTTGTCAACGGCCAGTGGCTGGAAAGTGACTTTGTAGACACCAGGATTCAGGCGGTGAATTACTGGAATGATACGCTGACTATCGACGCAGAGGTCAGAGGAGACTTTTTCATTGATGACATGGAGAAAAATTACCATGTACTCATCAATGTAAAAAAGGTTCCGGTCAAAAAGGTTGAAGCCTACAATATCGTAAAGGCATTCGGGCAGGCGGTATTGAGATTCTACCAGTTCAGCTTTTCCGTCCCCAGAAAGCTGATGGACAAAAAAACGGTGATCGAATTCGAGGCGGTAATCAGAGACGGAAATGCAGTAAAGACGCCTCTTGAGCTTAGAAAGCCGGCGGCGCGCCTGATCGAATCCAAATGGTCGTACTATGCCTTCGCTGACCGCATGCTGGTAAAAAACGGGAACCGGCTGATCATCACTTCCTGCAGACATACAGACATCCTGAAACGTGAGTGCGCCATGGCCGCCAAGGGATTTCTGAATATAAAAGACGTTAAGAACAAATGGCAGATACTTTTTCTAAGAATGTGCTACTGGCTCACAAAAAATCATTACAGCCGGAAAAAAACCTGGATTTTCTTTGATAAATTATATAAAGCCGGGGATAATGCAGAGTATCTGTTTGATTACTGCTGCCGGAATTCCGGTGAGGTAAACTGCTATTACATTGTCAACAGGGATTCTGCGGATTATGTACGACTTCGGAAGAGATACGGGAAGCACGTTCTGGCATTCGAATCTTTCCGGCAGCGGCTGGCGGTTCTTCATGCGGATATAATCTTTGCCACGCACGCGAAGGTACTGAAGCTCTGCGGATTCCCGGGAAGCTATCAGAAGTATTTCCGTAATCTTTTGAAGGCAAGGATCGCCTGTATCCAGCACGGACTGACTGTCCAGGATATTGCCCAGTTCCAGAACAGGCTGAAGGACAATACGTCCCTGTATTTCTGCGCGTCAAAATACGAGATTGAGAACTTAAAACGGCCCATTTACGGCTATCACGGGTCTGAGCTTAAGCTGACCGGCTGTCCCAGATATGACGGCCTGATCAGCAATGACCAGCGAAAGATCCTGATTACGCCTACCTGGAGGCGTAATGTGGTTATCACCGGCAACAGGGCAGGAACGGCAAAGGAGTATAATCCTCAGTTCAAAAACACGAAATATTTTGAGCTGTATAACCGGCTGATCAATGATCCGCGGCTTATTGAGGCGGCAGAAAAGTACGGCTATAAGCTAATCTATCTGGTTCACCCGACGCTCAGCTCCCAGGCCGGCGATTTTGATACGAACAAATGCTTGTCGGTCATCCCGGCCGCTTCTGATGTTTCCTATGAAAAGATGCTTACCGAATCAAGTCTGATGCTTACGGATTATTCCGGCGTCCAGTTTGATTTTGCCTATATGAAAAAGCCTGTACTTTACTATCATCCCCAGGAGCTTCCGCCCCATTATGAAGAAACGGTATACCAGTATGATACTATGGGTTTCGGTCCGGTCATCACCGGACATGATGCTGTCGTCAATGAATTGTGCAGTTACATGGCGGATAACTGCCGGATGAAGGAAAAATATGTAAAGCGGGTGGAAGAATTTTTCGCGTATACAGATCATGATAACTGCAGAAGAATATATGAAACGGTTATGCAGTTATAAAAATAAGAGAATATTAATAGACATTTTGTCGGAGCGGAGATATAATATTACATATTTTGTAAATTTTAGTATGCAGGTTTAAAAGGAGTATGTGTATGAAAGGTATTATTCTGGCTGGGGGTTCAGGGACAAGATTATATCCGTTGACGAAAGTGACATCGAAGCAATTGCTTCCGGTCTATGACAAACCGATGATCTATTATCCGATGTCGGTGCTGATGAATGCCGGGATCAGGGATATCCTGATCATCTCAACGCCTCAGGATACGCCGCGCTTTAAGGAGCTTCTGGGCAATGGAAACCATTTCGGGCTTAATCTGTCCTACGCGGTACAGCCATCGCCGGACGGGCTGGCTCAGGCATTTATCATCGGCGCTGACTTTATCGGGGACGACTGTGCTGCCATGGTATTGGGGGATAATATATTTGCGGGGCACGGCCTGAAAAAACGGCTGAGAAAGGCGGTTAAGAAGGCGGAAGCCGGAAAAGGGGCGACGATATTCGGTTATTATGTGGATGATCCGGAAAGATTCGGTATCGTTGAATTTGACAGCAATGGACATGCAGTATCGATTGAGGAGAAGCCGGAAAATCCCAAGAGCAATTACTGTGTGACAGGGCTTTATTTTTATGACAACCGGGTGGTAGCGTATGCCAGAGACCTCAAGCCGTCACCGCGGGGAGAGCTTGAGATCACGGATCTGAACCGCATCTATCTGGAAAGCGGGGAGCTTAATGTAGAGCTTCTGGGACAGGGCTTTACCTGGCTGGATACCGGAACTCACGAAAGCCTTGCTGAAGCGGCTAATTTTGTCATGACTGTAGAAAACCACCAGCACAGGAAGATCGCCTGCCTTGAGGAGATCGCGTACCTGAACGGCTGGATTTCCAAAGATGAGGTCTTAGAGGTGTATGAGGTGCTGAAGAAAAACCAGTACGGTCATTATCTTAAGGACGTCATAGACGGTAAGTACAGAGAGCAGTTATATTAGGGCAAGCCTTGTGAAGCTGCGGCATATTACGCAGGCAAAAGGGCTGCCCCTGACAGGATCAAATATAGAAGAGGGATAAGAGAATGAATATTTTAGTTACAGGCGGAGCTGGCTTTATCGGCTCGAATTTTGTTTATCATTTGTTGGACAAATATCCGGATTACCGGGTAATCTGTGTGGACTGCCTGACCTATGCCGGGAATCTTTCTACATTAGAAAAGGCGCTTGAGAATCCGAATTTCCGTTTCTGCAAGGAAAACATCTGTGACAGGGAAGCGATCTATTGGATCTTTGAGGAGGAGAAGCCGGATATTGTCGTCAATTTTGCGGCTGAGAGCCATGTGGACCGTTCCATTGAAGATCCGGAGGTATTTCTGGATACAAATATCAAGGGAACAGCAGTGATGATGGATGCCTGCAGGAAATACGGTATCGTAAGATATCATCAGGTGTCCACTGACGAAGTGTACGGTGATCTGCCTCTTGACCGGCCGGATCTGTTCTTTACGGAGGATACGCCGATCCATACCAGCTCACCCTACAGTTCATCCAAAGCAGGTGCTGACCTTCTGGTACTCGCTTATCACCGGACCTACGGCCTTCCGGTGACGATCTCACGCTGTTCGAATAATTACGGGCCGTACCATTTTCCGGAGAAGCTGATCCCGCTGATGATCGCCAATGCGCTGGCTGACAAGCCGCTGCCGGTGTACGGTGAAGGGTTAAATGTCAGGGACTGGCTCTATGTGGAGGATCACTGCAAAGCCATCGATCTGATCATCCATAAGGGGCGCGTGGGAGAGGTCTATAATATCGGCGGCCATAATGAGATGAAAAATATTGACATCGTAAAGATTATCTGCAAAGAGCTTGGCAAGCCGGAGAGTCTGATCACCTATGTGACGGACCGCAAGGGTCATGATATGCGCTACGCCATTGATCCTACAAAGATTCACAGTGAATTGGGCTGGCTTCCGGAGACGAAATTTTCAGACGGGATCAAAAAGACGATCCAGTGGTATCTAGACCACCGTAAGTGGTGGGAGACAATCATCTCAGGAGAGTATCAGAATTACTATGAAAAGATGTATGAACAGAGATAATACAGGTGAATGCGGAGGACAGATGGAATGAAGATTTTTGTAACCGGAGTCGGGGGACAGCTTGGCCATGACGTGATGAACGAACTGGCCGGGCGCGGCTATGAAGGTGTAGGAAGCGATATTGCTCCAGAATACAGAGGGATAGATGATTCGACGGCTGTAACAGAGATGCCGTATGTCCAGATGGATATTACAGATGCTGAATCGGTGGAGAAGATCCTTCTGAAGGAATCGCCGGATGTGGTCGTCCATTGTGCTGCATGGACGGCTGTCGACCTGGCAGAGGATGACGACAAGGTTGACCAGGTGCGTAAGATCAATGCACTGGGTACGGAAAACGTAGCGAAGGCCTGCCGCCGTCTGAACAGTAAGATGGTCTATCTCAGCACGGACTATGTGTTTGACGGCCAGGGGAAAAAGCCCTGGGAGCCGGACTGCCGGGACTACAGGCCCCTGAATGTATACGGAAAGACGAAGCTTGAGGGCGAGTTTGCCGTAAGTGAGAATCTGGACAAATATTTTATCGTCCGTATCGCGTGGGTGTTCGGGGTAAATGGCAGGAACTTTATTAAGACGATGCTGGATGTAGGAAAGAAGCATGACACTGTCCGCGTGGTCAATGACCAGATCGGTACGCCCACATATACCTTTGATCTTGCCCGCCTGCTGGTGGACATGCTGGAGACGGATAAGTACGGGTATTACCATGTGACCAATGAAGGCGGGTATATCTCCTGGTATGACTTCACCTGCGAGATCTTTAAGCAGGCAGGCTATACGACAAAGGTGATCCCGGTAACTACAGCAGAATATGGGCTGTCGAAGGCTGCCAGGCCATTTAACAGCCGGCTGGATAAGAAAAAGCTTACGGAAAACGGTTTCACGCCGCTGCCCACTTGGCAGGACGCGCTTAGCCGTTATTTGCATGAGATAGAGTATTAGATCAACAGAGG
>Ga0137306_102750_pt1 | contig 14243 bp, 10 predicted proteins | sample Inofroosms_March_FD_97187 | JGI IMG/M metagenome (GOLD analysis project Ga0137306, IMG submission 97187) | Mouse cecal microbial communities from Vienna, Austria - N-Acetylneuraminic and N-Acetylglucosamine D2O microcosms_March | ecosystem: Host-associated > Mammals > Digestive system > Large...
AATTACTTATTGACATTTCTTAGCTGGACTTTAAATGTTCCACCAACATATAAAAAGAGTTACTTAATGCAAAATACCCCCCCCCTCCTATATAGATATATGCCATATGACCCGTTAAAATCTTGTTGTATTGTTATTTCACTGTTATCAGCTTTAACATAAATATAGCATCCGCATCCATCTAAACCAGCTATTGCCTGTTCATCCAGGTTGTCTTCTTCATAAATACCAGTATCTTGTATCGAGTATCCATAAAATCTTGTTTTGACAGAATCAAGATTATTGGAATCAATGAAGAAAAATTCTTCGTCAATGTTAAAGTAATTTTCATTGTTCATAATAAAATATCCTTTCAAATATAAGCATTACATATCTGTAGCAACTCTCGTTTTACATTAGAGTACTCCATTACTAATGATTTGTCCATTATAAAATATCTTTGCCACCTTCGATAATATCAAATACTTTATACAAGTATAATTACTCCTTTTTCAAAAAAGGTACTTAACATATGGAATCACACTCAGTATTTCAATAATTATATAGGACAATAAAAACGTAATAACGGAAATTATAATAATTTGAGAAGGTTTATTGTGAACATCTCCAATTACCCTAATTAGCATCATTAATATCATCCTGTGTGTTAAATAAATTCCAAAGAAACACAATAAAAGCTTTTTCAAAAGCCTGTATGCGCCAATAATCGGTAATCCGGGAGAATTATACCATACGTTATATGGTGCATTCATTGAATACAACTTAATCTGCATATACACTGTGCTGGCAAAAGCAGTTATTGCGATACTTCCAAATAATAAATATGCAGCCAGCCTCTTCTCCTTAAAAAATGTATTTAATTGATCTTTATATCTATATACTATAAATGAGCAAATTTAAAAAAGTGTACAATAAACCTATGCCACTAAAGCTATAAACTGCTCAAAGCCAATGTGCCTTGCTCCACACTGGTAGACGAAATGGATCCGCTCTTCCTGGATATGGCTATAAATATATGCATAGCCGTCTTCGAAAGACATGGTTTCACCGCATCCAGTACATGCAAGCAGATGGGCCAGCGACATCAGCAGCCAGTACCTCCTGATTCCCTGAGATGAGCGAACCTGGTATCTGTCAAATGCCAGCCTGTCCTTTGCCTGGCGGAAGAACACCTCCACTGGCCACCGTTCCACATATATGTCCAGAATCTCCCGGGTGCTTAAAGAGACATCCGTGCTGATAAAGGCCCGCAGGGCTTTGGGGACATGGAACGCGTCCTTCGGGTAGCTGATCAGGACCACCGCATTTTCAATGCCGTTGAGGTTCCCTTCATACCGATAGATATAATAGCTCCGGCTGCCAACGGTCACGAGGCTGACAGCGGCATCTGTCTTCCGTATATGAAGGGCGAACTCGCCTACCTTCTGCTTTATGCCGCAGGGGTACAGCACCCGGTTCGTCTTCAGTGCGCCAATGGTATAGAAGCCCTTTTTGATAAAAGCATCCATGATGCCGCCGCATGTATACCAGCTGTCGCATAGGAAATAGGAGACAACCGGCGGTACGGGAAGCTCGTCCGCAATCTCCTGTACGATCTTCACCTTTGATTTGGACTTGTCGTACATGACGATGGCATAATTGAGGACGATGCCGTTGCAGGAGAGCATGACGGCTACGGCCTGGTGCCCATAGTCCTGCTTCCCCTTGAGGTGTGACTGGTGGAAATACGCATCTTCAATCGGGTGCAGAGCCCGTGACGAAGGCTTTGTCTTGGATGAGATGGTGTCGTCCACGATGCAGAACACAGGCTTTCCAGATCGCTGGGCTTCTTTATAGATGAACTGGATGACAGTGCTTTTCAGTATGTTTTCCAGTTTGGCGTCATCCCATTTCCCTTTATTGAGGAAATGTGCAACCGTGGTACGGTGGCAGGGGCTGTATTTTTCAAAATCGATAGTCTTCCCATGATATCCAAGGGAAAAGACGGATATCAGTATGGCCATGATATGCTTCATGACAGTCTGGGGAAAGACACGGCATAAATTTAAGTTCTTAAAGCAGTTGTAAAGCAGCGTTGAATGGTATATACTGTTCTCTATAAGACATCATCCTTTGCAGGTTATTGTTTTCTGGACAAAAACAGTATACACCCAAAAGGGTATGGTGTCTTTAGTTTTAAGGCATTTAAAGCAGTTTTGGTAAAAATTCAAATTTGCTCATTTATAGCTATATATTAAAACTCCGACTGTTAGATAAAGTCCATACGTATTTCCACCATAACTTAAATCAATCTGGCTCTTAAAGCTTTGATTATCCAGCCTAATAGCATCTAAATCTGTCTGGAGTTTATACTTAACCTTCACTTTTTTCAAAAACTTTCTCATTTATACTGGATTTTCATGGCTGGTATTCCCAAAATAAAAGAAGATTCCTACCATCATAAAAACAGGTATTGTTGCCATTACAGGTAACATATATCGTAATAATCCATTTACCGGGGACAAACAACACATTGCTATAATTAAAATCGGTGCAGAATATAAAGTTAATACCTTCCATTGCCTTCTTCTTATCAATAATCCAAGTATAAATATTAACATCCAGGTGTAGAATGCCGGATTTACCACAAAGGAAAGTAAGGGAATTTTATTCCAGGTATAAATCATATCTGAACAGGCTGAACGAAAGTCATCATCGAAAATATATTCTGAATATATTACATTTTCATCATTATTTCCAAGTGATCCTTTATTATATAATGGATAAGATCCCAAACCATAATAAAAATATAAAGGATCTGTATATCCATATATATTGTTCAAAAAAGCCTCCACATATGTTCTTGGATGTTGTTTAAATTTTCTTATCCATAAATGCCAAAAATTTCTCCATTCCTCTTTCGTTGGATTTCCAAAATGATTTTTTATCGGATCAGATGTTTCTGGATTATATCTCTCAGGTATTCCATCATATTTTACTATATAATTTATTATTTCTTTATCTTCATCAGTAAATTCATCTTCAAAAAAAGTTACAGTTCTCGCAATCTGTTGTAATGGTATGCTCTTATCTTCAACCTGATTCCCTGGTTTCAGTCCCAAAATATTTTCAGGAAAATAATGAAACAAAACAATTAATATTATTATACCTGTCATTGAAATAAATATTTTTCTTTTATCTTTTACAGCAAAAAGAAGTACAAAAACAGCAGGAATAATGATAAGACTCATACCATTTCTTAACAATGCCGTCAAAACTCCTGCTATAATCATTCTGGCATATCCCATTCTGCCACTTCCACCAAAATATACCTTAACTAATTCTAAAATAAACCATGCAAATACAATAAAACATAACGAATCTTTTATTAGTGCCTGCATATAAGTCCACCACATGGGTGCTGCTGAATAAAAGATTAAAACTATTACTGCTATATATTTATTTTTTAATTTACCATATATATACTTACATATTTCCCCAAATACAATTGCTCCAAATACACTTTGAAAAGCATTATATGCTATACATCCGCCAGCATGCCCCCCCCCCGTATTCTCTCCAATTTTAAAAATCGTTCCCAGAATAATTGTAGAATAATAGGGGTGGTGTAAATTCATTGATCCATAACCAAAATACATGTTTAATTGATTTCTTCCATCATGAGGTACACTCCCGGGAAAAAATGGTATTGCAAATACAAGCCAGCCTGCCAACATTATTATAGTACAAATCACTCCAAAATGTTTCTCAAAAAACTGGTTATTAAACTTTATGACAGGTATATTATTTTTGTAATCAATGAATAAAATTATCTCCTTAACAAGTACATAAAATATCCCCCATAAACCTGTAAAAACTATAAATGCTATCATCATCTGATTTTTATTTAGAAGAATAAAATCCAGAGAGTGAAAAGCTGACAAACTCATACCACATATTATAAATATTGAATATATGAACCCTATTACAAATGCGCTCTTTGAAAAGCACTTATTGTCAGGGTATTTATTACTGTTTATTTGCCTTTTATAAATTAATAAAATTAACAGCATAGCCAAAATATGTTCAACTTTTATTTCGCCTAATTCATTCCGAAGCAATTTCCAAAACGAAATAGTCTCGTTCATATTGGTCTTTAAATTTGAAGGCACAATGGATATCGCTACTCCTGAGCATAAAGTCAGAACACCATAAATAACCAGTATAATATTTTTATTGTTCATTATATTTATCCCTCTCCCTAACCATAAGATATATAGCAATTCCAAACCCTGTAACAGACAAAATAATACTTAATATTTTATCAGGTAATAAATATGTCATTTCTATAGTATTGATGCCTTCTTCTAATGGTATAGAATAAAAGCAACCAGCAAATAAATTTGCAGTAATTCTTTTACCATTTAGTCTAATTTTCCAGTTTTTATCATAGGGTACTGTTAAAATAAGGTTCGCGCCTGCCTCCCCATTAACTTCTGCTTCAATTTTGCCATTTTCAACATACAATTTATTTGCTTCATTTTTTCTGATCCTGTTAGAAATTTCTTCTAATAGTTTTAAATCCAAAGCATAAAATTGTTCTTCATCTTTCTTTACATCATAACTACTATTTGCTTTTATTAATAATTCAGCTTCCAAATCATCATCTGAAACTGGTATATAAAAAACAGACGGGGAGAGCCATTTTGAATAGTCTGTTTCATAATATCCATTTACATTTAATACTGCATTCATTTCGGAATTCCAGGGAATATTTCCATAAACAGCATTTTCTCCTTCTTTCAGAAATATTTTATATTTGCTCTCTCTGTTTTGAGATAAATCTCCTTCTTGCACTACTTCATAATCCAATTTCTTATATATTTCTACTTTTTCACCCAATAATTTACTGTATATTCTGTTTTGAAACTCAAATGGATTAATATCAGATTCTATTTCGTCCTGGTTGTCTATATATGTAAATGCCAATGGTAAGTAATATGGATTAAAATATATTTTATCACTACCACTAACTGGTTTTAAACCATTAACTGGATAATCTGATAATATATACTTTACCCCCAAAAAAGAATCTGCCCCTAATACTGAAGTATTTACAATACACATATTTAATCCATTTTGTCTATAACCCAATTTATGAAGTAATTTTAACTGGATTTCATCTGGGGAACTTGTATATCCAGAAATCGACCAAAACCCATAATTAATAGCTTCATTATAATTTGCCGTTAAATTATTTGTCTTCATGTTTCTGGTAAATGTCTGTGATATCCTGTATATGTTGTTATCAGCATTCTTAATTTGGCGTATCATTCCCTCATGCTCTTGTACATATTCTTTATATTCATTAACATCCGATGTATGATAGTTCTTCATAAGCAAATAACTATTATAAGTCACATCAAATATGGTAATTACAGATAAAAGTACTAAAATATATTTTTTATTTTCAGTACTCAAAATGTATTTTTTTAACACAAATGATACCAATATAATAAGTATCGCTGTATAGTATACAAACTTACGGTTCTCATCACGTCTTGCATAATTTAATATCAATAATATTAGCGCATATTTTACCCCCCCCCCTGTATATATCAGTATACTCTTTACTACTTATTTCAGACAAATAGTAAAAAGCTATAAACAGGAGAGTTGCAATGCCTAAATACGAAAATCTGCACCAGTAACTTGCTACATTTTTTAATAAAGAAAAGACACTATACAAAGGATTCCAATAAAACATAAGCAAATTTACAGCAGCAATAAATGTAAATGCTAATTTTCGTTTTCTGTTTTTATCTGTAAAAAAGAACTCCAGAAAAATAACCAGCGCTAACACTCCACAATACAATGAAACCTTTTCGCCTGTACTTCTTGCTCCATATGTATAACTTTGAATTATTGATAAAACATCTCCTTTAAAGGAAAAATCTCTTAGCAAGCCAAACTGCAAATCTCCCCTGCTACTATTTTTCATAACATTAACAGTAGGCAAAAACAATACAGCACTGCACATTAATGCAATTATAATGGAGAAAATATATTGAACAAAAGCCCTAGCTTTTGTTCGTACATCATTTTGTTCAGTCAAAACCAATTCCATAATAATCCATAGCAACGAGAATAAACAATTTATCGCAGCTGTATACCAATTAAACAGAATCGAAAATGCAACTGGTATAATTAACTTCCACATTTTTCTGTTATTAGCCACATTATATACGCCCAACAAGATAAGCGGAAGCATATATACACCATCAATCCACATAATATTACTGCTCTGCGCAATATTGTATTGTGAAAATGCATAACATATAGAAAAACTTATAATCAATATTTTCTTTTCAGGTTCTATGTCTGATTTGTCAAACCTGCTATTTAAAAATATTGAGAAAAAAGCACCCGCCATTCCCATTTTTAACATAAATAATAAATTAAAAAAAACATGTAATTGTGTTTTTTCAAAAAATAATATCAGTAAATTCAACGGTGATGCCAAATAATAACTAAATACAGCAATATTATTCCCACCCAATGTTTTTCCGAAAGAATAATATATATTATTCTTTCCTTCCAGAACGTCTTTAAAATATCCAAATAAATCAAGGTACTGTATATTAGCATCCATACAGGCAAGAGAATTAGCTCCAAATGGAGCATATTTTCCAAGTATGTATAAAAAAAGCATAATGATTTCAACTGCTAAAAATACTATTATCCCATCATAAATAACAGATTTAATCTTCCACATTTTATCTACTTTTCAAATCGCCTCTAAACAAATGAACCAAAAACCTCAATGGTGCAGTAAGCTTTAATCCAACTCTATATGAAATAGAATTTTGAACCTTTAGTAATTCATTATTCAAATGCTCTTTTTGCCTTTCTAATTCTTCTATTTTTTTCTGGTTTATTTCCTTTGCATATTTTCGTTGATAAAACTTTTCAGGATTATATACCAGCTCTCTTAATTCATGCCATTCTACTTCTGTAAAATATGTACCTTGTATATTTAATTCTTCTATATCAATTTTGAAAATTTTTGAAATGTTCAATACATATTCATATTTGTATATAGAACTAATTCTTGCTAAAGTGCCTATGCAGTTATGCCACTTTTTTACCTCATATACTTCTTTAAATTTCTCAAGAATATCATGCTGTTCTAAAAAAGATCTTATAAAGTTATATTCTTCGATTGTACAATATACTTTCTTTGGATTTGACATCGATGAATTAGGATTATCTCTTCTATTTCTATATAATGGAACATCAATAAACATACTTCTTTCAGCCAGACAAAATGTCTGAAACCAAAATCCATTGTCCTGATAAGATGCTCCCGGAGTCTCATTATGTCTAATCTTGTTATTTTCTATAAAGTTTCTGCTATAGATGCCACTCCATGTATTCATTATAAAAAGAAATGTACTTAAATCCTCACTTGTATTTACAACCTTATTGTATATATCGTTATTTAATTTACAAATTCTATTGTAATTCAGATGTTTGGAACCATCTTCATCCGTTTTGAATCGGTAAAAATCTGCTTTAACAAAATCAAGAGCATTTGCCTTTGCACAATCATATAGTTTTTCAAACATATCCAATGAAACATAATCATCTGGTTCAAGAATGCCTATATACTCACCTGTAGCTGCATTCAAGCCCTTATTCATTGCCTTGCCATACCCCCCATTAGGTCCGTCTATCACTTTTATTCTTGCATCATTTGAACTATATTCTTTTATGATGTTAAGTGAGTTATCTGTTGAACCATCATTTACGCAAATGATTTCTATTTCTTTCAGTGTCTGATTAACAACACTTTCCATCGCTTCATACAAGTATTCTTCAGTATTGTATATAGGCAATATAACAGATACTTTAGGAACTGCGTTCTTATCTGTTTCATTACATCGTACCAATGGTTTTGTATTATGTTTTTGATTTTCTCTATATATAGAAAATTCCAAATTTGGATTATCAGTTCTATTAATAATATCTAAATATTTTTTATATTCATTTTTATTTTTAAAGTATTTGTCATCATGTCCATTAATGTTTAATTTATCAAACCATTCATTAATTAACTTATTATATAGCTTTTCTGCAATATCCATTGGTAATGACTCTAAATTCCACAAGCAACTGTGCAATGCATAATTCGAAAAACCTTGTCCATATTTAGAATATAATTCTTTCTCTTCCATTTCCTCCTTAATCTTTAGCAATGCATAATAAAAACATTCCCATGATTTATAGCGGGTTGACGATAAAGAATTCGATACATTTCTCCTTTGATAATATAAATATTCATCAATTATTGATATCCTTTTTGCATATAATAATGACATAAACACAAAATACATATCATTTGTCGTTCTCTGCTCTTGAAATCTCAATTTATATTCTAAGACAAATTCTTTTAAATATAATTTATCCCATGCCCATCCCATAAGCGCATGAAAAGGGCTACTTTTTATTTCTTCACACGAAAAACATTCCTTATCTGGTATTTCGTCTGTCCGAACAGAAAATGTGCATGGCTTTACCCCAGAAGTAACATTATCATAAAAATAAGCCTTGCATATACCAATCTGCGCATTATACTGTTCACATTGTTCGTACATCTTTTGCAGCATAGTTGCTTCTATGTAATCATCGGCATCCAAAAAAGACAAATATTTTCCTTTTGCAATATCAATGCCTTTATTTCGTGCAACACCAGCACCTTGGTTTTTCTGAATAATTATGGTTATGCGCTTATCTTTATTTGCATATTCTTTTAATATTGATAATGAAGTATCTGTAGAACCATCATCAATACAAATCAGCTCAAAATCATCAAATGTCTGATTTAATATTGAATCTATACACTTCTCTAAGTATTTATCTACGTTGTATACCGGAAGTATTACTGATATCCTTGGCATTTTTTCTTCTCTCCTATATTTTTATCAAATTTCGTTTTCTGCCACACCTTCTCACGGTCAGCGCAGTAAATACGCTGACCGTGAGAACAGTTACATCATTTATACAGCACATATTAACTGACATACTTTTTCAATTACAAACTTGTCAAAAAGCTATATTTCTCTGTCGTAAAAATTGTTGATGATTTTTTGCCTTCATATCGTTTTGTCACATATTCAATCCCATTCTCTTCAAAGATTTTCTGTAACAATTTGATTGTGTTATTTTCACCTATTCTTGTTGTATCATCAATCAGTATTACAAAGTCCGGTTCAAGACATTCTGGTATTACTTTAAGAATATCAACCCTGGCATACTTAATTGCTTTACCCCCTATAGGCGCATCGATACAAATAAAATCAAACTTTTGTCCTCTGAATTGCTCTTCAAATCCTCGGTACATTATCACAGCTTCATCATCCAAATACTTATCTACAATCGTTTCGAGATTTACAAACTTTACATTATCAGGCACTTCATATGTTGTTGTAAAGAATTCTATCCATTTAGGATCATGTTCAACTACCTGATGTTCTGCATGATAATATCCGCTGTACTGTGATATCATCCTTGTAGTCTGTCCCAATCCCAATTCAAGAATCTTCCTAGGCTTTACAGAATCCAATATCCTATACATCACATACAGCATCTGGTACCCTGCTGCCCACCTGCCTGGTGCAAATGCCTTGTTCTGCAACCAGACACTGTCTTTTATGACATCATGAAAGACATTAGCCCATGTATTCTCTTCTTCTGTCCTGCCTAACAGAGTAATCTTATCAATCTGAGTATTGTATTTGTCCATTAGATTCTTTTGATTCATAGCAATTTTAGAAGTTGCATCAACAATCTGATCATTTATGTTCTTTGCAGCCTCATCAAATGAAGTACCTATATTTTTTATTAAATTAGCAGTTTCATCACATATAGCATCCTGTTTCAGATTTACTTTCTGTACTTTATCTCCAACTGTGTTGATGAGCTTTATAATCACATCCTGTCTTTGATGCAATTTTTCCTGATTTGAATTAGCCTGATTTAATGTATCTTTTAATTCCTTCAACAAATCAGCATACAACAAATTGCTCTTCCTAAATTCCTCCGCCATATCCAACATCTCGCGATGCATATTCGCAGTCTCTTGTATAACTGTGCTCGTCATTGACTCTTCATTTTCTTTACTCTTTCTAAATTCCTCCGTAATATCCAAAATCTCACGATGAATATTTGCAGTCTCTTGGATCATCGTACTTCGTAATGATTCTTCATTCTCTTCAAATTTCCTGTCCATAAATCTTCTCGATGGCGGAATTATTCTAAATATTATTTTCTTAAATCTATCAAACATTATAATGTCTCCTTCTGCAATCACAGCAAATTGTTATTTACTTAGTTTTGCCTTAATTAGATTCTTTAACCCTCTTTATTTCCTCGGTATATATTCTTTAGTTGCTGTATACAAACTTTCCAGTACATCAGCAGGATGCAGGTCATCAGAATCCATGAATATCACATATTTTCCTCTAGGTCATCCTAGGCTATACCAAAATAGTGGTTTGTAACTTTGTAATTACTGCGATTATAAATATTCTTCCGCTTGTCCAAGCAAGGAAATGTAACAGTTTTTATAGTTTGTTACATTGCCCTATATCCCTAAACCAGATAAAACGGAACCAAAATTTTGACATTTTGCGCAAGATTTCTTTCTTAATCAGCTTATAGATGTTATGGCTTGCTTAGACATTATGAAAGCGGAACAGGAAACCGGCAAAATCATGGTATATTTTTTGATTTTTTTCACACTGCTTTGCACACGAAAAAACCGCTTGTTGTTATTACAAGCGGTTTTCTAATAGGGTTTATATTACTCAGTACCGGGAAATCATGCTGTTATTCATCTATTTCATCTGTCTGCGCACCACCGAATAGAATACGCATATAATCGCGGCGACCATACAAAACACGGTCTATATAAACATCTTTTCCATAGATCCGGTAGAACACAAGGTAGTTTCCGCTTACGAGAAAACGGTAATCGCTTTCCGTGTCCGCGACCGAAGAAAGCGGAGTCCCTATATAAGCCTGATTTTTTAGTACACGGATTTTCTTTGTGATTTTGCTTACGGTTGCCAGAGCCGCATCCGGGTTTTCAAGTTCCCTCGTGATATAGACTTTGATTTCAGCCAAGTCATTTTGCGCCTCTTTCGATAAATGTAGGTTATTCATGGGAAAGCCCGAGACTTTCCTCCACAGCCCCCAATGTCATCCAGCCTTTCTCTTCCCCGGATTTCCGGCCTTTTTCAAGCTCGTTCATCAATCGGATGGTTGCCTGTGCCTTTTCATAGTCCTGTATATCAATAATTGCATAGCGCCCCCGACCGTTTTTCGTCAGGAAAACGGGAGCGCCTGCTGCTACATCATGCAGTACCTCGCTGTAATTACGCAGATCAGAAATAGGTTTAATGTTTGGCATAAGGTTCAGCTCCTTTCTGCTATTAGTATAGCTCAATCTGCTGTATAATTCAACATCAAAATTTACAACACATGGCAAGAACGATGAAATATCGGCAAATGCTATAGCCATAAGAGCGACCAAGCATTATACAATTATGGGCAAAAGGCGATAATCCGCATGAAGCGGGTGATCGTTTTGCTCCGCAAGGTGACAGGACAGAAAAATGATACTTTATCCGATCAGGCATTCCTTTCCCTTAAATGCGAATCCGTATTTTCGTATTTGTTGTGGTGAAAAACCATCCGCAATCAGTTTGGCATCATATAGCCTTTCTTCAATTTGAGACAGGGCATTTGCAACCGTCTGCACAAGGTCTTTTTCCTTCGATGGTTTATGCACTTTAAACTCAATGATATATGCATAGTCCCTCTCCCTGTTTAACGGTACAAGCATTACATCATAGCGTCCAAAACCGCTTTCCCTGTTGGATGTAATTTCAAATCTTCCCGAAAGCTCAACCATCAGCCCCAACACAAATCCATGATAGAACCGCTCAGGCGCATCATCATCCGATACGTTTTTCGCAATATCAAAGCTTGAAAAACAGTGTAGCGCGATTTTATTCATAAACTCATTCATTCCATCAATATCATTGATGAGTAGCGCCTTGATGAAATTATTATATGGCATTTCTGCATTGCCGCCAAACCAGCCCTTGACCATCCTGCGAAACATCTTTTTCACTTCAAGGTTCGTAACAGTAAGCGTATACCATGTATCGCCTTCCTCACCCACGCCCTCTTCATCCATATCCAGTGTTCTTACATTTAACACCTTCAAGTATCCTGTGGCAAGCAAAAGACTCCATACTGCATCCGTGCTGCCGTTCAACTGGTCAAATACAATCTTTTCATCAATTTCCGCCTCAAAGTTCTTACCCTGTAGGAGGTCTTCCATTGTCTGTTTGATATCCTGATTTCCTTTTTGAATCAATTGGTTCACAAGTCCGTTCCCGCTTGTGTTTGACCAATATGTGTCATATTTCCCTTTTTTCTTGATAAATGATACGATTGACCATGGATTATAAATATCTGTATGGGTTCCGAATGTGAATCCATCATACCATTTCTTTACTTTGTCCTTATGCTCACCCAATCCGGCATCTTCAAGCGCTATAAAGACTTCCTCCTCCGTAAAGCCAAAAAAAGCCGCATATTCATCAGAGGTTGTAGTTATGACATCAAGATTATTCATGCCTGTAAAAATACTTTCTTTTGCAACTCTTGTTATGCCAGTGATAAGTCCCCTTTCAAGGTATTTGTTTGTCTTGAATGTGGAATTAAACAGACTGCTGAAAAAACTTGTAGTCTCATCCCAATAGCCTGAAATCCACGCATCCTGCATCGGTGTATCGTATTCATCCAAAATAATGATTACTTTTTCACCATAACACCTCTGCATAAAACCAGCCATTGAACAGATTGCATTCGTGGCTATTTTTGTATCCATCCCCGGCTTTATACTCTGATAATATTCCTGTTCGTTTTCATTCAGCAGATTCATGCTTGACAGATAATCATTCTCATTATATAAATCAGCAATCACCTGCGTAATCTTAAATACCATCTCCTCATAGGATGTCGCCTTGACATTGGCAAAGCTCAAAAAGATTACCGGAAACGTCCCCTGAAGCTTCCTGTACTTATATTCTCCGTCTGGAAATTTCTCTTCCCATATGGACAGTCCTTCAAACAAATCACCCTTATCCGCATACTTATTTGAGAAAAAACATTCTGTCATACTCATGTTCAGGGTTTTTCCGAATCTGCGCGGACGCGTAATCAGCGTAACCTTATCGGCATTTTCCCACCATTCCCTTATGAAATCGGTCTTGTCAATATAAAATATATGTTTCTCCCTTACTTCCTCAAAATCCTGATATCCAAGACCTGCTCTGTTTTCATTCATATGGCATCCCTCCGCATGGAATTGTTTTCTGTTTCTTATCAGTATACACGATACCCGATCTTTTCACAATATAAGGATTGCTTTGAATATGCCTGTTTTAAAATTTGCACTCCTGATCTCCACATAATGTATCAGAGGCAGAACCTGTTAAATTAATAGAAATATTATTTGTATGTAATTTTAAATTCCGAAATAAAGTCATTCATCTGTAGAACCACTTATCTAATACTTTAATTACTTCTATCCAAAATCATACTTTTAATCATCCTCAAACCTAAATAGTGTCTGCTAATTAAGCAGTTATTCGTAAGTTCCAATTTTCATGTGTATCAAATCTTTTCCAGATTCGATACCAATTTAACAAAGTGCAAAGTATTCGTTCTAAATCTTAAACAAAATCGTCCCGAATGCAAATTATCTGAAATATCAAACAAACCCAGGTTATTAATGAAATTGCTTCTGCAACTCTCCAATACCATGGAACTATATAATCAATAATTAGTTCTCCATCATAATTTGCAGGAATATCAAAAGTAATAACATTATTTTTTCCATCATATATTGTATATGTCGTTCCATTTTTATCCATTACTCTGTAACCTTTATAGTTAAAACGTGGAACAGACACTTTTCCTTCACTATCACCCGTCTTACAATACAAAACCATATTTAATCCTTTTGAAGATACTCCTTGAACTTCAACATTTTCTCCAGTTAATCCGTTTGTTAATTTTTTTACTTCATCCAAATTGGTCCCAGATCTTAAATATTCTCCTAATACAATATTCGTATTTAAATCCGATGTATCTTTAAAGTTAATTATGTTTGCCCCATCCATATA
>Ga0137306_102751_pt1 | contig 14242 bp, 10 predicted proteins | sample Inofroosms_March_FD_97187 | JGI IMG/M metagenome (GOLD analysis project Ga0137306, IMG submission 97187) | Mouse cecal microbial communities from Vienna, Austria - N-Acetylneuraminic and N-Acetylglucosamine D2O microcosms_March | ecosystem: Host-associated > Mammals > Digestive system > Large...
CCTGCAGACTGATCTCATTAATTCCGGCAATAATTCCGGAAGGGCTGGTCACTTTCAACTCCTGAGTTTCAAAACCGCCCCCCTGTTTTTTGGGAATCACATACACAGTCCGCCTGGCTTCGGAATAGCTCTGTGTCAGCACCTGGGAGGTATCCTCCTCCCGTGTAGAATTCTGAATCAGGGCATCCTCCTGAATCTCCCGATAGTCTCCGCCGGCCATTTTCTGCATCCGGTAAAGCTTGATGCTGCCCGGCTCCACACCCACGCCGGAAATATAGACGCCAGACTTTTCATACCTGGTCTCAGGCTCCGCCGTCTGGCCGTAAATCTCCACCGCATACATCGGAAACAGCTCCGCCGACAAGCCGTCTGCTCCATCCACATCAGTCTCCCGGGCAATGCCGCAGATCAAATCCTTCTCGATAAAATCCAGCGCTCTGATACACTCTCCCTGCTTTGCCTGAATCGTATACTGATCAACCGTATCCAGATTCATCACATGGATCTGGGTTCCGTGACGCGCATCCTTTCCGTCCTGCCATGCGATTACACTGCTGTCGCTGCTGATCGCCATACCCTCTTCCTTTACCTGCTCCACCACAACCACAAATTCATCGCCCTCGAAATCGATTGCATAGATGCTGTTGCCGAACATCAGATAAAACAGCCCGGACCGACTTAAATAGGACAGCGTTCCCACCTCCTCCTTCAGCACCTGATAGGGCATCGTGGAGGGCAGATAAAATACTTCTGACAACTCGTTATCCGCCCGGCTATATTCATAAAAGGACATGCCGACGCAGCCCTCGTGAACGCCGTTATTCATATATCCATATACAAAAAAGTGGACATTCCCTTCATTGTCCGCTTCGACAATCTGAATCTCATGTTCCCGCAGACTGTTCCGAATATCCGGTTCTCCTTCCTGCTCAAAGCTGAATACCTTTATCAGCTCCCCGCTCTGACCGTGATAGCTCCAGAGCTGACCGTTCACGGCAAATACGATCCACTGACCGTCCTCGCTGTTCAACGCCTGAATCCCATCAGCCTCCTGAATTCCAAGGTCAATGGAGCGGTCCGCTGCCAACAGATGCTCCGGCTCAAAAATCTGATTCATGGTCCGCCGAAACGCCAGCAAATACCACTGGGCCTCCGACCACTGGACACAGTAAAATTCTTCTATGCGGTAAAGATCGGTCCGGTTCTCCTGGTCCGGATTTTCTGCTTCCGCCAAATAGGACATCGTAAAGGAGCCGATCGTCTCATTCATGTCTTTGACGGAGATCTCCGGCTGCGTTACTTGATGGGGCTTTAAGTCTCCCCAGGTAATCTGAGAAAACGTGGAATGCAGAGTAACATCCGCCAGCGTTGACCGGTCTGCCGTGTTCTGTTTCATGTAGATGACCAATTCTTCCGACAGCACGGGATCAAAGGTTTTATCATGAAAATCCTTTACAAAATCCAACATTTCCCTGGTATGAAACTGCTCCGCCAAGGTAATCCGGGTATAATAATATACGGCAGGCTTAGACCGTGTAGATAAAATCAGTGTCAGCAGATATTCCTTTTCCGGCTCCAGCAGGTTCTGAATGGGCAGCCGGGCTGCTACCCCGTCCTCTACCGTATCCCATTCCTTCAGCTGGGTATCCTCCACCAGACGCAGCGTATCCAAACTGCGGATCTCATAGGAAATATTGATAATTTCCTCGTCACAATTTTCCGCCGTAACCGCCAGACTCCGATCCTCCGGCAGCGGCGTAACAGTATCCCTGGTATACTGGGCCTCAAGCTTCGTCTGATACCCGTGCAGGGCGTTCACCCGCTCCCCCTCCACTTCCATATAGACCACCGGAAGCGAAGGCCGCAGAGACGGTGCGTAAACCCTATCCTCCTGTTCTTCTCTGCGCATAAAAAAAACCACACCCGAAACTGTGACACAAAACACACAAAACAGGATCAGTACCCTTTTCACTACTTGATTGGTATGCTTCATAGACGACTGCTTTCTATTTTATAAATTAATATGCCTTTGCATATAAAAATCATGTCACACAAGCTTCGCGCTTTGGGCGTACAACGTTATTCAACAAAAATGCATACGCCGCAAAACGCAAATATAGCCATGACAGCTCACTGCCATGACTATATTGTAAAGGCTGAAAGATAAAACCACAACCCATTTTTCTTTACAATTTTATAACATTCCCCGTTTCTGACGCCGTCTTCTTACAATCTCGTGGTACAGCAAAATTTCTGCCATGTCTTTTGCGGCCCCGCAGCCGGGTTCACCGAAATACCCATTCTTTCCAAACAGGGTTTCATCCTCCCCGGCGTTTTTAAGTACCATATCTCTCAAACGCATCATGGCAACACGATCCGGAATCTCATCGTAAATCGGGGAACCGTCATAATCAAAATGATCGCATATTCCTTCCACATAGCGCTGCATGGTCTTTGTCTGGCCGGGATACAGTTCCATAAAATATTCGATATCCTGTTCATTCTCCCATTCCTCATCCCGCTCAGGCATCCAGAAATGGGGCTGCGTCGCCTCCCGATAGGCCAGATTCTCCGGCCAGCGGGTACCGATCACCTGCTGGATCTGATAGTCTCCGTAATCGCCAAACTCCGTCGTCAGAAAGCCTGACTCCCCCGGCCAGCAAGGCACAGGCTCCCGATAAGCCTGGCCCGCACGGACAAACGGTTGGTAATAAGGCGGATTTCTCCACATATTATTCATAGACTGAAGCCTTTCATGGATTATATATCCAATATATGCGGCGCAGGGGAATAAGTGCGTATCCAAAGCAATACTACTGTTGGGTATTCTCTTCTTCCTGCACCACAATGGCGATTCCCAGCTCGTCCAGCTGCTTCTGATCCACGGTTCCCGGCGCCTCCGTCATCAGGCAGGAGGCATCCTTCACTTTCGGGAACGCAATCACCTCACGGATATTGTCTGCGCCTGTCATCAGCATCACCAGACGGTCCAGGCCATAAGCCAGTCCCGCGTGAGGCGGTACGCCGTACCGGAAAGCGTTCAGCAGGAACCCAAACTGACTGTGGGCCTGCTCTTTGGTAAATCCAAGGGCTTTAAACATCTGCTCCTGAACGTCGCTCTGATGAATTCTGACGCTGCCGCCGCCGATCTCGCAGCCGTTCAGCACGATATCATAGGCTTTTGCCCGAACCGCGCCGGGATCGGTCTCAATCAGGTGCAGGTCCTCCTCCATGGGCATCGTAAACGGATGATGCATCGCCACGAACCGTCCCTGCTCCTCGGAATACTCAAGCAGTGGAAACTCCGTGATCCAAACAAACCGGAACTCATGATTTCCCTCCGGAAGTCCAAGATTCTTTGCCAGCTCCAGACGCAGATTTCCCAGAACGTCAAACACCACTTTATTCTTGTCTGCGGCAAATACCAGCAGGTCTCCCGGCTGTCCGTCCATAGCTTGAATCAACGCCTGGATTTCTTCCTCCGTCATAAACTTCGCAAAAGAAGACTTCACACTGCCGTCAGGCTGCAACGCCATATAGGCCAGTCCTTTGGCGCCGAAGCCCTTGGCAAACTCTACCAGGGCATCGATCTTTTTTCTCGGCATCTGACCCTGCCCTTTTACGTTTAAGCCCCGGACAGAACCACCGTTCTCCAATGCGCCTGTAAACACGCCGAAACCGCAGCCTTTTACTGTCTCGGACACGTTTGTAAGCTCCATGCCGAACCGCAGATCCGGCTTATCGGACCCAAACCGGTCCATGGCCTCCGCATAAGACATTCTCTGAATGGGCAGGGACACCTCCACGTCACAGATTTCCTTAAACAGCTTCGCCAGCAGCCGTTCATTGACGTCGATCACGTCGTCGATATCCACAAAGGACAGTTCCATATCCATCTGGGTAAATTCCGGCTGCCGGTCCGCCCGCAGATCCTCGTCCCGGAAGCAGCGGGCAATCTGAAAGTACCGGTCATAGCCGGAGCACATCAGAAGCTGCTTAAATAACTGGGGAGACTGGGGCAGGGCATAAAAGGAACCGGGATGAATCCGGCTGGGCACCAGATAATCTCTGGCTCCCTCCGGCGTACTCTTTGTCAGCATCGGCGTCTCGATCTCTAAAAACCCTTCCTCCGCCATAAAGTTCCTGGCCAGCATCGCCACTTTGCTTTTGGTCATCAGATTCCGCTGAATGTCCGGCCGGCGCAGGTCCAGGAAACGGTATTTCAGCCGCAGTTCTTCCTTGGTCGCGCTGTTTTCCTCAATGGGGAAGGGCGGCGTCTGGGATTCTGACAGGATGCGCAGATCCGTCACCCGCAGCTCGATATCTCCTGTGGCCAGATTCTCATTGACCGCGCCGGAACGGGCCTCCACCTTTCCGGTAGCGGCGATGACAAACTCGCTTCTCAGCTCCCCGGCCTTTGCAAATCCTTCGCTCCCAATATCATTCTCGTCAAATACCAGCTGGAACAGCCCGGAACGGTCCCGCAAATCCACAAAAATCAGGCTCCCCAGATTTCTCCTTTTCTGTACCCAGCCCATCACCGTGACAATCTCACCGATATTTTGATTAGAAACCTCCGTACACCGATGGGTACGGCGCAGCCCCTGCATAGATTCAGCCATATCTATTTTCCTCCTAAATTAGTTCCGCTGCAGTCCGCAGTTTATTTTTTAAAAAACTCTTTGAACTCCTGGTATCCTTCCTTCGCCAGCTGTTCTTTCTGGAATTTTTTATTTTTGTTCATCGTCACTACCAGAACCTGCGTTCCGCCGGCTCTCTCTTCTTTGGCTTCCTTTAATACCTGGCACAGCCTGTCCGCAGGCATTCCCTTTTCTACCAGAAACGCCTTTTTCTCCGCCTGGGACGGCACGGTAAAGCCCTTTTCCAGCAGGATGGTAATAATCCGCTCAAAACCGATGGAAAAGCCGCAGGCGCAGGTCTCATTGCCTGTAAACCGGCCGATCATCTTATCGTAACGGCCGCCGCCGGCTACGGAGCTGCCAAATTCCGGCATCTCGACCTCGAAAATCGTTCCCGTATAGTAAGACATTCCCCGCACCAGAGTGGGGTCAAACACAATATCAAATTCCGCGGCAGCAGCAGCCTTCGCGCTGTCCATAATGGTTTTCAGCCCTTCCGCCGTCTGGCTGTCCAGTCCGCCTGCCATCTGCCGGTTCAGCGCATCGATGGGATCTGCCTCACCCTCTATAGCTTGAAACAGTCCCAGATACTTCTCAACGCAATCTGCGGCGAAACCGCTTTCCAGCAATTCCTTCTCCACGCCCTCCATGCCGATCTTATCCATCTTGTCCAGGATAATAAAGACCTTATCGTAAGCGTCCTCCGGGAATCCGCAGTAATCTGCCATCGCTTTGAGCACCGCCCTGTCATTAATCCGGACTTTAAACTGCTGGAATCCCAGCTTTCCAAGCAGGGTGGTGGTCGCCAGAATCAGCTCGATCTCCGCCAGATTTGTAGGGTCCCCCAGAATATCGATATCACACTGGACAAACTGACGGAACCGTCCCTTTTGCGGCCGCTCCGCCCTCCACACACTGCCCACCTGAAGGGCTTTAAAAGGAGTTGGGAGCTGACTGGAATTGTTGGCGTAATAACGGGCCAGCGGAACGGTCAGATCATAGCGCAAACCGCTGTCCACCAGATCCTGCTCCGACTGTGCCGTCTCCAGATTCAGCTTTTCCCCCCGCTTCAAAATCTTAAAAATCAGTTTTTCATTGTCGCCCCCCTGCTTACTGCATAAATTCTCAATATGCTCCACACAGGGCGTCTCCATCGGCGTAAAGCCAAATCCCTTATAAGTCTCCTTGATCAGTCCGATCACATAATCCCGTACCTGCATCTCCGCAGGCAGCATATCCTTCATGCCGGTCACAGGTTTTTTCGTCATAGCCATTTCGGCACCTCCATTTATCGTTCCGCAACTTCCCTTACATTTTAATTCCATTCTGCGTTTTTGCAACACTTTTTGCAAAAATCATTCCGATTTCCTGCCTATCTAAGCAGGCGGGACAGCCAGGAATTCTTCACGTCTATGGCCTTCTTCGGACACATTTCCTGACAGCAATAGCAACGGATACATTTCACATAATCATAGACAGGCGGTTTTTCCCGGCCATTTTTAAAGGAAACCGCCTTCCCCTCCACAGGGCAGCTTTCGACGCAGATTCCGCAGCGGATACACCGCTTTGGATGAATCTGGGGCCGCTGCTGAAAGGGCTTCATTACACGGCGGAGCAGCTTCCAGTCTTCACGCTCGGAAGCAGGATTTCTGTCCACTGAAAAATCCGGATGTCCCCACCGGCTTACCAGTTCTTCCATCGTAAATACTCTGATTGGCGGTTCTTCCGCGGGCGCCTCCTCCCGGGGCATCTCTTTTTCAGACGCTTCCTTCGCAGGCTGCTCTCCCCCTGACGCTCCTTCCGACCGTTTCTCCTCAAAAGTAAGACGCGATGCGCTTTCCCCATGAAAACCGCCCCTGTCAACTGTCAGCAGTCTGATCTTCTCCTCCTCCATCGTGCCGATTCCGTACTGCTGGCCACAGAAATTGGTAGGAACCAGTGAAGGCTCCAGATGGATCAGATGGCAGAATACCGTATCCAGCGCCACCGGGTCCTCTGAGAACAGCAGCACGCCCATGGACACCGGCGTACCCGAGGAAGGGCCGTTCCCTTCCATGGCCACAATCCCATCCATGATATGCAGCCGGGGCTTCACCGCTCCATGAAGATCACAGAGCATGGAGGCAAAATGCGTGGCTGACGGATACACTGCATGACCGGCCGCTTTGTGTGTGCCATAAATACAGCCATACATATTTTTCACAGCCCCGGTAATCCGTTCCAAAGCATGGGTTTTCATCTTACAGATATTGATAATCGCATTCGCTTCCACAACCCCTTTGCTGACCGTAAATTCCTTAGCCGTCCTCCCCTCAGGGTATTTCAGCGCCGTATGCTCCGTAAAATTACCCGGTAAAATTCCCAGCTCCTTTGCCGCCTGCTCCGCCCCGGAAGCTCTGGCAGCATCCTGAAAAGGCTGCATGGCCGGAGAATCCCCGTAACAAATCTCCTCACAGCCATATTCCTTCAAACACCGTCCCACAGCGGAAAATACCGACGGATGGGTGGTAATCACCTGATCGGGATCAGCTTTTTTCAGCAGATTCAGCTTTAGCAAAATTTTTTCTTCCCGCCCGACGATACCGTTCAAACCTCCCAGACAGCGAAGCCCGTCGCGGACGGCCTGCTCTACCTGCACCTGGTCGTAGGAAGGACAGGGAATCACGGCCACCTTACTGATTTTTTCCATCCAAAAACCTCTCAATCGTTATAATTTGCAGCTCCCGAGGCTTTGCAGCGAACATTCAGGGCCTGTCCGCTGCTGCTTCTCCTACGCCATTTGATACTGTCTTTTCATCCACAAGCTCCCGTGTTCTCTGCTTTTTCCTTCTTCTTCTCCACTGCTCCGGCAGACCGGCCAGATCACAGCTTCCATCCACAGTCATCGCCGCCAGCAAAGGCGTAATATTCGTCAAATACCGGGTTCTCGTCTCCCACAGGAAGAAGAACAGCATAATGCCCAATACGATCAATCTGACAAACGATACGCTGTCTACCTCTCTGCTTCTTATCCCCTTCCAAATAGAAAGAAGCACAAATAGAAGCATGACGATATGAAAGCCTGTCGTCCATCTCTCCAAATCCGTAAAATGAACGCCGTCCCACAGAACATAGTCATGCAGCCAGGACTCATATAATGGATCACGTTTTAATTTCTCATAGGTAAAATACAGACCGTCTCCCCATGTGACCCTCGCACCTTTATTTACAAAATGCTTGAGCACTCCGACCAGTCCCTTTTCCCTGATCCGGTTTTGCAGCATATGAGTACAGACCTGGGTTCTCTCTGCAATGGTGTCCGTATTCGCTGCCAGCACATCATCGATTCCCTGCCAGTTCCCAATACCTCCCATCCCCATCATCAAAGACTGCACAACCGGGAACTCATATTGCTCTTGCGCGTCATAATTAATCACATGGCTGGCGGGAATCGACACTGTCCATATCAGAAAAGCAGCAAGAAATCCAGTTAAAAAGCATCCCAGACAAATCATTTTCCTTTTATCAAAAGTAAAACGTTTTGTTTTCTGAGCCGCCTGCCGCAGCAGCATATGGAGCACAATAGCGATTACGAACACCAGCAGGCTTCCTTTTAACAAACTGCCTGTCAAACAGAGCACGCCCAACGCCCCATAGCCAATCCAGGCTTTTTTCCCATCCGCTTCCCTTTGTCCGGCCCACTCATACAGCCATAAAATCCCTGCCACAAAAGGCAGCGACAGCGTATCTGTATAAAAAATCGGCACATACAGATAAAAAGGCGACAGAAAAAAACAAATGACAGCGCCATAAAATGCTTTCACAGGATTCCAAACCTTACGCATCCACAGGAAAATCAAAACGACAGCCAGATCGATCATCATGACATTGATCCAGATCCCGGTAAAAATCGAAACAGGCTGGAACAGCATAATTACCTTAAACATCGCGGCCAGATAAATAACGGCAAACAGATTATTTCTCCATTGCAGAAAGCAGTTATTCAAATTCACCAGATGCCCGTTCTCCGCCACCTCCAAAGCCCCGTAAAATACATTTCCAAAATCCCAGCCCGGTTCCACCGCAAGCTGCCGTCCCATATAAATCTGAACTTGAAGCATGATAAACAAACCGACGGCAAACAGCAGATCCCACACTGTCAATTTGAGAAATTTAACAGAAATGATTGGCGCAGGCTCTTTCACCTTCCGGCACACCCAGCCCAGCAGCAGATGCGCAGCCAAAAACGGCAGCATCGCCGTCAGGATTCTCCCCGGCGCATCCCCCAGCCGCAGCTTTATGACATAGACCAAAATGCAGATAAAAAACGCAAAAAAGCCAATATGATACAGCTTCTGGAAGATCACTGCGCCGCTAAGACGCCTGCTTCTGAAATAACAGGCCAGCAGCAAAATCGACAGACATAAAGCAAACAGCGCCAAGACATCGGCCCTGCTCTCCCATAAAGACCATTTACTGGGTACATGGTAATTCCATATCACCCGATGCCATTCGGGGCTGTAAAGGTTCAGCTCCTCCACCGTGTCCCCCACCTGAATCGTGATCGGCCCTGCCGAAGAACAGCTCACCAGGCTCATGGTAATATACTGACAATTTGTCACTGGAATCACCAGCGAGGTCTCCTTCTCGGTCCTGTCGCAGCCTATGCCGTATCCGCCCGCATGCCACCCTTCTGTTTCCGGAATCATCTCATGGTCGATTCCCTGGATACACTTGATCTCCAGATTCGTACCCGGTTCCTCCTCCATGCTGTTTTCATCCTGTATCCCATGATTGGTGATAATGAGATCCAGATCCTGTCCGTTCCTTGTATAAAACAGCGAACGCAGCACTGTAGACGCCAGCAATATCGTCAATACCGCAGCGCCAACTATGCAGCATAAAACCGTTTTCAGAGAAAATCTTTCTAATTTTCCATTCTTTGTCATTGTGTGCTACCTCCAGAATCAAAGCCATAGGCAAGGCAAAGTAACCTAATCTTGTCTTTTCCCACCCGCAGCCAGATTTTATGCCGCCGCTGCCCCTGTATACCGCGCTGCGGATGTCTTTGCCCTTTTCACAGCCGAAGTTCAATGACCCTTCCCGTACTCTGGTATTGCCGATAAATGACGTCCGACGCGTCCATCATGCGCTTGGAAGCTTTCACCGCAGGCGTATCCGCATATTTATCACAATCATAGATCACCTCTCTGATCCCCGACTGAATAATCGCCTTAGCGCATTCATTACAGGGAAACATCGTCACATACACTTTGCTTCCCTCCAAACTCCCGCCCCGATAATTTAAGATAGCGTTCAGCTCCGCATGGGTGACATAAAAATATTTGCTGTCATAAGGTTCTCCTTCCCGGTTCCAGGGAAATTCGTCGTCAGAACAGCCTACCGGAAATCCATTGTAGCCGATGGACAAAATCTTATTGTCCCCGCTGACGATACAGGCCCCCACCTGGCTGTTTGGGTCCTTAGACCGGAACCCTGCCAGCTGCGCCACCCCCATAAAATACTCATCCCAACTGATATAATCCTGACGTTTTTGTGTCATAAAATGTCCCTCCACTATTGTTTGCGGCTCCCCTTTCAAAGTTTGTTCAGCGCTGTCTTATGCCATTTCGGGTGGTCGAACCTTGTCCATCAAAGAATAACATATGGGCTATTCTAGCACACATTTCGTTAAATGAACAGTATTCGAAACGCCAAATTTCAAGCAAAATTCACAGGAAATCACCAAAGGCAGTCAGAAAATATCTATTCCGACTGCCTCACTGAAAACTGTTTTACGATACTGCACATTTGAAAACCTGCAGTTCAGTATCATATATTTTCGAATCAATCCGTGCCATTTCAGGCGCTGATTCCATTCACTGATTCCACTCATACTCACTGGACAGCCCTTCCGGACTCTCCGTCACGCTGATTTCTTTATACAGCATACAATCATTCATCAGCCCGCTGTCCAGATAATTGATAATCCACTCCTGTCCGGAATATCCCTCAAACTCATACACCCTGTCATCCTCGTCCTCCTCCATGTACCCCAGATAATCCCCCCTGCACCTGGGGTCGATGGCACAGAAGGGCACATATTCCCTGCCCTCATACAGAATGCTCATATAATCTCCGCCCGATACCTTCTGACATTCCACCGCCCGGCCTGCCTGAAAGGAAGTGTTGTAGGCGGTCATCCAGGCCGGCATGTCGCTGTAAGCCAGCGCAAGAAATGAGACTGCCCCGATCATCACCGCAACGCGCAATCCGTTAAACTTTTTCCACAGCTCCGCCATCAGAAGCCCAAAGGTGATGAACAGAATCCCCATAAACCAGCAGGTGAACACCCGCTTAAAGGTCAGCCCATAAGTGCTGATATACAAGCCCATCCTGGAAAATGCCAGACAAATAAACGCCAGCGTCTGAACGCCGAGAAGCGACAGCGTAATCTTCATCAGCCGTGCCGCCCGGGGCGAATACCATTTCACCAGAGAAAACATCAGAAAATTAATCGCAGCGATCCAGCAAAGCTCAAAGAAGCCGTCTCTGGCATAGGTGCTGGTCCACAGCGTCCCCGCTTCGATCTGCTCCATGGCTCCGGATATCCCCGCCACCTTTACGGCAAAAAACAGGCAATATACCGCCACAAACACCATCAGAAAGCTGACCATCACCACCTGGGAAAACGCGGTCCGCTTCTTTTGGGTCACATCAGGACCGTTAAACATTCCGAAAAACATACCGAAAAGATACATGGCTATGAGCAGCGTCATCGTCAGGTCCGCCCAGGGGCGGAAGCTGAAACCGCCGGCAAAACTGTCCAGAATATTAAAAATCACACGGGCAAAGCCCCTGTCGGCGCTGACCAGCAGCGGCAGTACGATACAGAGCACCGGCAGGCTTAAGCCAACGCCCAGTAATATCTGGCTGAATTTTTTAGAATTTTCTCTTTTGCTTCGTACCAGACATTGCCCCAGATTTCCCGCTGTGGAAAGCAGCTTTCCATAATTCGAAAAAGGAATCGAAAACAGCCCACGGCCCAGGTCGCTGATCGCCCATTCATCCAGCGCGTTACCCCTGCGCTTGCCGGCCAGTACTGCCAGCCAGTATACCGCCGCGCCATGGAGAAAGAAGACTACATAAAAACCAATGGGCTGCACGCTGTTTATGAAAATCAAAATCCACAGCGCCGCAGCTGCCGTCAGTACCAGATAAAGCCAGCTTTCCTTTCCCGGTTTTCTTCCTTTTTTATTTCCGTAGTACAGCGCCGCGATGATAAACAGCAGCGTGAATATACTCATCAATATTCCATAATTGACCCTCACGCCCTGCTCCATCAGTTTTTCCAGCCAGGGACTGGGAATCATGCAGTTATAATAGACATAAGCCGCCAGGAACAAAAGCGCCGCCAGCAGCCATTCCGTTTTCTGAGGGACGGCGGGAACGGAAGGTTTGGGCACAGCTTTCCCGGTTTCTCCGTTCTCCTCATTTTCTGTTTCATGACTTTCTGTTTCATGATTTTCCACTTCATGGATTTCTGTTCCACAATTTTCTGTTTCACAGTTTTCCGTCTCCGTATTTCCCACTTTCTCTGTGCCTTCTCCCACAGTTTCCGCCTCAAAAATTTCCTTTTCTTCCAATCCTCCATCCCTCCTTGTGTACTAAACCTATATCCAATCTTCCACCTTATTTCATGTATTCCAGAATATCCCCCGGCTGGCAATCAAGCTCCCGGCAGATGGCCTCCAGCGTGGAGAACCGCACCGCCTTCGCCTTATTGGTTTTCAGGACGGAAAGATTGGCCTGGGTAATGCCTACCCGATCCGCCAGTTCACCGGATGATATTTTCCGCTTCGCCATCATCACATCCAGGTTTACAACAATCGGCATTGCTTCTGCTCCCTTCTTCATGTGAAAATTCAAAACCCCTTTTCTTTATCACGTCCCCATAAACCGGACAGAACGCTAAGCCTGCGGTCAAATCGTAAAATCATTTTCCTCTTTAATCTCTTTCGCCCGCTCAAATACATTTTTAATGACCCGGATCAGAAGCCCCATAAAAGCCATACAGCAGGCAATCACCATCCACATCACATAATACCAGGCGGAAACAAAGGTAATGGCCGCCACCGCAAAGCACATCCAGGAAATCAGGCGCAGGCAGCTAATATTCTCTTTGACAAAGATCTGCTCCTTGGCAATATTGCAGAGCAGCCGCCACAGCTTCCATAAAATCACGCCTATGGGCGCCGCGCAAAGATAGATCGTAGCCATCATAAAACGTTCATGAACCTCCGGAAGCTGCGCCGTCCGCAGCGTCTCATACTCCTTCACAACTACAGGGCAGGCAAGCACTACCGCCACATAAGCCGCCACAAACAACAACACACATATTTTGGACAAAAAAACTGACCGGCCTGGCGTCCACTTCATAACCTTAAAACCTCCTCATCTGGATTTATATGGGATTATAGCATATCAAATTTTGAAATTCAATAATTTTTTATTGTTTTTCAATAAAAATATATTGATAAAAAGAACCAGTGGCATTTTCTGGCACAATGTGCTAAAATAATATCTGGCTTTGTGACTGCGCCGTATCGCAGTGTAATATATCACGGAACCTTGAAAGCCTCGCCGCACCTGAGTTTTCGCACGGATCGCGGAAACTCATTCGCAAAAACAAAGGCTGAAAGTTTTCGGGAATACATCTTAATTGATAAAGGAGTTTGATTTAAAAATGGCCGGACTTGGAACACTGATCAACACGGTTGCGATTATCGCCGGCGGGCTGGCCGGTATTTTGCTGAAAAATATATTTCCGGAAAGGATGCAGGACACCGTAACAAAAGCTACCGGCCTCTGCGTGGTTTTTATCGGCATCGGCGGCGCCATGGAAAAAATGCTGGCCATATCAGGACAGTCGCTGGAAAGCGGGCAGAGCATGATGATTATCTTAAGTTTTGTATTCGGCTCCTTAATCGGGGAATTTTTAAATATTGAAATGCGGATCGAGCAGTTTGGCTCCTGGCTGAAACGAAAAACCGGAAATGAAAGCGACGCCGGGTTTCTGGATGCCTTTGTCACTTCTTCCTTTACCGTGTGTATCGGCGCCATGGCGGTGGTGGGCGCTATCCAGGACGGCCTGACGGGAGATTATACCCTGCTTCTGGCGAAAGCCATCCTGGATTTTATCATTATCCTGATTATGGCCTCCTCCATGGGAAAAGGCTGTATTTTTTCCGCCATACCGGTAGCGCTGTTCCAGGGCTCCGTCACCATACTGGCCCGGTTTATTCAGCCTCTTCTGACGGCCCGGGCCATCGACTGCCTCTCCCTGACCGGCTCCATTCTGATTTTCTGCGTTGGCGTTAATCTGATTTGGAAAAACACCTTTAAGGTGGCGAATATGCTTCCGACGATTACTGTTGCGGCGGGGTTGTCTTTCTTTATATAAAAATGTTCTCCAAAACAGTCGTGCCCTGTTCTCCAATTTTGCTGTTCCATGCACCCTTAACGCTACTATTTTAATATTAAATTGATTTACGATTACACCAATTGCATAACCTCGGCTTCAAGTTCTCGCAGTTCATCAAAGGACAATGACGGGACACACT